>SKES01000718.1_pt2 | contig 23209 bp, 28 predicted proteins | sample 4826851 | NCBI WGS metagenome assembly SKES01 (sample SAMN11008803, study PRJNA524170) | human gut metagenome | biome: Human fecal sample; material: Feces; isolation source: fecal sample from pouch patient p52 | host: Homo sapiens | place: Israel: Tel-Aviv | collected 2016-09-04 | reverse complement strand
ATATATTTATTAATGTCTAGATATTATTTAGATAATGAGGGAGGATATACATTATGAGTTTCTTTTCAGATTTACACTTTTTACCAGGTACGCATACTTCATCACACACCAGCTACGTTAGCAACCAACCACTTGGTACTTTCTACCAATTCGTATTGAACGTAATTGCTGCATTCAAAGGCTAATTAATTAACAATTAAAGGGGATTAATCTCATGAGTTTTTTCAATGATTTTCATATTTTACCAGGTACACACACATCATCATATACATCAAGTGTTTCCAACGACATCTTTGGTGGATTACACAGTTTTATCTTAAACGTAATTGCCGCATTCAAGGGCTAATTCGTTAAATATAACTGAAATGCCAACAAAATCGTTATGGTGTTATTAAGCACGACACGATAAGCACGACTAAGATGATGGGCTGGCAAGCGATTTGTCGCCCATCATTTTACATAAATGCAGAAAATCGTGGGTGCTCGGGGAGGATTCCATATGTCAAAAGATAATCAAAAAATGACCGGTGATTCGGTTTATCGGGTAAAGATGTATAAAGATGGCAAGCGTTGGGTTTATGCCGGCGCAACCACGTTAGCTTTGGCTGCAGGTTTAGTATTTGCCAACGTTAATGCTTCTGCTGATACTGCTGCTAGCTCAGACGCAACCACGGAACAAGTTTCTAGTGCTGCCAGCTCTGCTGCAACTAGTTCAACGGCGACTTCATCAGCTGCTACGGATGCCAGTTCTGCATCTTCAACTGCATCTTCAACTGCAACTTCAACGTCAAGTACGGCTAGCTCAACTGCTACTACTTCAAGTAGTGCTGCCAGCTCGACTGCTTCTTCAGCTGCTACGTCAACAACGAGTGCGGCTAGTTCTTCAGCTGCAACTGTCAGTGCGACTACACCAGCAAGCAGTGATGCGACATCGACTTCAACGGCAACTGTTGCAGCAACGGCTGCTAAGGCATCAGTTGCAACACCAGCTTCTGCTGCAGCAACGGCAACCACAACTGCTACGACCACGGCTGCGACTACAGCCCCAACAGTAACGGCACCAGCTTCTGAAGCTGCTAATCAAACTGCTGCTGGCTCAGTTGACGCTGGAACATTGACGAGTGCTACTCAGTCGGGTGGTTCGGGCAACTTACAAGACCAAGCACAATACATTCAGGAAAATGTTGATGGCACGAACATCAAAGTTACTGCCGGGCATACGTACGCAGTTGCCATCCGGTTAACCAAGAGCCAAGCGCTTGATTGGGCTAATGCTTCTGGTCAAGTTTCAATTGCGCCAAATGGTTCCAACAGTAATGGCACTTGGACTGCCGTTGAATACGCAACTGAATCCGGTAAGGAATACAGTTACGCAGCTGGTGCTTCAACTGCCACTGTGGACATCACGAAGCTAACTGATGCTGATAGTTATGTCACTGTTCTCTATACTTTCAAAGCTAACGACGACGCGACGACGGGTAGCCGGGCTGCATATTTGGAATTTACAGGGACTACCTCAGTTAATAAGTTATCAACTAATACTAACAACACTGATGCCAATCAGCAGATTGAGGCTTGGAGCTATGCAACCCAAGTAATGGATACTTCTGTTGCCGCTGGTACGGTCGTTGTCCATTACGTTGATGAAAACGGCAATAAGATTGCGGATGACACGACTGTTCAAGGCGATGTTGACAATACTTACACCGTTACACCTGCTACTTTCAGTAATTACACGTTAGATACGACTAAGTCCAGTGCTTTGACTGGAACAGTTGCCGCTGACACCACTGATTCTGATGGTAATGTGACGGCTGCTGGTACTGAATTGACGTTAGTCTACTCACAAAATACCGAAGCTTCAAACTTGACTGTTAACTACGTTGATGCTGATGGCAATACGATCTTACCTTCTAAGACTTATACAGAAGGTGCTGATGGTACTGCAGCTGAAGTTGGCGGTGCTTACAGTGTAAATGCCGCTTCGATTGACGGTTATACCTTAACGGGTGATGCAACCCAAACTGGGACTTTTGTTTCTGGTGGTAACACGGTTACCTTCACTTATACGAAGGATGCAGCCCCAGTTGAACAATCAACGGTTACGGTAAACTACGTTGATGCTGATGGTAACACGATCAAGGCCGCTACGACCCAAACTTTGGATAACGGCTCAACTTATACGGTTGAAACGCCAACGATCGATGGTTACACTTACAAGTCAGCTGATGCCGCTTTGACTGGTACGGTTGATGGTAATAAGACGATTACCTTAACTTACACCAAGGATTCAACGACACCAGTTGAAAACAAAGCTAACTTGACGATTAATTATGTTGATGCTGATGGTAACACTATCAAAGCATCCAACGTAACTGAATATATTGTTGGTCAAGCTTACACTGTTGGTCAACCAGAAATTGCTGGTTACAGTTACAACCACTCAACTGGTGATGCTATTGCCGGGACAATTGGTTATAACGGTAACACCGTGACCTTAGTATATACGAAGAATGGTGGTACTACTACGGCACCAACTACGGCGCCAACAGTAGCGCCAACCACAGCACCAACAGTAGCTCCTACTACGGCACCGACTACGGCGCCAACAGTAGCACCAACCACAGCACCAACCACGGCACCAACGGTAGCACCTACGACTGCACCTGGCACTGGTGACAACGTCAACGGTGGCGGTACTGGTACAACTACAACTGCTCCTGTTACGACGCCAAGTGACGATACTGTTGATAATGGTAATGGTTCATCAAACAACGGTTCATCAACGACGACTTCAACGGCACCAGCAACCACGGTTTCTGATGATGAAGTAACGCCAACGACGACGGCTACTACTAACAATGGGACTAGTGGGGTTGTTCCTGCATCAGCCTCATTGAAGCCAGTAGTTACGACTAAGACGACGACTTCAGACGCAAAGACGTTACCACAAACGGATGAAGACGAAAACGGGACTGCCTTGGCTGTCTTGGGTCTTTCAACCTTATTGATGGGTTCAGCGCTATACTTTGGCGTTTCTCGTCGGAAGCATGAAGCATAATAATTAGAATAGCTTGATTATTTGCTGAACGGATAGAAAGGTCAGCGATGACCTTTCTACTCTTTGAGCAAACAATCAAGTTTATGGAGGAGTTGCATTATGAAGATGTTCAATAAAAAGCGCAGAGATAAGAATGAGGATTACCGTAATCATTCTGAGCGTGCAACGGCGACTTCAACCGTTGCTGCTCAAAAGCCAAAACCAAAGGCGACTCAAAGTAGTACGACCCCCAATGTGCGGTCATCTGCTGGTGTCCGGCCAACTAGTAGCAGCGTGACTGCTTCAACTAGTGCCCCAGTTAAGGGCCAAAACCGGGTCAACCAACGGCGTGCTACCCAAACAGCAGCCAAAAACAGTGTGGCCATTGAACGCGAAATGGCTGACTTAAACAAGCAATACCAAACTTTACGTGGGGAGCTTAAGGTCCAATTAGTTCAGGATCGTAAGCACGAAAAGCAACAGTATGAAACTTTAGTTGCCGAACAGTTAAACTTAGAACAACAGTTAAAGGACGCTAAGGTTACTCTGTCTAAACAGGACAAAGTCGTTAACACGAACGATAGCGAACGGCAGGGAATGGTCAAGACCATCAATGCTGCTCAAAAACGTTATGATGATGCTAAGAAAGCTCTTGCTAAGAGCGATCAAACCATCAAATCGTTGGAAAAGAAGATTACGCAGTCTGAACAATCATTAGCTGATTTGAAGCAAAATGAAGCTGATATGCGTAAAGCAATTCAGGGCGAACAGGATCTTAAGAAGTTATTCGTGTTGATGAAGCAACAGGAGAAGCAAGCACAGGATCTGTATCAAAAGAGTGACGCAATCAACAGTGAACTCGTGAAACTCCAGAAGCGTGAACAGACTGAAACCCGTGAACGTTCGCGGAAGGAACACGCGATTACGAGTGCGGAAAAAGACTTACATACCGCTCAAGATGCGTTAGTTGCTTATGATCGTAAGAAGAAGAGTGCTCAAGACGAACAAGAACGTTCACTCAACTTGATTAATCAGAAAATCAATCGATTACAACATGATTATGATCAAAATGCCACGATTGTTAAGGGGCTCCAACAAAAGATTGAAAGCATTGATGCCAAGTTAAAATCGGATTACGGGACGACTCACTTAGTATCGCCCGTCGAATTTGACCAGTCTGCAAAGTACTTCTTGTTCAGCACCGATCTGATTCAATCATTGTCTGGTGATGAAAAGGCTTCGATGGAAATGATCATGGGCTTATTGAAGAGTGAAGTTAAGGATAAAGCTAATGTTATTACGGTTAACTATAATGACAGCTTGCCAGAAATTTGGAACAGTTACCAATCAGCTGGCTTAGTTGATAAACGAACTGGCTTGTACAACATGTACTACACGATTCAGGCAAAGGTACCGGGTGCCGTTGCGAAGACTAAACCAGAATTACCTGATAATCCTGCATGGCAATATAAGCGCAATGCTGATAAGCAGATTGTGTCAATTGCCGATGACGGCGGTAACCCAATTATGACATTGAAGTACCGTAAGAATGGTGCCATTTGGTACATGACTTACTTCAATGGGTCATTAGCAACTCGTCGGGATGTGTACGATGCTGCCGGGTTCTTGTCAGTCACTCAGTACCTTGACCGGACGAATAACTCACAAGTGACACTAGAAAACTTCTATCGTCCAGACCACTCTTTAGCAATGGTCAAGCAATATGGTAGTAACCACGAATTATCAATTCAATTAGTGAACAAGGAAGAAGCCATCACGAATGTCTTCCATTCTGAAGCACAATTATTGAACTGGTGGTTGGCATCAGTCTTACAACAACAAAACAGTGTGTTGGTTATGGGAGTTAACGCCCCATTGTTCGACCAATGCTTACAAGCAACGAATGATAATTTCCATCTCTTACCAATCGTCTCTGCTGATGATTTGGATAATCAACACGTCCAAGATATTATCAACGGAAAGAGTAAGTTGTCGAGCTTAGTTGTAACGGATCGTGATGTTCAGACTGCGATTGAGAAACAAATGACACGTGATCTTGAAATCACCGTTATGCCAGCTGCAGAAGTCCGTGCGTAATCACGGGGTTGTTGATGATGCCTTGAACGTGACGCATGAATGGGGTTTTAAATAATGATGAAGACTAATACTAAGAAGGCCAAGTACGACGATGCGGAATTGTTCGAAAAAGTCTTAGTGGGCATGTCATGGCTTGAAAGCCATCTTCGCGAGATTATTCAAACGATGGTGACTGATGCGGACGTGTCATTCGAACAGTTCTTGATTCTCTACTATCTTGACCATAGCACTGATCACCGGATTACGGTGAAAGAGCTAGCCGCTGACCGCCACGTCTCTTCTTCAGCGATTTCAAGGAAACTGACCTACTTGATCAACAATGACTTGATTGTGTTGAACATCGATCCTTATGATCGTCGGTACCGTTATCTAACGTTAACCGCCAAAGGTGAGAAGTTAGCACGGGTCATTGAAAAAGTTAACGAAGAACGCCTTGGCAAGTTCCTCGACGAATTTGGCCGGATTCGAACCTCTGAATTAACTGATGAGCTTCGGATGGTCAGCAAAGTTTTAGTGGATACCAAGGAAATTAAAGGCTAGTAAAAAAGAGTCATTCAACTTGTATAAGCTGAATGACTCTTTTTAGTGTTAAATATTGATCGCTAATGAGAACAAGATAAAACCACCAAGTAACATGGCAAGAATCGCCACGACCACCCACAACACTTGACGGACGTTGTGCCGCACGCGTCGCTCAACATGGCTCTTTGATTGGAGATGCTCATGTTGGGCATTAAATAGCGAAGCATTCGTGTCTTTGACCCAATCAGCACCATGCTGACCATAGTAGGGGTTGGTGTTATGATTGAGCGAGTGGGGGACCCGGCCATTTGATTTGGTTAACGGTTGATAGCGCCGCATCGTAATCCTCTTTTCAACGGTTGTTTAGTTTTTCTGGGCCTTATAAGGAACGGCATAGTTCTTAGGGGCGTCGCTAGCTTTTGCATACTTCCAGTGCCCAGACATCTTCTTTTCGAGTGGGGCATCATCTTTGATGCAAGTAAAGCGAGAGCCAACTTCATTTTCGATAATGAAGATCCGGTTAAACTCGTGCCGCGTCTGAACAATGTGACAATCATTGTGATCGATACCAAAAACATCTTTGTATACCAACAACATTATCTCCTTTGGATTGAATTTAAAATAGTGACAATTTTACAAGGCTTCACAGACAGTCTACACTATCTATTATAAACCCCTAATCAAGTCCGTAAACCGTTTTGAGTGAAAAAAGATAAAATTGCACTGGCAAGGGTGTGACAATTCATAAAAAGCCACGCAGGTAAATTTGATCTTACCTGCGTGGCTTTATCCGTACTTCTGATTGGGTATACTGGGAACGACCCCCATATCACCAAAAATGCTTGTATACCAGCTATTATGAGGCGTTCAGGCCATTAAGAAATTGAGTTGGCTGTCCTTTTGGCTGACTACCATATAAATTAACCCTATTTTCTGCTAGAACTGGAAATGTTTTTTTTAACGTGGTCCACGTGGTCCGGTGGTCCAAATGTTGACATATCAACGTTTTAAAGACCCCCTGACGTGGTCCATATGGTGGTCCAACGTGGTCCACTTGGTAAAATGCGTCAAATTCAGCAGTCTAAATATTAAAAATTAAGGTAATTAGCCAGTTTTTCGGTGGCTTCATTTTTTTGCTTGGCAGTAACTGCGGTGTAAATATCTAAAGTTGTGCGATAGCTTGAATGCCCTAACTGGTCTTGTACTGACTTGATGGAAGCATGTGCTTCAAATGCAAGCGTCGCATAAGTGTGGCGGAATGCGTGAACCGTAACATGCTTCAAGTCATATTTAGTTAGAGTATGCTCAAGCCATTTACGTGGCTTAGATGGTTGAAACATCTCGTTATTTTCATTAGCAAACACATAGTGGTTACCTTGGTTGATGTTAAAGCCGAAACGTAGTAGCCATTCTTTTTGATCAACTTGCCAGTGTTGCAATATTTTGATCGTAGTGGGATCTAAATACACTGTCCGATTGCTACGCGCTGTCTTGGGCGCTTGTACTAGCAGACGGGCACCATCACCACGGGATTGTGTTTTATTAACCCGTATAGTGTGGTTGCTAAAATCAATGTCAGACCATTCTAAGCAAAGCATTTCAGATTTTCTCATACCAGTAAAGGCCGCTAAACGAAAGAATACACTGGCTTGCGGTGTATTGTCATCATCATTCAGACACTCAAAGAAGTGTTGTAATTCAGCCTTATCAAAATAATTTTCTAAATTTTTGCGTGAACGATCGTTTTTATTCACTGGTACAATAACACGCTTAGCCGGATTTTCACTGATTAAGTCAATGTTGATGGCATAATCAAGCACCTTGGCAACGTAGTTCATTAGAGTATGATACTTTACTAAGCCGGTATTAAACCACTGGTTAATGGCTTTTTGACAGTCCTTAATGGATATTTTAGCAATCCTGTAATCACTAAATATTGGTAAAATATGAAGCCGGAACAGCCGTTGAGTAGTTACCCAAGTGCTTTCCTTAACCGTTTGTTTATATTGTGTGAACCACAGCTGGTAAATATCTTTAAAAATTGTATTATCGTTTTTAGTCGGTAGTCCATGATTGTAAATATCAAGTTCAAGTCTTGATAATACAATCTGGGCTTCTTTTTTTGTCTTGAATCCACGGCGTCGGGTATTTTTCTTTTTTCCCGTTAGTGGATCAACGCCTAAATAAACTTGAAACTGATAACGGGTATTCCCGTCCTTGTCCTGATACTTCTTGATTGTTGCCATTTATAATTTCCTCCATAACGTACCGTGCGGGGGCAGTGTTATGTATGAAATTAGAATGGTAATTCGCCAAAATCATCAACGTTTAATAGATCAGACTTGAAGTCCGTGTCTAATATTAGATTTTTTGGCGATAATGAGAATGAGACATCTTCGTATGCTAATCTTTCGTTTAAGGATTCACTTATAGCTTGGGCTAAATTATTTTTCAATTGATCCCACACAATCGAACGAAAACCGGGCGTAATTTTTTTGTGCCAAAAATCTGCAAAGCCGGCACTTTCATTCTCGTCTCTTGTTAAAAGAATAGGAATATCAGTGCCAACAGATCCGTTACCATTAGAGCCCAAATATCCAAAAATTTTGCTTTTGGTACTGACGTTATTTACTTTGATATAGATATCAAATTTGATGTCTTCATCCCTTAAATGAACTGTATCTCGAGTCACGTCTGTGAAGAGAGCTTCGTTTTTAGTGATTGTAATGTCAAAATCAATATTGAATGGAAGATATTCAAAAAAATCTGTTGGTTCAATATGCAAAAATTGGCACAAAGTATCTACTGTTTCAAGCTGTATCATTTTACCAGTATTTGATGCAGTAGCTGTAATTGTGTTTCGGGATAAATTCGGTAGCTGTGCAGCTACTCGACTAATTTTTAAGTCTCTTTCAGCCAACAATTCAGCTAATCTATTTCTAATCATTTATAAACCTCCCTCATCTAAATTACCAATATTATAACCATTATTACTATAAAAATCAAAAAATGACAACAAAAGTTGTCTTTTTTAGTTGACACTCATCATGATTGTCTATATACTGGTTTTTGTTAACAAATGACAAGTATTGTTGTCAAAAAAACAAAAAAGGAATGAGCGCTCATGAAAGATGATAACAAACGATACTTAACTATTTCTCAAGCCATGCATTATTTCAATATTAAATCACGTAATACCTTGAAGAAAAATTTCATTGCCAAGGGCTTACCAGTTGTAATTATCAATGGTACTAAACGCATTGATCAAGTGGACGCAGACAAGTTCATGGAGGCACATAAAGTTTAATTGCACCGTGCGGGGGCAGAATAATTTTAAGGAGGTGATTTCATGATAGCAACAGTAATCTTATGGGCAATCAAGTTTATGATTGTGTCGTTTGTCGGCAACGTGGTGGTTAAGTTAATCAAGAACCCACGTCGGTATTTTGGAATGTGAGGTCAGTCGCATGGGAAAGCATACAAAAAAGACCTACTTTACTTTGGCGAGTAGTAGGTCAGAAAGAAATAATCAAAAATATGCTTTCCCTTATTTTAACACGAATAAGGAGAATGGAAAATGACAAATAGTGAATTAGTGGAACAAGCTAAGAATTTATCAGCGGCACGTGACAATCTGCAAATGGCAATTGATTACTTAGATATGGTATCTGCGTCAGTTAATAGTGGGGACACATGGGCTGGACAATTATTTTTCTCAGACCACCGCGCTGGAAACGTTGTTGAAAACATGCAAAATGTTGCTGATTCGATTATGGCAGTTAGCAATGACATTTGTCCCGAAGATTAGGCGGTGATGAACAATGAAAGATTTCGCAACGCTTGATAAAGCCATTGAGCTGGCCCAGCGAGGCTATGCGGTTTACCCATTGATTGAGAATACGAAGAAGCCACCTAAAGGGGTGGCCGGCTACCAAGCCGCAACTAGTGACCAGAACACCATCTTTGCATGGTTCAAAAAGCACCCGACTTACAACTTAGGATTGCGCCTAGATTTATCGGATTTATTGGTTGTTGATATTGATATGCACGAGCCAACTAAAAATGGTCGGACTAGCTTGGTACAACTATCCAAACAAGGATTGACATTACCAAGTGACACCTATATTGAACAGACAGCTAACGGTGGCGTACATTACTTTTTGAAATACGCGGGTGCTAAGGTTCGAAAAATTGACGTTTGGCCAGGGATTGACTTGCTAAGTGATTTCACGGTGATTGCACCAAGTGAAATTAACGGCAAAATGTATGAACCTTTAGACGGTCGAACCTTAGCTGATATTAAGCCGGCTCCTCAATGGTTAGTCGATAAGTTGGCGGGCCAAAAAGTGAACTGGACGTCAGAACACGCCTATACCACACGCCAAAAGAAGTATACCGGTCGCTTGTTAGATGAAATGGTAACCGGAACAACCCAAGGTAATCGTAATGCTTGGTTAACTAAAATTGCCGGTCGTATGTTTGGCGTCGGTGCTGCTCCCAAGACAGTCTATAACATGCTGTCAGTGATCAATGATTCGTTCGTGGATCCGGCACTACCAAGCAAGGAAGTTAATGTTATTTTTCAATCCATTTTAAAACGAGAGAGTAAGGGGGTTCATTAATGGGCAAAGCAATGGATTTACCAGCAGAGACCCGAGAAGCGGCCAACAATGTTATCAAAATGCAACGTGACGCTGATTGGCAGAACGATTTCAAAAAGAATTCGGACGATGGAATTAAAACACAGTCTCTTTACAATATCCGCTTAATTATGGAACATGACGAAATGTTGAAAGGGCTAGTTGTCTTTGACGAGTTCTCGGAACAAATTGTCAAAACACCACAAGCAGAAAATTCACTGTTCAAAAAAGGTTTTTGGAATGATAGTGATGACACGTTATTGAGAAGTTATATTGAGGATCATTACAACTTGTTATTCAGCAAGGAGAACATTACCGACGCAGTAGTTACAGAGGCACGCCGCAAGACAATCAATCCGGTTAAGGCTCGTATTGAAGCGGTAGAATGGGACGGCCAGCCACGTGCTGAACGTTATTTCATTGATTACTTAGGTGCCGAAGATAATCATTACACCCGCACCATCACTAAGAAATGGCTAACTGGTCTTATTGCCCGGGCCTATGTTCCCGGCGTTAAGTTTGAAATTGTTCCTATCTTAGAGGGAAGCCAAGGACTTGGCAAGAGTACGGCTGGTAAGAATCTATACCCGGATAAATTCAATGATTCGTTGAAAGGCATGGGTAAGCAGAAAGACGATTATCAACAGTTGCAAGGTAGTTGGATTATTGAAGTTGCCGAGCTTTCCGCCATGAAGAAAACGGACATTGAGGGAATTAAAAATTTTATTAGTGCACAAACCGACACATATCGGAATAGTTACGGCCGCTATGCGTTACCACACCCACGTAAATGCGTATTTATTGGCACAACTAACCAAACCGACTATTTAAAGGACGCGACCGGTGAACGGCGCTTCTATCCAATTAAATGTGGGGTCAACAAGGCCAAATTAGATGTATGGCACCCGGACGAGAATTACATGCTTCAAGTATTGGCGGAAGCCATGTACTGGTTTAGGAATGGTGAACTGCTATATCTGGATCAGGCCACTATGAAAGAGGCTAAGGCGTATCAGATGGCTGCGGAAGCTGTCGACCCTATGCGAGATGCCATCGAAGCGTTTTTAGCAATGGAAGTTCCCACAGATTGGGGAAATATGAGTACCGGCTTAAAATAAAGCTATGTCAGTGACTACGGCCATCAATCTAAGTGGCTACAAGATCAAGTTAGTAATGAACGGAAACTACTCAATCAAACAACAACTCGGGAAATTATGGAAGTTGTCTTCCATAAAACAGTTGATCGTTATTTAACCGGGCGAACAAACTCGGAAGCTAAGCGAATCAAGTTATTAATGGACAATATGGACGGTTGGAAAAGTCAACGAATTAGAATGAATGGCCAACGTCTACATGGGTATATGCGCGAAGTTTAATCAGAAATTTACCAAGTGGACCACGTTGGACCACCATATGGACCACGTCAAGGGGTCTTTAAAACGTTGATATATCAACGTTTGGACCACGGGACCACGTGGACCACGTTAAAAAAAACATTTCCAGTTCTAGGAGGAAACACGTATGAAATGGCAAGAAATGCAATTATTGAGGGACACAAAATATAGCAGTTCAGAAAATCTCAAAAAATTTGAAGACGTATTTAAGTTTGATAAATGTGCCGTGTATGAACGCCCACATAGTCTCGAAAAATTACTAGCTGGTGAGCGTTCATACAATGCGGGTAAGAAGTATGATACACCACCTTACCTTGGGGAGTGGTTAGATCATGCCGAATTACAAAAGGTAAGTGGGACTACACGCGTTGTTGCAATTGCTCATGATTATGGGCCGGCCGATAGCGTTCATAGCAAAATAGCGGAGCACGTCTTGTCGCTTGATTTAGTGGGCGTGATCTTTGATAGCAAAGTAGATTGGTATTATCCCGGCCAGTCTTCACTAGTAATGATTATGAGCAAGGAAACATATAACTACTATTACTATGACCTGTTGGCAAATCATCATGTTGTTGATGTAGTTAAGAAGCAATATTTTAGAGAATAAAAGGAGTTTAAAATAATGAAAATTAAGATGGTACATGCTGACAATATGGAGGAGTTATTTGCGCAAGTTTCGGAAGTCGACAAAGCACAAGATATTGACGATGAGTTGATAGGCACTAGTATTGATTTTATCAAGGTGAGCGATTCAAAAATGATTTATTGCGAAGCATTGGTTTATAGGACTGGTGATGACGATGAAGAACTATAATCTAAACCGCCTAAATAAGCGAGTACAGTTTGGCACCGTCAAGTCTGTTCAGAACCCAATAAACGGCACAACCAAACAACAATTCGTGACACTGTTCACTGTCTGGTATGGTGAGTACACGTTAACTGTCAGTAATACCATTAGCCTTACTGGTACGACTGCGACAACTAACCAGCTAATTGCAGTGCGCCATGATGAACGTATTACCACAGCACTACTAGCGTTACTAGATGGGGTTACGTATCGCGTTGCTGGCGTTAGTTCTGACAGCGAGCTGAATGCCTATGACGTGGTCACACTAACTAAGGTCAACGGTCATGGCTAAGCCAATGAAGCAATGTGAGCACCCAGGTTGTCGGACGTTGGTTGCCTATGACACACGCTACTGTGAGAAGCACCGCAAGGCCACTAACAAGTGGCGGTATCACAAACGCATGTACGATTCAGACGAGAGTAAGTATCAACAGTTTTACAAGTCGTCAGCATGGCGCAAGTTGTCACGGCGGTTCCTTGAAAGTAATCCGGTATGTGTACAGTGCTACCAAGACGGGGTGATCCGTAAAGCTAATGTGGTCGATCACGTTATCGAAATCAAAGACGATTGGTCAAGGCGACTTGATGAAAGCAACCTACAACCATTGTGCTACCGACACCATAACCGAAAAACGGGATTGGTTAGAGAACAACGGGAACAACAAACTAAATAACCAATGAGTGTCGTGCTGAAATGTGCGGCACTTTTTAGTATCTGCTAAATTAACCCTATTACATACTATAATTGTAAATGTTCATATTAACGTGGAACACGTGGAACACGTGGCACAACCATTGATATATCAACGTTTTCAAAGCGTCCTAACGTGGTACACACGTGGCACAACGTGGAACATTACCTGGCACAACACACTAACTTGATACACTAGCTGACCCGCTAAGATGACGTGACAGGTTGCTTGTACTACCTAAGCTTAACTTAGGTAGGTAAACAAAAAGCCGCCCATTAAGGCGACCAGTCACAGGGCCACTCGAATGACCGTTGCCAGTATAACATATAAAAAGCGCCGCCAATGCTGACGCCGCTACAACTAATTCCCACAAAATTAATTATATCACGTGAAAGCGAGAAAACAATTTGTGAGTCGAAATTTTATACCCACAATTCAAGATTCATATTAAAAGGTGTTTCCACAGTAGGAGATCTGCGCAATACTGCGCTGAACTTTCAGCCGAGCTACTGAGTCGAAATTTTCGACCTAGTTAACCAACCCGCATTTTGCGTCTACGTTGCCAAAAGTGGCAATGGACTGCGCCGATTTCTCGGCCGAGTGAACAATTCAAGCTGGCGGCTCAACTTTGAGCCACGAGACTAATTCAAAACAGCATGACAGCCCAGAAACGTTGATATGGGGGGGCTATGGTCGACACGAAAGGAGCGGACAGCATACTTTTGTGTTTATAAAAGTCCCTTTTGAACTTTGATTTTTTGCTGATTTTGCTGGATTGTGAAATATCACTACTAATAATGCGAAATTTAAACAAATAGCCAGTCAGGGGGTAACGTGTAAATATATACATGTTATTAATTGCACTTTTTAGAAATATGTGCGATAATATAGATATAATAAACGAATTCTGGATATATGTATCAATCAGCCGCTATGGGTCTAACCCGTGGGGGCTTTTTGGTACGTAAATTTAAACGAAAGGAGTGCTCCGAATGAGCCAAAAAGTAAAAGCCTTAGCTAGTATGAAGAAACATTTAACCAATGATGAGCGTGATCAACGCAAGGACGCTGAAAAAGCGTTATTTGATTATCCGGTGCTTGATTTAACCCCGCCAGATTGGTTACATAATCGGGCCTTGACTGAATGGCAACGGGTAGCGCCTTATTTAAAGGCCAATACCCCAATTAGTGAACTTGACCGGGCCATGTTAGCCAGTTATTGCCGCGCTTATGCCACGGTACAGACTTGTGAGAATGATATTCGTAAGAACGGGCTGGTACAAACTAATCAAGAGACTGGTGTACGTAAGCCGAACCCTTACGTGACCTTGCAGTCACAAGCGATGAAAGATTTAAAAGCCTTAGCCAATGATTTAGGCATGTCGCTATCGAGCCGGGCACGCATGGAATTAAACAAGCAAAAAGATGAGACACCCGAAGATACTTTCGAGGCGATGTTATCATGATTGAATATGTTGACCAAGTGTTATCGGGTCAAGTATTGGCTGGTCAAAAAATCAAATGGGCGTGCGAGCGATTTAAACGCGATTTAAGCCGTTCTAAGGACGACAGCTTCCCGTTCTACTACGACGAAGACAAAGCGGCACAGGCAGTTAAATTTATCGAATTAATGCCTAAGACTGACGGTAGCCAACTCACCATGCAACCCTTTCAAAAATGGATTATTAGTGAGCTGTATGGCTGGCGTGAAAAAACTACTGGTAACCGCCGTTATGATCGTGCGTTTATTAGTATGGCCCGGAAGAATGGTAAAACCTATCTGGCTTCTGGCATGGCCGCTAATGGCCTTTTAAGAGAACGTCAGCCCGCCCGCAACCGACAAGTATTATTCGTTAGCAACGCCCTTAAACAAGCTAAATTAGGCTACGACATGCTTTCAAGTGGGCTACGGCAAGTCCGCAAGCAATCGAAGTACATGCGGCAACGGATTAAGGTACAGAAACAAGCCATTACTGACTTAGAAACTGATTCGCAAGCCTTGGCCCTTGCCAGTGATACCAGTACGCTTGATGGTTATGCCGGGACTACCGTTATTTTAGATGAATGGCACGAAGCTAAAGACCGCAAAGTGTACAACGTTTTAAAGTCTGGTCAAGCACAAGAAGATAACTCCCTGCTGGCGGTGATTTCCACCTCGGGCCTTAACCTTAACGTCCCAATGCACGCTGAATATGACATGCTGACGGACGTTTTAAAGGGCAAGACCGAAGCTGACCGTTATTTTGTGGCAATATGGGAACTGGACGACCGCGAAGAAGTTTACGATCAAGCCAATTGGATCAAGGCCAACCCGTTATTCAGTGAACCACACGTTAAACAACGCATGACGGAAAAGATTCAGGCCGACGTGGATCTTGCCATTAAACAAAATAATCTCATTCCAATACTGGTTAAGAACTTCAACATGTGGTTGCAAGCCAGCGAGGACAGTTATATTTCAGCAGACGATTGGGCCGCTGGTAAATTGGCAAAGGTGCCCGACTTACATAATCGCGACGCCTATATTGGCATTGATTTATCAAAAAGCAATGACTTAACCGCGGTTAGTTGGCTTGTTCCAATTGGTAACGGTCAGTTTTATTGTGACAGTCATTCGTTTGTGGGTACTAAATACGGCCTTGATTCTAAGATTAAACGTGATGGCATTGATTACCGGTCAATGGAACGGGCGGGTGAGTGTAGTATTACCCGATTAGATAGCGGCATTATTGATTATGACAATCTATTTGATTTTGTGCAAAAACTAGTCGGGAAATACAACTGGAAAGTGAAAGCAATCGCTTATGACCCGTATAACGCGCAAACGTTAATTACAAAATTTGAGAAATTAAGCTACCCACTATTTGAAGTACGACAAGGCACCAAGACTTTGAATATTCCAACTCGTAATTTCCGTGATCAGCTTTACGATGACAAGATTAAACATAACGGCAATAAGATTCTCGCTTATGCGGTCAATAACGCCATCTTGAAAGTGCTAAACAATGGCTGGCAACTGGATAAAGCCCGCAATAGTAACCGGATTGACCCGATTGCGGCGTTGATTAACGCGTTTGTAGCGGGTATGGACTATTACCAAGAAAGTGAGGATCAACAGCATGCAGAAGATTACTACAAAACAGCGACTGCGGCAGATCTGTTCTGATTATGTACAAACGATTTTGTTGGTGATTGGATTAATATGCTTAGTGATTGGTTTTGGTTGCTGGATCAGCTGGCAAGCGGGGTTAATATTGGCTGGTATAGCCATGATTCTGATGGCCTTGCTAATTAATTATGAAAAGCAAAGAGGTGATTAAATGAGTTTTTTTGTTAAAAGCAATACCACCAGCGGCACGCATGATCCGGTAGCCGACGCCTTGGTTAGTTTATCAAGTAACGACCCGTATACGTTTGTCAGTGCGGCGGTGTTGCGTAATAGTGACATTTACGCGGCGATTAATATTATTGCGAGCGATATTGCTAGCAATCCAATTATGTGCGATACGGCAATCTTTAACACGATGATTAATCAGACCCCCAATAGTCAGATGGACGGGTACCATTTTAAATATGCGTTGGCGGCTAACCTGTTACTAAATGGTAATAGTTTTGCCGAGATTTTGCCTAATCATACGTTGAAATTGATTGCCAATAACCAATTAACGGTTGAACAAGATGACGTCAGTGGGGCATTGACCTACACCTATACCCCGATTGGCGGTAACAGTCGTCAGATTGCGCCTAACAACATTTTACATTTTAAATATTTCACCAAAGACGGCGTGTCGGGGATTAGTCCCTTATATGCCCTCAAAGATGAACGCCAGATTCAGTCGGCCGGCAATAAATTGCTAACCGGCTTTTTTACTGCTGGTGTGCACGGCACCACGGTTATTAAAGTCCATCAATCTGATTTAGGGCCGGAAGCTAAGGACAATATTCGTAAACAGTTTGATGAAGCCAATACGGGTGACAATGCGGTTAACACAATTGTGACTGACGATACGATGGATATTAGCAACTTATCCTTAAATACCGATGTGTTAAAGCTGGTCAATTCTAATGACTGGACGACCCGACAAATTGCTAAAGCTTTTGGCTTACCGCCGGAGCGCTTAGGGGTTGAAAACGATCATTCTAACCAAGAACAAAGTGGCGTGCAGTATCTACAAGGGACGTTGCAACATTACTTTGATAGCTTTACCAGCGAGCTGTCGTTCAAGCTTGGTCATGACTTTACGTTTAACACGGACAAGTTATTGAGCCTTGACCCGCAAACTCAGCAAGCCCAAGCGGTGGCTGGTTTCACTGGCGGCGTTATGAGCCGTAACGAAGCTCGGGCCAAAATTGGCTTGCCACCAACTGACGATGGCAATATTTTCTTAAACTTACAAAAGAATGGAGTGACTAATTCATGAAACAAGACCGACGGTTAACGATTGACGCCGAATTGCGAGCACAAACGCCGCAGTCAGAAACACCCGAAGACGGGCCAGCTGAAAATTCAGCAGACCCACAACCTAAAGGTTCCCAAACAAGCAAGGGTAAAACAATTAGTGGTTATGCAATTGTATGGAACTCACCAAGTAAAGACTTAGGTGGCTTCACTGAGGTTGTTACCCCTAAGGCCCTTGATGGTGTCGATTTATCAAACGTTCTTATGCTTAATAACCACGACTATACCCAAGTGTTAGCCAGTGCCAAGGCGGGCACATTAACGTTAGAAACGGACGACAAGGGGCTACATTTCACCGCACAGTTGCCGAATACGTCGTTTGCTAATGATGTTTACGAAGAAGTTCAAAGTGGGAACGTTGATTCCTGCTCATTTGGCTTTGATAGTGACGACGACACCGACGAATGGACTAAAGATGATGGCGGTAATATCACGCGCACCATTAATCAAGTTAAAAGCTTGTTCGATGTGTCAGTGGTAGCCGTTCCCGCTTATGACGATACAAATGTGCAAGTTGATACCCGTAGCTATGAAAAATTTATTAACCAAGAAAAGGAGCCTGACAACATGGCAAAACAAACAATTATTGATCCTAATACCAACGAAAACAAAACCGGTATTCCCGCCTTTGAACAATATGTCCGGACACACGGGGAAACTCGGGACGGCTTAAAGACTGACGGTGCCAGTGCGGTTATTCCTAAGGAACTGATTACCCCCGTTTTCCAATTAAAGCAATCCAATTACAACCTCGCCCAATATGCGACGGTTAAGCAAGTTTCTAGTGGTTCCGGTACTTACCCAATTGCCACCAGCCAACAATCTGCGGTACTGGCTACTAAAGACGAATTAGCCGACATTGCCGACGTTGACGCGAACATGTTTACGGAAGTGCCGTTTGATGTGAAAACCCGGGCGGGTAAGATTGCCTTATCTAATGAAGTGGTGGAAGACGCCGAAGTTGATATTGTCAGCGAAGTTAAAACCCAGTTACAACAATTGGTTGATAACACGGACAACACACAAATTATGAGCTTGTTAACGGGTAGCAACTTTACTAAAGCAACGGCCGCCAATATTGATGATCTTAAAAAGATTTTCAATGTGACGTTAGATCCCGCCTTGAGCAAAATGTGGTTAGTTAACCAGTCCGGGTTCAACTACCTTGATACCTTGAAAGATTCCGAAGGTCGTTACCTATTACAGCCAAACCCAACGGCACCAAGTGGCTTCACCTTGTTAGGGGCGCCAGTCGTCATGATTAGCGACAAATTACTGGCTAACAACGCGGACGGGACGTTCCCAATGATTGCGGGAGACTTATCGCAAGCCGTAGCTGTTTTCCGGCGTAACCAAGTAACCGCCCAATGGGACAAATTCGACCAGTTCAGCCAAGGACTTTCCGTAATTGTGCGAAACGATTATGAAGTGATTGATAAGACCGCTGTAATCAACGTGGCGTTAGGAACTGCGACGGCAACGCCTGCACCGGCTGGTAAATAATCGTACCCACTTTTGGGGACGGTTATACAAGGGGTGGCGATTCACCACCCCTATACATAAATTAAACTAAGGAAAAAGGAGTGATTACATGGCTGTAACCGTTGATGATATTAAACTAAGCCTAAGAATTGACGTAACCGAAGATGATCCAATGATTAAAAGCTATTTAGACGCCGCCGAGGACTACGTTCAGACGGCCGTTAGCAAAAACGAGGACGTGTCTATGTACAAACAGTATGATTTTGCCGTGTCCTTGCTGACACAATTCTGGTATCAAAACCGGGTAACCGATATGACAAAGACACCGTATCAAGTTGTTAGCATGATTCAACAATTGCGCGGTTTAGTAACCGGATAAGTTTTAAAGTGAATATGCTTCATTTAAAACAATTATAGGTGAAAATATTTGTTTTAAGTGCTATAATATAAGTATTCATTGTGTTGATATTAGCCAAGACGGGGTGTAATAGCCCCGTTTTTTTATACATATATCTGGAACCCAGAAAGTGTGATTCCAATGCGCCAAGATGTTAAGAAGATTTGTAATTTATTAAAGCAATATGCCAAACTAAAACGTGACTTGACGGCTTTTAATCAAGTTTCTAGTCCCTCGTTCGATGGAGTATCAAGCCATAGCAGCCGAAACGGTGCTGAAAGCCGCCTGATAAGCCACGTTGATTTGTCTTACCAGTTAAAAGAAGTCGAAGACGCCCTAAATGCAATTGATGATCCACAATATCAATTTATCTTACATGATTACATTATTGAGAAACGTTTCAGCCGCAGTGAAGCTTGCAACCAATTATCGGTTAGCGTTAGCAAGTTCAATTATCTAAAAAACGAAGCATTAAAGGAATTTGTTTGTAAATATTGTAAAAGAACATAAAATTATCGTTTAGAATTGATTATTTGTGATACACTGTTGCTGACGTGGAGGAAACTTCATGTTAGGGAGGGAATAATCATGGATGCTAAATTAACTATTTTTGATGCTGCAAAGTGGTTTATTGAAAATAACGATAGTGTAACGCCTAAAAAATTACAAAAACTTCTATATTACCTCTATGCTTGGGGACTTGTTTTTCTTAATGAAGATATTGATGATTTAAGTGATAAAGTGTTTAGCGGGGAATTTGAAGCGTGGGTTCATGGGCCTGTAAATCGTGATGTGTATGAAAGATACAAGCCTTATGGTGGTAATCTTATTAAAATACCCGATGCTAATGAAATGAAAATCGAGAACCCTGATACTTTGAATTTAATGAAACAAATAAATAGAATATATGGAAAATATGATGGCAATACTCTTGAATTATTAACTCATTCTGAAGATCCGTGGAAAAAAGCTAGAGGAAGTGCAAGGCCACTTGATCGTTGTCAAAACGTTTTGAATGATGCTGAGATGTTTAAATTTTACTCTAGTTTATTAGAAGGTTAATTAAAGTGAGTAGAAGAAATAACAACCGGAAAAATAATTTTAAGAAAATAGAAGATAGTGTCGATAAGGCAACTGGAAATGGTGAAGACAGTGCTATTCCAGAACCCCAAATTAAGCCAACTAATGGCTTTAATTATTTTTCAGTTTATAATTGGCTGGATGCGACTGATTCTTTTCTTAAGAGTGACAATTTTACCAATTATTCCAAAAACTCGGGTGAATTCTCAAAGAATATTTATGAGTTGATACAAACCTTTATACCTTGTCTTTATAAAGAGTGGGAAAAAATTTTTGATACTGGGAATAATTGGCAATTTAGACACTGCCATCAAGTGGAAGATAAACACAAAGATCTAGTGAACAGAATTGCAGAAGAGATAAATCACACTGCTTTTCCAAATTTTGATGGTGAAGATTATTGTTGGTGGCAATTGGGTTTTAGCGGAGCTACAAGAGTTTATGGTGTCTATATCAAAGCAGAACATGCGTTTTATCCAATATTTTGTGATTGGCATCACCTTATTAATGGGGATGAGAAACACAATACTAAAGATTATCAGCATTATTCTTACAATCCTAAAGACTAAAAAAACTGTTAACCAAAGTTGGCTAACAGTCACTGCCCCGCGCAAGTATTAAGTCACTGGAAACAGTGGCTTTTTTGTTATATTTTTGGCTGTCCCTTTGGCTGACTTTTAGTGAAAAGAGATGACAACCAATGACAAACTAGAGTAATAAAAAAGCTGTAATCACGGTGTTTTTGACAACCAATGATAACAGCTGATAACGAATATTGGGTATACTGGGCTCGAACCAGTAAATTACGGATTCAGAGTCCGCTGCCTTACCAATTTGGCGAATACCCAATAACAACTATTTAATAGTAACTTTTCCAGCAAATACTGTCAAGACTTTGCTGAAACTTTGTGTCTATTTTTTGCATTTTTGCTTGAATATCGTATCAGTTGGTGGCTAAACTAGTTAAATGGAAGGTGAGTGTATGTCGAAGTCAGAATTAGATCATTTATTCGATCATCTGCGACAACAATTGATCGTATGGGCGGTCACGGCCATCGGATTAGCAGTTATGCGCAGCTTTTTGTTACCCCAATTATTGACTTTCGTTTTTTGGTGTAGTGTGGCCTACTGTTTGCTCTTATTCGTTGGTTTAGTTGTTGTGACGATTTTTAGGTGGCAAAAATCTTAATTATATTTGACAAGCCGCTTATCATTCGGTAAGATAATAAATGAATTTGTGCCCGCTGGTCAAATCGGTTAAGACGTCGCCCTCTCAAGGCGGAGTTACGGGTTCGATCCCCGTGCGGGTGACTTATAAAGCAAAATAGGATGAACGCCGTTACGACGGTCGTTCATCCTATTTTTGTTTTCAGATCATCAAGAATCACTACGGAGGAAGTAATCATGGTCAAAACCAACGTTTTATACCAACACGGTACCCTCGCCCTAATGGTACCCGGACTTTTAAAGGGAACCCTCACTAGCGGTGGGCTATTGGAACACGGTGATACCGGTATTGGCACCGGGGAGGGACTCGATGGTGAGTTAATCATCCTAAACGGCGTGGTCTACCAGGTCCGCGGCAACGGTGAGGTCCGGGTGATGCCAAAGCAAGACACGATTCCATTTGGTAATATCCACTGGGCCGACTACCAGTCACTGGGAAACGTTGCCGACCTAGAACTCGACCAACTAGGGAAGCACATTTTAAAGGGCCACAGCGCCAACACCTTTTTCTCCGTTGAAGTTAAGGGGACCTTTAAAAACGTAACCACCCGGGCGGTCATCAAGTCTAACCCGCCGTATAAAACCCTCGCCCAAACTGCGGATGATCAACGGGTCTTTCAAGCTGACATCATTGAAGGGACCTTGTTAGGCTACTTCATGCCGACCCTGTATGCCGGAGCGGCCGTGGGTGGATTCCATTGGCACTTCTTATCAGACGACCACACCTTTGGCGGCCACGTGCTCGCCGTCGGGGGTGCCACGGGTGCCCTAGGTTTCCAACAATTTGATTCACTGGACCTGCACCTACCGACGAATGATGCTGATTTCATGAACCACGACTTTAGCCAAGACGACATCCTAAGCGTGATTGAAAAGGCCGAATAGTTTTAATTAACAGAGGGGCTAAGAGAAAAACCAGTTTTCTCTTAGCCCCTTACTGTATTCAATAATGCTAGACAGGCAACGTAGCCAATAACCACGCCCCTACTATCCTATTTAGCACCCTTATAAAGTTCGACTACCGTATTGATCATCGACAAGAAGTTATCGGTGTCGAGGCTTGCCCGGCCAATTAAGACCCCATCAATGTCCGGTTTGTTCATGATTTGCTTAATGTTTTCGGGATTAACGCTCCCACCGTAGAGGATTCGGATCTTATCGGCCACCTCGTAAGAATACGAGTCGGCGATCGTTTGCCGAATCAGGCGGCACCCTTCTTCGGCCAGGTTCGGGTTGGCGTGTTGACCAACCCCGACCGCCCAGCTCGGTTCGTAAGAAATGATAATGTTTTTTACCTGGTCGAAGGAAACGCCCCGTAAGACGTTGATTAAC
>SKES01000810.1_pt1 | contig 23803 bp, 33 predicted proteins | sample 4826851 | NCBI WGS metagenome assembly SKES01 (sample SAMN11008803, study PRJNA524170) | human gut metagenome | biome: Human fecal sample; material: Feces; isolation source: fecal sample from pouch patient p52 | host: Homo sapiens | place: Israel: Tel-Aviv | collected 2016-09-04 | reverse complement strand
TTAGTATCATGGATAATTATATTTATAATATATATATGTTTATATAATAAAAAAAGAACACTATATTTCAAGCGTTCTTTTTTTACTTATTTATTTATGTTTTGCCTTGTTTTGTTCTGTTTCATTGTGTTTCTTCGTAAATCTTTCTTCATACTTTTGTTTGTATTTTTCATGTAACTTTTCTTGTGTTGTGTGTATCGCATTGACATCATATCCTGTACTGTTCAGACTCTCATACAAATGCATGATTTTCTTTATTTCTTTTTCAACATGTAAAACAAGTTCCTTAACATACTCATAATCTGCATACATTCCCCATGCCATTAGTTTTTCGCACAACTCTTCATAAAATTGTTTTGTTTCCTTTTCCCATTCATAATATTGTTTTAGTCCCATTCTCACGAACTTCGGAATAACACTATCGTCAATATCATGCGTTGTGTATCTACTCCAATCCCTAGGAATTAAGATAGGAACATCACACTCTTTTACAGGAAGAATCTTGTGGTGCATGTCAATGTATCTCTTGTGCAACTTTCTTTTTCCCGCACATTCTTTCATGTATTGATATTCTGCCATCCTCTTAAAACCGTGCAAACCTAAGAAACAAAAATAATCTGCAAGCTGTTCATGGAAAGCTAGTGCCTTACACATTCTAGCATCCAACATACAATATAACTCTTCTATCTGTTGCATATCTGCTTTTGTTTTTCTTACTCTGTTCTTATTAGTTTCGTCTTCTTCCTTCATAGGAATTTCGCTCATGTTCGTATAATCCATTTATTTGCCCTCCCTTACAATTTTTAATATCTCTTCAATCTTTTTGTCCTGCTCATGTAAATGCTTGTGTATATCACCTATAATAGCCTGTGCAACGTCTTGTAATTGACTCTGGTCTATATTCTCTTCATAGTTTGCTAAACCAATTATAAAACTGATTGCTGTCATTGCATCCAACATTCTGTCGTTCATATTAAGATACCACTGCGGCAGGAATTACAGGATAATTAAAACTGGTTCTGCACAATTCACATTTTGAAACAACAAAGCTTTCTGTATCTGTTGCAACATTTGTATGATATACTTTTCTGCTTCTTACTTGGTCTGCTCTTACATTGTTCCCACATTTTGTTATTAACGGATATTGTGTCGTTGCTTCTCCAATAGTTACTGCGACAGTTTGTGCGCTTGTCACTACTGGCAATGCTTGTGCAATACAGATACAAGCTTTTTCACCATTGCTATAAGTATTTTGTGGAATATTTAAAACGAGAACATCTCCTACAAGTGTTACACTGTTTGTTTTAATAAAGTGTTCACATCCTCCACACCCAAAACCATTATTGTTGTAATATCTACATGCCATTTCTATTCCCCCTAACTTTTAATAAAATAGGGCGGTAAACCCGCCCTTGTTTCACGCATTATGCGGATAATAAAGATTAGCACCCACAACCACAACTATTTCCACAATATCCTCTATTTGCTAAATATACACTCTCATATGGAGAGCATGTAAGATAGCTCGGTGTTGGTGTAGGTCTTAATGTTGCAATCAGATTTGCACTCTGCGCCTGCTGAGATAACTGTAAATTAGCTGTGTTCAACTGGTCACGGAGATTCTGCATTTCTGTCTGAGTCATCTGTGCTCTTGTTAAAGCACCGTCTTCACGGATAGCATTTACAATGTCACAAGTGTTTCTTGCATTCTCATATCTTACAGAATCAATGTTTCTGTTTGTTTCACAGCAGCACTGCTGAGAAGCGAATCTGTTCTCTGCAATCTGAGAACCTAACGCATTGAATCCCTGCAAGTTGGAATATCCTAAATCACAAATTCCTCTTTCGATTCCTCTCATTGCATTGTCTAACTGATTGAAGTTGAATGCATCTGTCATTCCCTGCTGTGTTGCCGGTGTGCAACATGCTCCACCATCTCTTCCACCAAAGCCGAAGCCATTACCGCCCCATGCAAGTAAGAAGAATAAGAACATGACTCCCCACATTCCTCCGCCATCACCAAACATTCCATCGTTGTTGTCACGGCTTAATGCTAATGCATCTGCTACGCTCAATCCTGCTCCATCCATTCCCATAGTTACAACCTCCTTTAAAAATTTATATATAAATCTTAATGATTTATAACATTATTGGTCGGCATCCCCATTTGCCGCTGAAAAGCCTTATATGCTTCGTTAAAATCAATTCCCCTCTGCTTACATAAGTTTCTAGCAATCTGATTGATTTCTTCCCCATTCTTTCCACTAGCCATCTGTTGTGCTCTCTGAAATAAAGGGTTAGTCCCTAACATCTGGTTTAGTATTCTCTGCATTATAGATACCTCCTTCTAGGCTTTCTTTAAACTCCTTTAACCTTCTTTCAAACTCTTCACGCAATACATATTTGTTTTCATTTGCGTTCTGTTCTGATTCTACAAGCTGATAGGTCTTTAATTCTGCTGAACCATCTAACAAGATTTGTTTCGTATATATCTTTTTGTTCGCAATGTCTGTGAATACAAACATACTTCCATCTAGGTCTATCATACTTGCCTTTGCTTCGTCAAAACTCGATACAGGTCTTCCCTTGATTATCTGCACATTCGACATGCTTCCCTGTGGCATATACTGCTGTTGATACATGTTCATTTGCTGTTGCTCTAAGTTGTTTAACCTGTTCTGCGCCAACTGTTGTGAATATGGGTTATTCATACCGTAATAATTTGTGTTGTACAGCTTGTATCACTCCCTTCTTGTTTATGTCTTTATTATAAACCATACAATTTAATTTGTAATATAAAGAAAGTATATCGGTAGTATATTTGCAATAAAAAAGGACTCTAAAAAGAGTCCTGTATGGTCTTTCCGACCTTCATTAATATTTTGGCATGTTTCTTTTAACACTGATTTCAGACATTCCAATTTCATCCGCAATATATGACAAAGTGTGTCCTTCTCTATAATGCATTTCTAAGATTTTCTTCTCTTCTTCCGACAACATAGTGTTATCAATGATGAATTGAAAATCTTTGACAGAACCTATATCTTTTAGTTTGCTTCTTGTTTTCGCTCTCTCCTTATCCATTACTTCTTACCCATGAACTTTCCGCATGTTGGACATTTGTTCGGATTCCCTCTTTTTCCGCCTGTCTTCTTAATACGTCTTACGGTCGTTGTAGTTTTCACTCTTACTCTGGCTCTAGCCATTTACAATCACCCCTTCATTATTTCACGGCATTATGAACTGCATTATCATTATAGATATTTCCGTCTGCATTATTTTCACTATAATCTATACTTGCGTTTTCTCCTTCTGTATCTAGTGTTACCTCTTTTTCTTCTGTTACTTCATTTTCAAATTGACTCTCATAATAGATAAATCCACCGAAAGTTACTACCGATTGTAAGAATAACAAAACTATTAATAATATAATCACTTTGTCTTTTAATTTGTTCGACCTACGATATTCTTTCTGCGTGTCTATTAATAACATTTCAAATTCTTTTCTGTCTTCCATCTTTCCATACTCCTAGATTTCAGAACGTACATATACTCCGTTCTTTCTATTATATAATACTCCGGTCTTGTACTGCCCTGTTTTGTTCTGATACATCATTGCACTCTTATACGTTCCTTCTACCTTGTACTTGCAATTAGCTAACAATTCCCATATAGCATATAAAGTCATATTTCCATATACTCTGTGGTTCTCGTCTATCATTACATTTCCTTCTGTGTTCATGCTCCAGCCCAGAAACTTGTAATTACTTCTGTTTGGTATTGGTAGTTTTCCAATCGGCTGACCATTTTTAATCATTCTTTGTTTTTCTTCCACCGAACCACCATTCGCATTGAAAACAACTCTGTATTCATTTAAACTCCACACTGCATATAGTGTTGTGTTTCTATTTGCTGTGAATCTTGCACCTGCTACATAGGTCGGTGTTACGGCTGTACTTGACTCACTCCACCCTAAGAACATGTGCCCTTCCCTAGTAGGCTTTTCACTGCTCAAAACAATGTCTATGCCATATGTCTTAGTTTGTGTCTTTGGTGCTCCTGTGCCTCCATTAGCACTGTATGTTATGGAATATGTTTCCTTTTCCCACACCGCATATAATGTCATACCATAATTGCCTGTGAACAATGCTCCGGGCTGAAACTCTACATTACTGCTGCTCCCTCTGTTCCATCCTAAAAATTTGTACCCTGTTCTCGTAGGTTTTTGAAATGTTAATCTCAAATCTTTACCATGTTGTTTGTACTGAGTGGGTGGAACATTAGTACCCCCATTTCCGTTGTATTTAATTTCGTATGTGATTGCTCTCCACACTGCATATAATACAACGTCTTTATCATCTGGATGGTATAAATCCCCCGGCTGATATGCTACTGCTCCATTTCTAGTCAACGACCATCCTGTGAACACATAACCATTTTTAGAAGGTCTTTGACTAGACAATGTTAATGCTCTTCCATAATATTTATCTTGTTTTGCAGGTGCTCCTGTACCACCATTGCTATCATAATTGATAAAACATGTGTTGCGTTTACAATTTACTAGCTTCGTAATTTCTCCACTCATTACATCTGGGATGTTTAATTTTCCCTGCACTCCAACTGTAAAATTTGCTCCGCTTCTCCAAGGGAACCAAATATCAGTTTCGATAATTACCTGCGATGTTGAAGTAATTTCAAAATATCTGTTTATACTCTTTCTGTAAACGTTATGTACGACTGCTTCTGCTGTTCCGTTTCCATATGTCGTGAATCCCTCGTTTGTTCTCCTCGCCCATACTTTAACATGAATCCAATAACCCGGTTCTGCTTCGTACGCTCTCTGCGTTGACCAATCAAACCACAATACAACATGGGGGTTAGAAGATTGATTCTCGTGCGATGTTCCACTAAAGTCTGCCATCTACTCACCACCTAATCTATAATTTTGATATAGATGTCACCATCTTTTCCCACACCATTATCCGGCTCTTCTGTACCACTTCTTATCACTGGCATATTTTGTTTCAACTCATTTACCTGTGACTGTAAATTTGTTGCGGCATCTCCTTGCAACTGTCCCTTAATACTGTTAAACCATTCGATAAACTGTTGTTTCTGTTGTGTCAACAATTCCTCTACACTAATCTGTTTTACAGCCCCGGTCACAAATCCACAATATTCTTCATATGGTCTTCTGTCTGTAATTACTGAGTCAGTGACTGTACCAACTCCAACTCCTAATTTTATCGTAGCCAATACGATTTCTGTTTTGGTTCCACTGTTTTCTGGTAACAACTGACTTGCTTGTTCTTTAAGCTTCAAATCTATTTTCCTTGTGGATTTATTTAGCTCGCACACAATCACATCGTCTATTGTATAGGCTGTTGAGTTTGGTGTTAACTTAAATACATGCTCCTCTGCCAAATGGAACCAATACCCTGCGATAAAAGCCCACCCCGGCTTTACCCCGATTGACAACCCTCCTTTGGCATATACCTTTAATTGGTCTGTTGGCTGTGCGAACACTCCTGTATTAAAGAACAATGAAAACAAATCTGCAAAATTCCCTGCTTGATATACCCTGTCATATTGTCCTTCTCCTATCATTTCTGCATCAAAAAAACCACTTTCTCCCGGCATTTATTGTACCTCCTTTTATTTTGTTCTTTTCCACATATACACAACTATTGTTGGCTGTATATTGCTTCCTGTTAATTCTTTGTCTGTATATGACCTAGCACCATTATTCGTATTTGGTGCAGAGTTTCCTGTCGTACCCCCACCTTCACCTCTCGTGAAATGGTATCTTACATATTGCACAATTGGATTATGCTTCATGGAACTTCCAAATGCATTAGCTAATACCGCACTGCCATAAGCACCAACTCCCCCCATATGATACATTGTATCACTATCATCAGTACCCCAAGTCTGTAAATGGTTATGGTTCGGTGTAGAATGATTATGCGAGTTTACAGTGTGACTGTGCACCATTCCATGTCCATGATTTAAGTTTACAATGCTTCCTAATTTTTTCTCTGCTTTTCCAAAATTTGAATCTCCTTCTTTGTATCCTGCTATAACACACCCTTCACCGAACAACTCCCATGTTCCACCATACCTACTTCCGGGATTGACACCAGAGGTATTTATAATAATGTCACCTACTGGGTGCATTGCTAGATAATACTTGCTCGTAAACTTATCTACCATATTGTTTACAATGTTCGTTATTTTTGCTTCTAAATATTTTATTACATTTTCATTCTGTTCTGTTTTGTTTTGTGACTCTTCAAATTGTTTTATCTTGTCACGTTCTAATGTTCCATACTGAAACGTAACGTCCACAATTTCTATGTTGTCTTGTATACTTTTTGTTACTTTTGTTATCTGTACATTTGTTTCAATTCCTAACTCATTATCAACTACTGTAACATAATCTCCTAGGTCATAATCTTTTCCAAAAGTGTACCTTTTATCTCTGTCTGTTAAAGTACACTCGTATAACTCTGATTTATTGTTTTCTGCCGCTTTTTCATTTGCTCTTTGTTGTATTAATGTTTCATATTCTTGTTGTGGTATCGTATTTCCATCTGATGTTTCGCTTTGGATGTCTCTCGCATCTATCCACAATTCACTGCGGTTCCAACCCTCTCTCTTTCCTACTGTGGTATCCTTGTTAATATCAATTTCGTACCACTTTCTTTCCTCAGCTTCTCCTTCTCCTGCCACTATTGCAACATTACAATACTCTTCATTTTTCTGCTTGTACTCAGTCCTTTTAATATTACTTAATGACTGCGAAAACACTATTTGCTTATTCCCTAATTTATTGTTTTTTGTTCTTTTCTTTCCTGCACTTATAATCATTGTCCAACCACTTACATTTGGACTTGTTGTGTCACCTTCTGGCAATACTTTAACATCTGGAACAAAAAAGAAACCTAGATTGTCCTGTATCAATACTTTTTCCATTTCGTTCCATACATTACCACCTGTAACATTTCTTTTCATTTTACTGCAAATTGTTCTTAAATACTCTTCATCTTCAAACACTATTTTCATATTTTCTATGTTTCTTTTAGTGTCACTGCTACTTATTAGATTCCTTGTGATAATCTCTTTAAGAAAGTCTATTGTCAACCCTTCGTATCTAAACGTTCCTATGATTGCCCTTTTAGAAAATATAAACTGCATTAAACGTCCCTTCAAACTTATGACTCTCTCATATTCACTATCACTTTCCTTTTCAATACATTCTATTTTGCCTATCACCTTATTATCAAACAACACATAGAAGTCTTTGTTGGGACTCAATAAATACATGTTTTCCTCTACGAGCCTTGCATTTATTGTAAACTCTCCCAACCCCCTAAACATTCTAGTATATTGGCAGAATGTATATTTTTTCAAAAGTCTTATGATTCTGAAATTGCTATCTAACACTCTTATTATCATACTACATTCCCCTCACATTAAAATATTGCTCTGTATACTGGATTGTCACATCAATGTTTGTTTTATATTGTTCATCAACACTGTAAGCATAGAATGTTCCACCCTGCTTAATTCTCATGAAACTACTTCCTTCCACCATGTTTCCTTCCAACGGAATGTCTTTCCCACTTCCTACATCATGTTTGATTGCTTCCTCTTCCCCAATATGGGAATTGATTCTTATATAATCGCCATCATGTAAAACTACGTTTTCAAACTGTATAAATTCATCTGTGCTTAAACTATACAATTTTGGGTTTGCTACATCACCGCCTTTTGCTTCTATTACGATGATACACCCTACATCACTATCACCTTCATTACTTACCAACACACTCTGCCTTTTCATAAATTCTCCAAAAATTATCCCTTTTTGTTTTGGTATAACCATTGGAAATTTGAATCTGTTTTCTATTGTTGCAAGTTTTACATTCTTTGTTTCTCCCATAAACATTGGATTGAAACATTCTAACTCTATTTGAAAACGACACAATACCTCATTATTTTCTTCTTCCTCAACTGAATATCTTATAGGGTGTGTAGGTCGCCCAACAATAGAACGACCATTTACCTCAATAGTGACATCTTGAAACACTGAAAACAATCTATCTAACTCTAACTTTTGTTTCTCTATGCTTGCTTCTTGTAACATGTAATATTCTTCCCAAGTTGTATGTTTTGATATATCTTCTTGTTTTGCTATGATGTATCCTTCAATTACTGGCTTCCTTGACTCTATGAGTGTTCCAATAGGTGTAGAACCTATCTGATATGGGACACGATACCTACTTACCTCTACCTGTGGAACATCCCAATCTATCAAATCTAGGTATAAAGAACCTTGTTCTTTACTTATTGTTTTTTGTTGTAATGTTACACTGTTCTTAACCACTATGCTTTTAATCAATCCTATTCACCTCCTAGAATCCGTTTAGTAAATCTCTTTTTGCACGTTTCATCTGTCTAGCATATTCATAAGGTGTAGGCTGTGTGTTATAAAAATTGAAAGTATCTCCTGTCGTACCACCACTTCTTGTACCTCTATTATACTCCCTATTCTCCTGTTTTGTCAATACTCTTTCTCCTTCGTGTAACTGCGCTACATAGCCATTGAAAGGAACATAATCTAAACCTGTTGCATGTGAACCGTCGAACACCTCTTTAATCACCTTCGTAACACTTACTATTGCATTAATAGGTGTGCTGAAATTCAATTCTATATCACTTCTAGCTTTTGCTCCTACTGCACTAGCATTTGTGATTTCCTTCACTTTCGGTGCTTCTACATCTGGTTTTACTTTTGTTGCAATTTCCTTGTTTGCCTTATCACCTACTGTTCCCGCTTGGTTTACAACCTTTCCTGTATTTGACTCAATACCGCCTGCAAGGTTATCATCCATCTGAATACCTAACTCTCTAAGCTGTGCTACAATCTCTGGTCTTTTTGCGGACTCAGCATTTTGCAACTGTAACAATAAACTGATGGCACTCATTTGAACACTAGGCTCAAGCCCTTTCAACTGGCTCATTAATTCATTAGGAGCATTAATACCTAATTGTCTAAATAATGTTTCAATCTCGCCCTTTTTCAAAGCTGTTCCATTTTTAGCATTTGTTAACATGTTTAAAACAGACTGCTGAACCTCTGGGTCTTTCTGCATGAGACTGTCAATAAGACTCTGTGGCGCTTGTATTCCCAGTTCTGTAAATTTCTGTGTCAATACCTGCTTGTCTTGTTCTATCTTTGCTTCTAACTCTGCTCTTGCTTGTTCTGACAATGCTTTCATATTGTCAACCATTTCTTGCGTTACACCTTCAACACCTGCATTCAGAGCTTCTTGCATTTGTTTGTACTTATCATCTATTGTTTCAACTTGCGCCGTTAGACTTTCCCTCGTTGCTGTTTCTGCTGTCAAAAATCCTTGTTCTACTTTCAATAAAGCTTGCTCGATTTCTTCTGCCGAACCAGATATTAAAGCTGTGCTAAGACCTTCATAGTTCTCAACGGTAGAATTGAATCCGACCATTGCATCGTTTGCATCTTTCAAAGCTTTTTCTGATTTTTTCAACTTCTTTTCTGCGGCTTCCAACTCTAGGTTTGCTTCATGTAATGGCTTCCTATAACCTTCTGCGGCATCTACGCTTATTTTCAAAGCTTCATTGTAAGCTTCTTGAGCTTTCGCAACTTTCTTCTTTACTTCTTCTACTCTCTGCTCATTATCGAAAACAACTTGTAACTGGTTTGCATATTCCAATTGTGCATTTGTTTGATTTTTCACTGCCTCTGAATATGCTTCTGACATGGACTCCTGCACCGCTAAAGCTTTTTTCTTTTCGATTACTTGGTCGATAGTCCCCATTAATTCACCATAGTTTTGTATTACACCATCGTTCATAGTTATCTCTTGTCCTAAAGCTTGTGACAATTCTCCTACGAGGAACTGTGCATAATGCTCTTTGCCTGCCAATACTCTTCCATTTTCGTCCACTACACCTCTTAACTTTTCTGCTAAAGTTCTTGTAGCTTCTGCTTCAGCATTGGCATTTTGTATTGCTTTCTGTGTTGTTTCTTCGCCTTTCGTATATACTTTATATCTTTCCTCTATTGATTCTCTTAACAGTTTCTCTGCTTCTGTTTCCTGCGCCATCTTATTTATTTTTTCTTCTGTTTTAACAAGATACGTTGTTATTGCCGCCGCTGTTGCTCCGATTGCTAAAGTCGTCATACCTACTGGTGTCAATAAATTTGTAAACCCTGTTTTCGCATTTGTAAGCCCTGCATATAAACTACTTGTTCCCTTTGCTAAACCATCCAACCCCTCTCTGGAATATTTAATAGCTTTTGCAAAATTTATTGTTTCTTTGCCTACATTTACGAACCCTGTCCCCAACTTACCTAACGTTCCTACTGTTTTCCCTGTAAGACTTGTTACTGGTCCGATAGCTGTTGCAAGCCCAGCCCATTTCACAATGTTTTTCTGCTGTTCATCTGACAGGTCGTTGAACTCGTTTACAAGGTCTTTTGTTCTATCTGTAATCTTTCTAAAACTAGGGGTTAATACTTCTCCGATATTAATTCCGGCTGTTTCAAGCGCACCACCTAACTCTTCGACAGAACCTTTTAAATTGTCTTTCATTACTTCTGCGGTTTGTTTTGCTACTCCTGCACTGTTTTTCATGCTGTCACTCAACTTATCATATTCCTGTTGTGACATACTCAATATAGCTGTTAAACCACTCATTCCTTCTCGACATGCTAACACATTAGCATAATATGCTTTCTGTTCATCAGTAAGCCCACTAAAAGATGTTCTCATTTCATCGAGTGTTTGTTTCAAAGGTTTGAAACTTCCATCTGAGTTAGTCAAACTTATTCCTAATTCATCCATAGCCGCCGCAACATCATCTGTCGGTTTAATCATACTTGATAACATTGTTCTTAAAGCTGTACCCGCCTGTGAACCTTTGATACCAGACTTGCTCATTGCAGTAATAGCTGTTACTGTATCTTCGATGGAAAGCCCCATTATCTTTGCAATAGGCGCAACATACTTGAAGGATTCTCCTAAATCTGAAACACTAATCGTTCCTGCATTGGCTGACTGCGCTAAAAGGTCTGCAACTTTTGTACTATCTTTCGCACTCATTCCAAACCCTGTTATCGCATCTGCTACGATTCCTGCAACAACAGCCAAACCTTCACCGGAAGCAGAAGCCGCATTCAGCACACCTTCCATACCGGACATAATCTCGCTTGTTCCCCATCCTGCTTTTGCCATCTCTGTCATGGCATCCGCAACTTCTGTTGCACTGAACGTTGTTGAAGCTCCTAAGTCTATTGCCCTCTGTCTTAGCTTTTCAAACTCCGTTCCTGTTGCACCGGAAACCGCTTTAACATTAGACATTCCTGCTTCAAAATCCGTTGAAACTTTCATAGCGGCTAAACCGACACCCATCAAAGGAACTGTTAAGGTCTTTGTTGCGACTCCTCCTACTGTCTGCATAGCATTCCCTAAACCATTCAACTTTTGCCCTGCTGTTGCTGATGTATCTAAAAATACCTTTAAATCATCTTTTGCAGAGGTAAACCCTTTGGAAAACTTTGACGTATCAAGTTCCAAAAAAGCCACCGCCGTTCCCATATTTACTGACATTATTACACCTCCTATTCCTCTATTTTCTTATATAAACTCATAAAATCACTATAATGATTATCTTCTTCCTTCCCGCCTAACAATTCATATTGCGGGTTTTCTCCCTCTTCTAATCGAGTCATGAAACTACAACATGCTTCGTCAAAACAAAAAGCGGTATATTCGTCCTCTATTCCTAGTAACTGGCTAGGGAGTCGTCCATACCGCTTCGACATTAGCAACACACTTTGTATTCTATGACTCTTCATCAGAGGGGGTTACTGCTTCTATCCCTGCTTGCGAGTAGTTGAAAATTGCAATCAACTGACTGTCTGTGAGTGTTACACCTGCTTCTTCAATTTCTTCATAAGTTGGTTCTACCAACATACTCTTTGCGAGGATTCTCATCACCTCACTCATTTCTGTAAACATCCCATCCGTAGTTGCTACTTCCTGTTCTTTTACACCATTGAAGAACATTTTATTTACAGTGCCCAACAACATGTTTGGAATTTTACCTTCCTCTGCTAATTTCATCAAAGAAGGTCTTTTTACTCTAACGAAAAAAGGCTCGTCTTTTGAAAATCTAGGTAGCTCGATTACCCTACCTTTTCCATACTCTTTTAATTGTTCTAAGCTTGTTACTTTGTTTTCTGTATGTTCTAATGCCATAATTATTCTCCTTATCTTACATTAATTCATTTTTGTTTTGTTTCTTCTGCATGAGATTTGTTGATTCCTCAGAAAACATCATCATGCTTGTTTCTGCCGCTTCACCAACTTCCGGCAACGCCTTCACATATGAAATTTCATATGGTGCTTCTCCTGTTTTCGGTGAAGAACTAATTACATATTCTGAAATTCTGAATACACCATCTTCCGATGTAATACCAATAGGGCTACCCTCACAATTTGGATATGTGATTTTCTCGTACCTTACTACCAAACCGCTCGCATCGTAAACGGCAGAGTACATACTAAGCTTGAAAATCTCTCCCTTTTGTTCACTTCCTGCTACTGGTGGAGTATACTTCAACGAGTCACCTGTTCCGCTAAGCTCTCCCCCCTGCGTTACCTTCATAAGTAACGGTGTGAACACATTATCGGTCAATGTAATGTTGTGCCCTGTAATTACAGTTTTTGACCTTTTCTGTGCTAATAACTTGCCATTTTTAACAAGCTTAATTGCATCTACTGTTTCCGTAAGTACCTGCACTGAAACTTTACTTGAAGTATCAACTGCAATTTCTAAGCCACTATCGTCTGTTCCTGTTTCAATAATGACCAAAGCAACGTCAATGGTTGCATTTCCTTTTGCAAGTTTTTTTGTTCTAGGCATCTTCTTTCCTCCTTACCATAATTCTATTTTTCTACAGCCTACATATTCAAATGATACCATGTGCCCCTTTATTTCATCGTCATAGAAACTCGGTGTTTCATTTCCGTTATACCTAACTAAAGGAAACAATTCCTTCAATATTTGTTTCGTTTCTCTTACAAAACTCTCTAACCTACTATAACCATTTCTAGGGACATAACACATTATCAAATAAACTGGTCTTTCACTTGATACGACTAATTCCTGTATCGCACCATAGCTTTTTATCACGACATATTCTTCTGTACACTCTCCTACATGTTGCGCCGGAAAATATACTTTCTTTCCATTTTGTTTTAATATCTTATAAATTTGTTTGATTACTTCTTCTCTGCTAATATTACTTAATATGTTTCATCAACCCCTCATATCCTCTCAACACCTCGGCTGACATTGCGTTTACCGTTGGTTTCAAGATAGCATATTTTCTTTCATGGCATAGCTCCAAATATACTCCATAACTTACACCATGTCCTATATGTATCCTTGTCTTACTAGGTAATGTTTCAACCCAACCTATCAACATTTTTCTAGCCATTCCTGTTCTGTTTTTCCACGGTGCATTTTGTTTCGCATAATTCTGAAATTTTGTAGCACCTTGCTGTGCATACATTTTAATTGCTACCTGTGCTTTTGTTGGCGCATCTGTTAAAAAATCTAAAATTTCGGAAGCATCAATTCTGACTGTTGCCATTCAAAACCACCTCCAAAGAAATGTCGTAAAGGATATTGTATTCGTTCACATTGTTTTTATCACTCACAACATGCTTACAACCGTTTACTTCCACAATATCTCCCTTCGTTATCTTGTCTGACATTTCGTCTTTCGCACACAACAACATTGGCATACCTTTTGTAATAACGATTGAAGATTCTCCTATCATTCTTGTTGCATATCCTTTTGTTGCGTGATACAAAGCCTTTACACTACATACTTCCTGTTTCTCTTCTGTTTCTTCACCAAACTCATTTTTGTTGTTTCTTTTAAATGTATAATTGCTTCCAATTCTTTCGATTTCTCTTACTACTCTGTGTTGTTGCATTATTATTTTTCTATCATCCAATGTCATAACAACACCCCTGTATTTGTCGTTACATACTTGGAAGCCAACATTTTGAAATAACTAGAAGTATCTTTAGTAGTTATCCCACTGACTTGCAACCCTGTGTTTTCTGCCTTAATTATCAAACATTCATAACTCGCCCTACGAACATCCCCTTCGTTCTTGTCTAAATAATATTGCAGTTCGTTATCTTCAAAGAATGGATATTGTCTTTCTAGGATATTCAACTTTAATATTTCTAAGTCTGTCATGTTGGCTCCCTCCTATTACATGTTTCTTTCTCTTACTACTTTTTGAATAATTTTCTTTGCTTCGGAAACAGTTTTTGCTGAACTTGTGTCAATGTTATGTTTCTTTGCATATTCCGCAAGCTGACTTTTGTTCATATCTGAAATAGGAATTTCATCAATGTTTTCTTTCGGTTCTTCAAAACCTTCCTGCGGCTCTTCATCGAAAATGTCTCCAATGTTATCTGTTCCTTCTACTTCGCTTTTAAGAACATAGCCTTGGGGCTTAAACATCATTTCGAAAGAACGAGTACTAACCTCAATTTCCTTATCTCCTCTTACTGCTTTTACCATGTCATATCCTCCTAATCTGTTAATACATCAATGATATAAACTTGGTCTGCTGTTGGAAAGTCTGGTAAACAAATCTGAGTTACTTTTGTTTCAACATTTACTGGGTCGACTTTTTCCATAGTTGTTACTGCAACTCCTGTATCTGTGATTGATACATTCGCAACACTACTTGTCATAAGGTCTGACTGCTCCGGTGTCACACCGAACCATGTATTTCCTAAATTACCATCCGGGAACATTACGAACACATCATCTGCAATAAATCTCTGCGGCTTTCCTGTTTCATCAACATATCTCTTATCATATTTTGCAATGTTGATTCCTAACTCGTCACTCAGATATGCAAGAATTTTTGAATCTGAGATAAATGCCTGCCCATCTGTTCTTAATTCGATTGAACTTTTGATTGTATTGTTTTTTCGGAAATAACCGAACACTTTTGAAGAACATACACCTCTTTTTACTTCGACACCAGTGTCCTCTGTAATCTTCTCGATTCCTGCTTTAATGTCACCAATAATATCTGCTGTTGGGTCACTCCATGATTTTGTTGTCGTTACTTTGTGTCCACTAGGTAAACCATAATCATAATCATAAGACTGACCATTTCCTGTAACACTAATAAGTCCTGTTGTTAACATCATCATACGCATGCGTTCTCTCTGCGCCGCCGCACCTTCTAACAGATTGATTTCATCTGCAAAAATACGATTTAAGATGGTGTCTACGATGACTTGGTTTCCATTTTCCATCACCATGTTTAACTGCTGTCTTAATTCTTCATCTACATAATAAGACTCTTTGAAAAAAGGCATCTGTGCAGAAAGTTTTTCAAAACCAATTCTTTTTCTAGGAATTGCCGCAACATCAAATGCAGAAGGTTTAAGAACTACTGGAAGCCCATTGCTACCTTTTAACCACTCTAAATTAAGTCCTAATTTCTGTTCGTTAGGAAATAACTCCTCACCTAAATATGGCTGTCTGTCCTGTGTTTTTAATTCCCAGTATGCGACAATTTCTTCGCTTGTGATTAAATCATAGATTGTCATTAAACTGTACCACCTTTCATGAATGTAATTTTTGTTAATGCTTTCTTAACCTCCTCTGAAAGCTTTTCTTGTGTTGTTGTTTCAATTCTGTCTGTATTTACAAAACCATGAAGCAATAATGTTGCGTTTGCCGCTCCTGCTGTCACATCAACATCGTGTAATAAGATTCCAACTGCATCTGTTCCATCCGTATTCGCCAATGTAAATGGTGTTGTTCTTGCATCTAAATTACCTGCTAATGGTGTGCCTGCTTTTGCAATTTTCCTAGAACCTACATTTGTCCCGACTGCCTGTGCGACCTTAATACCTACGGAAACTTGATGTTCTACTGCAAATAAAATCTGGTCTGTATTTACAAACTTTTCTTTTTTAATTCCTGTTTGATTGAGCATCCTCTTACCTCCTAATTACTAAAATAACTTTTGCTTTGTTTCTTGCTTCCTTTCAACATCCTCTCAGCAAAAGTACCTTCATATCTACTGTCGTTATTTTCTTCTTCATCTTTCTTTGTTTTCTTTGTTCTTCTTCCAGCTTCTCTTCTTGTTTCATTTGTACCTTCATCTTCATTGCTGAAATATATTTTTCCTCTTTCACTCTGTTTAATTTCCGTTAATACTGTTTTGACATCCTTTTCTTTTGTTACTTTACTTTTAGCAATAAGGATAAGGTCTTCTAACAATTCTGTTTTTGCTCCCAAACTGATTGCTAATACCTTTGCATCGGAAACGATTCTTGCTTCCTTTTCCCTTGCTAATTCTTTCAAAGCAGTTTTAAGACTTTCGTTTGCTTTTACAAGGTCACTTTTCTCATTGTCTTCCTGCTCTCTGTACTTGTTGATAATAGCTAACAAATCTTCTTTGTTCTCCACACCAAACTCTTTTAAAAACTGTTCTTCCGTTTTGTTTCCATTTTCGTTCTGTTCTTCATTCTCATTTGTTTCATTTTCTCCTTGCTCTTGTCCACCTGTTTCCTCTGCGAAAAATTGCAAATCAAGATACATTCTTCTTTTCATTGTTTTGTTCTCCTTCATTGATTAAATGTAAGTTTCTGATAACCTTATCAATTCATTCATTGCTTCATTAAGTTTTGTTTCACATTCTTCAATAGATTTTACGCACTTCTGATACATGTCGTTGTCATTATGAAAAATAGATATTTGTTTGTATAACCTCTTGCGCTCCTCTATCAAGAACTTTACTCTTTTGTTCACTGCCGAAAAAATATATTTCTTACCGCATGTCGGACAAACGAAAAACTTAATCTCAACACTACTCCCTTTTATTTTTCTTTTTACTGTTTTTACTTCTTTTTGTACGTCGAAAGATTTACCACATGTATCACAGGTTACAAACATATTATATCACCCTCCCTATCTATTGTCAAGTTATAAATATCAAATTTTTCATTTTTCACATGCTTACCTGTGTATGTTTCATTTGCTTGTTTTCTTATCCTCAACAACTTCTTTTGCAGTTCCTCTCTTCGCTTTATCTGCTTGTTTCTTACCTTCAACCCTTTATTTTTTCTGTCGATAACATTACAAGTTAATTCTCTTATAAGTTGTAATGTTTCCTTAGACTCTTCATTGTCAATCTGCAAAACTCTCAACAATCTACAACTCTTACAATAATAACAGGTCAAGAATAACTTGTTTCCTTCATCATCGTATACCGTTTCTCTAACGATGTCTTTTGCTGTCAAGATGTTTTGTTCTCCACACTTTCCACATATGTTGTTTACTCTCATGTTTTGTTCTCCTTAAATGTTTAAAAATGTTTTTGCATACTCGTCTATGTCTGGGAATGTTCCTAACGGTGCTTCGTACCACATACCTATCTTCTCGGCTATATCCTCTAAACTATCCGGTATATAGGCTTCAAACGTACACAATCCATTTGGGTGGTCTAATGGAAGTTCATCCTTCTTATAATGTTTTCCATCTCTTTCCTTACACAGCTCACATGTCCTGCCATGTATCATTGCACTGTGCCAAACATAATCTTTACAAAATGGATTCTTTTCATTTGTGGTCTGAAAACTTTGTTGATATGCATGCGATATTAATGTTCTAGCCAACCTCATTGCATTGTATTCTATTTTCTTGTTTGTCCCCGGATACACCTTACTCCAGTCCCATTCCTTATATGCATTTGGGTTTACATATTTTTCTAAATCATTTGCTATTTCATATATTGTTTTCCCTTGAGCAGTTCCCTCTGCTACAATTCTCTCGATGTCTTTTTGATTCTTTTCTAAATTACTCCATATTGCATCTGAAAACTTCCAACCGTCCTTATAAATACTTCCACTTAAGATGTTTCTTACAACATCATCTGGAACATAACTGAAAGCTTCCTCTACATTTTCAAAACCTATTCTTTTCAAAAATGTTCTTGTGTCCTCTATCAAAGCATTGGCTGTTGTTATCATACTATCAACAATTCCATCTTGTATATCTTTTGATATTTCTTTCAATCTTGTTTCAATATCTCTCTGCAATAACATCAGCTGTGCTCTATCAAATCCCTTTCCTGTTTTTTGTATCTGCGACTTTACCTGCTTTGATAAGTCTTCATAAAACTTTTTGATTTTCTTCTGCATTTCTTGCGTTTGACTTTGCCTTACTTCTTCTGCTGTTTTTAATTCAAAGGTAATCTTAATCACCTCCTATCAATCATATTATGTTTTCTTTTTATTACACTATTAATTATATAATAATATTATATATATGTCAATAGCAAAATATAATATTTATTTATTGTTTTTTATCTTTAAAGTCTTGTAGTCTTGACATTGTTTCCTCTCTATCCTGTTCTGTTTCAACACGTTGTTCTGCTTCTGATTTGTCTAATCTACTCTGCACTTGCATGTTCATACTTGTGGTGTCAAACATGTTCAATTCTACTGCGATTTGCAACAACTCTTCTTCTATCTTCTTATTTGTTGTGAGGTCTTCACTGCCTCTCCATTTTTCGAGATATGACTTACGAGAGCGAGTGTTATTAGCTATTTCTTGCATGTCATTAGCTTTGTCCTCTAATTCATCATCAATCAGTGCATAATTCTCTTTTACTTCCACAATGTATTGTTCTTCTTTTAACTCGGACAAAACATATAATTCTTTTACTGTTTCAGCATTTGACAAAGCTGTTTTGATGATTATACGCACAATGTCTTTAATTGCTTGTTTCCATGTTTTCATCTTTTCATCACTTCTTGTTTGTAACGGAAAATACAATGCTTTTAAAGCCTTAAAGCTTGTAATTCCGCTCAACATTCCATCCTCACTAATGTTTGGAATATCTAATTCTGAATGCATAGTTGTTTTGATTCTGTCCAATGTTGTCTTTACTGACTCTGTGTGATTCATAGAAGGTGCTAATGTTCCAATCATAGGATGTATGTTTTCTTGATTTTGTTCTGATTTTAAATCCCAGTATGAACCTGCTGTTGACGACAAATTTTTTGTTGTCGCACTATTCATATCTACCGTATACCTAACTGGGTTCATTCCTTTTCTTTCACTGTCAATATCTGCATTGGCAATCAATGAATACCCTTCCTCATACTCCATTAATGTTGCAATGTCTGAAACTCCACTATCATCTTCTAACAATCCATCATTTGTTATGATTACTGCCGGAATTGTTTTCATATCCATTGTTTTATGTGCAATCAATTCCTCTACTGTTTTCCCTGCTCCATTGACAAGATTACTAGAAAAAGAAACTTTTCCAATTCCTACGACTTCATATCTATTAATCAAAAACAACCTTTCGTTCCTATTATCTGACTTCTGAACACACTCAAAACTTACAAACTTGCTTAATTCTTCACTTCCATATTTTGTTTCGCTATAAAATTGTAATGCATTATAGAAGTGTACCTGTATTCCACTTACCTCGGAAAAATCAACTAAGCAAGCAATTCTTTTTCCGATAAAACAATCTTTCGCACCCTGCAATAATTTCTTCGATATTTTACTTCTTTCAAATACCTCATTTACAATATCTTGGTACTGTTCTATTGTTTGATTTGTACTTCCATCTTCTGAAATATGTTTTTCTTTAACTCTTACCTCTGGCGAACGAGAAAACATAAACCTTGCTTCTTTGTCTATTAACACTTTAGCTTGCTTATATTTAATTCGTGAAGGTACATAGTCACCACTTGTTCCCTCTGGAGAAAAAGACTTTCCTTTCTTGTATATATTATAATAACTGCAAATCTCTAATAGTTCATTTTTATATTTTTTATAGTCCAATACTTCCTCTCTTAAAACAAAGCTTGGGAACCCTTTCATAACAGCTATCATATCTTTTCGTTCTTGCATATTCATGTTTTTTACCTCCTAACATTTTAAATTTTAACATATTTTTAAGTTTTAGTCAATTTAAAAAAGAGGGGCGAACCCCTCTAAAATGCTTTATTCAATCCATGCTTTTAACTTATCAACAGATACTCCGATTACTCCTGCATATCCATCTTGTCCGTTACCTTTTTCGTTGTCCCTCTGCACAGGATAGAATGATACATTATTGATGTCTGAAACACAATATTTCACATATTTGTATTTATATCCGCTTGGTGTCAAATATTCCATTTCCACTGCATCAATCGGTGTTCCATCTCCAACAACTCCATTATTTAAATCATTAAGATTATATGACTGACCAAAGATAATATACGGTAGCCATCCGCTTCTTTTTGTGTGTACTCTTACTTTTAATGAGCCAACACTTACACGGAACGCAAGATATTTGAGCGGGACTCCGTCACCTGCACCAACCCAGTCTGTCGCATTTTTTACTTCTGGCCACCATCTGTCTGTAAATCCAACCGAATAGATGTCTACTTTACCTAAATCTTTTAAACTTCCTGCTGACGGCTTCTGCGGCTGTACTGGCTTACTTGGCTGATAAGGTCTGTTTGTCTGCTGTGCAATATGAGCCTTGACTCTCTCGATGAAATATGCTTTTGTTGCGCTCCTTCCACCATGAATCTCTACCGACCTGTGAGGACAACTTGTTGCATATACTTCTTGGTGTAATCTAATCGTGTTTTCATTCGGTGTAATACCATACTGAATACATTTACTTGCCACTAACTGAAAAGCTTTTTCTTCATTGTGTTTGAACACTTCTAAATCTCCCATACTCTGGCAAATCTCTACGCCTAAGTATTCGCTGTTTCCATTTGTATCCCCACAATGCCATGCCATGTTCCAATCGTCCTCTGCTTGCAAGATTCCGTCCTGTGCTACATAATAATGGGCAAAGCCATTTTCTAATGGATGCGACGGCAACCAATTACGATAGAAATTGGCATTTGCATTTTTTGAACCTGCATCATTGTGTAGAAAAAATCCTACTGGATTGTGTCCTCTGTTTCCTGCTACTCCATTACAAATACTCATGTTTATTTTTCCTCCTTACATGGTTTGTTATAACACAATACTCTTCTGCTGTCTTTTAAGCCTCCTGTTGTTGGGTCATTACCTGCACTCCATGCATTCCATAAACAGACAGTCAAAAGGTATGGGTTTTTGAAAACTCCTATAATCAAATTGTATAAACCTAACCACGTTGTTAAATCCTGCGGTTGCATTTGATTATAGGCTAATGCTGACAATAGAAAGGCTCCTATCACCTGCACCCAAAACACCGGGTTTTTCACTCTTACCTTCACATTAAACTTCTTTTTCATGTCTTCACTCCTTTCCATATTTTAGACTTACAATATCACTTTTGTTTTGTTCTATTGCTTGCCATTGTCTTCTCTGACTCTCTCTTACTTTTTCTTTGTACTCTTCAAATTCTTCTAAATGTTCATCATGTGCCTTTTCCATTCTTTCATTTTGTTTTACAATGTTTTCGATTTTCATAGTTAGTTTTGTCATTGCTCTAGTGTTGTCATTTATTGGTTTGTGCAGAGTAAAAAACAATCCACTTAAAGCTGTCAAACCTAATACCGTCAATCCGATGATTTCTACTTGAACCATGCCTATTCTCTCCTTACTATCCCACTTGTTATTGTCCTCCTATTTTCTTCTGTTTGTAAATTTTCCACTTCTATTTCTTGTTTCTGCGGATTGCATAAGAAACTAGGTTCTCTGTTCTGTAACACTGCCAAAGATATTTCGATTCCATTATACAATCCTATGTTTTCATCACATCTGTTTTCAACACATTCTTGTAATTGTTTTTGTTTCAACTCTTCTAATTGTTTAATTTTGTTTCGTAACATCATTATCCCGCCTTACTGTTTGTCTGAACATTCTTCATGTCATATGGAACATATCTATCGAGCGCATACCATAAAGCACTGAACGTATGAGCATCAATATTAAATTCATCATATATTGCATTACCACGGCTGTCTTTCTTATATGTCAAGTCCTTTAACTCTTTAATAGTATTCTTACATCTAGGAGAACATACAATCTTTTTAAACCTCTTAAGCTTTTTCGTGTTCTGCAATCTACTGCCTGCATACTTCTTACACTTTACCATTGTGAAACCTCTTTGCCTATAATATTGAATTGTTTTAGGTTCGGCTGAATCTGCAAATATTGGTTTCTCACATCTTGAAGCCCTCTGTGCTACCTTCCTTACATCCTGCCTTTCACAAAACCTATCATCTGTCATTTGGTTCACATATACTTCATCATAGATATATAATATCTCATTCTTACTGTCCACACAACAGCTAATTAATGCATTATAACTATCTTCAAACCCAAAATCAAGACCAAAGAAGTGGTAGTGTGCTGAAATATTATTTACTGCATTTTTAAACTTGGTCGAATCTTTCGCAACAACAAAGTTAGGCAATACTCTTGTTCCATTTGCTCCAAATCTTCCCCATCTAGCTACCACCCATAAATGTTTGTCTGTATTCTTTAAACCATCCAAACGTCTTATGTATGACTTTGGTAAGAAAGGGTTATCGTCAGCAACACTATGATGGTAATATACATATGAACCACTATCTGTTTTGCACAACAAAGTCCTTTTCTTATAGAACTTGTTTTCATCACATATCACTACTTCTTTGCCATTATCGTCTGTTCTAACAAAGAAATTGTTATACACCCAGTTTTCTTTTCCCACGGGGTTACAAGAAAGGATGAAATGCAGTGAAACTTTATTTTCACGGATACGTCCTAATAACTCCTTATACGCATCATATCTTATCTCAGAACATTCCTCCAACCATACGATACTTACACCATTTAAAGACTTAATCTTTTCCGGCTTATCCATTCCACGGAAGATTATTTTGGAACCGTTTGGGAACCTAATTTCCATAGGGGAATAAATAGCAATTATTTCATCTGACATCCCCATATCTTCTATTACTTGTTTTAATAAATCAAAGCAAGACTCTTTCATAGTTGTAAAAACATCTCTTACAACTAATGCTTTTCTTTTTTCCTGCATAAGTTTCAGAACAATTTTCTGTGCCACTGCATGACTTTTACCACTTCCATATCCACCGATACAGAGATATGTTTCATAATCCCAGTCCTGTACAAAGGAAACAAATCTCTTGCTTACCTTTAAATTAATCTCTGTTCTTTCCATATTATCCACCTATTACATATTCGACTTTGATTCCCGCTTCTACTTCCCCGGAATCTACAAATATATGTGTCACTCCATTCTCTGTGTGTAAGGCTTGTAATTGCTGTTGTACGGATTCTGGGAAAGGTTCTGTAATAGGTTCGTTAAGTTCTGCGACACAATGCAATGGATGGTCTGTAAGATATTTGATTACTGCCACCTTATTTTCTTCTGGTGTTGTATCGCTTCCCAGACCCAATCTTTCACGGCTCAAACGGAAATCAATTCCTTGTTCCGTCATAGAAACTGATTCTTCTTCTTTTACCCAGTTGTTAATGTTCTTTAACTCTCCACAAAGTATCACTCCTGCTTTCTTTAAACTGGTATCTTTGTACCGACACAGAACCGTATTTGTTTCGGGTGCTCCGTAATTGCCTAAATGAGTAAGAATTCTCGCATTTTTTGTTATTTCGATTTCTTTGAAACGTCTTGTGATTCCGCTTGAATTTAGTGCTTCTTGCACGTTTTTACCATCA
>SKES01000775.1_pt1 | contig 24718 bp, 27 predicted proteins | sample 4826851 | NCBI WGS metagenome assembly SKES01 (sample SAMN11008803, study PRJNA524170) | human gut metagenome | biome: Human fecal sample; material: Feces; isolation source: fecal sample from pouch patient p52 | host: Homo sapiens | place: Israel: Tel-Aviv | collected 2016-09-04 | reverse complement strand
ACATAATATATAATAAAGACAGTTAAAGGAATGAGAAAAAAAGAAAAGGAGACATAGATATGAATAAATTTAAACACTACGGAAAAGACGTGTGGAGACAGGCGTTTACAGAAACGAGCTGGATCAAGGAACTAAAGAAAAGTGGTTTAGAGCATACAACACTTCCGGATATTGAACACGAAATTTACAAATATGTTAAAGATGGAAACGAGAGATATGCTTTAGTTTATTATCCAGATATTCCAGAGGAAGATCTACAGGAAGTATATATCATAGAAAAGATTCCAGATGATCTTAGTTGGGATAACATTATAGAGGACTATAGACAGCAGAGCAGAGGCTGTGAACCGATGAAACTGCCAACACGAGCAAGATTATTGTATGATAAAGCTGATCACATAGCATATGAATGGGAAAAAGAAGATCCTGATTTTGCTAAAAATTTTTGGCATAGACCTACAGGGTATGTTGATCCTAAACGATTTAAATCAGCTCTTACGTTGCTTGGAACGAGCATCGAAGAGTTGAAAGAAATGAATCATGAAGATACGCCAGAGATTGACGAATTATAAAATGAAGAAAGGTTTAAATGGGTGAGTACGATGAACAGTATATATCATTACACTTTGCCGACGGGGCATATGAGGAGATCATTCGCCAGAGAAGTAAAAAAAGAAGTACGTGCTAGGGTGAGAGAGCTTATTAAATTTGAAAGAAACGTTGCATGTAATTACACAGTTCCGTTCCTGGATGGAACAAAACTGCATGTTGTAGCCAACGGATCTTTTTATTCTGCGACAATCACGGCAGAGGTCAAAGAGGAAAACGTTATACTACTGACAACAGTAGGATGCAAAGACGAAACTGGAGTATCGATTGCTATGAAAATGATAAACGACGCTCAAAAAGATTTGACCGGAAAAAGATTGACAGGATATCATCCAAAACTTCCGTTCATTGTGGACATTCCAACACAATATTGTATACTGATTGCGGACTGGTCTGGAGATTTTTGCAGGACATTAGCCTGGTCGATCTTTGACGATTCTGAGACACCAGAAGATTAATTTATAAATAAGGAGGTAAATGATAAAAATGAAAAAAATAGGGCGCCCGACAGATGCTCCGAAAACTATTGTGAAAAGAGCAAGAATGTCGGAAGATGATGTTGAAAAATTAAAAAAATGCTGCGACGAATTACACGTAACGGCATCAGATGCGATTAGAATGGGCATTCAGGAACTGTATGAAAAGATTAAATAAAAGTGGAGGGAAACAAAATGATCAAAGAAGTGACAGATGTTTATGGAAGAAAAGTGAAGATTGAAACTGATGGGCAGAAAGTTTACTCATACAACAACAAAGAACACCGAGTTCAATATAATGCTAAGTGGGTAGACAGTGCTTCTGGATTCTCTTGGACTGATTATATTGAAGATGGAACAGTTGAAGATTTGGAAACAAGAATATCTGTATTTGGAAGCAGATTAGATTTGATTTATGCAAGTACGGTAGGATACAATTCAACAGACAATGACCCAGATAAAAAAATCTGGAACAAATTTGTTGACTACGTCAGAAGAAACGAATCTAAGTTCTTTGATGAATTTGGAGATTACAGAAAAGACTTCCTGATCTCGGAAGACGAGATTAGAGAAATGGTAAAGATCCGAGAAGGAAGATAGGACAAAAATGTATACTTTAAGCAAAAAAGTCCAGGAGAAATCCCTGGTCTTTTTTTATTGCAAAAAGTAGCTACAAAACTATTGACTTTTGTAGCTACATAATATATAATAAAGACAGTTAAAGGAACGAGAAAAAGAAAAGGAGGAAATCAAAATGAAAAAATATAATCTTAGCAAAATCATGAAAAAGGCATGGGAATATGTTAAAAAATTAAAAATGACAATTTCCTCTGGATTAAAAAGAGCATGGAGGGAAGCGAAGATGGAATTAAAGGAGCTGACAGGAACACAGAAACAAGTAAAATGGGCGAATGATATCCGCCAGAAAATGATTGAAATTTGTGATAAAAACGATTTCAAACTAGTAAAAAGAAGTGTACTGAATAGAACTACGGCAGAGTGGTTTATCGAAAATTGTAAAATTATGACTTCTAAATATAGATCAGAAGAAGATAAAAGATGGTTCTTGAAACATGAGGAACTACATTTGGAATTTTATTATGCAGAAGAAATAGACATAACAAGAGACAAACAAGGGTATTTAGATTATTATAAAGAAAATGATTATGACATCGAAGTTATCAATGATGGTCTGATTACTGTTTCAAAAATTTGGTAAATAAAAAAGGAGTGTTGAACATGAAAAATGAAAAAATTTGTAAGATGATTGAGATTTTAGAAAAAAGACAGAACAAATACAAAACAGACTTACTAAAAGAACTAAAAACAGAAGAAAATCTTAAAACTGCGGCTAGAATTTTTATGGCAAGCGATAAAACATGGTGTAGAAAAAGTTGTGACAAATATAAAGATGCATTATATCAAGCAAGACGTACAACAATAGAATGTCTAAATATGCTGTTTCTTGAAGAAAGGATAAATTTTCGTGCAGGAGACATCCCCTTAGGGGATATACTTGAAATGTACGTTGTAAGTCGAGATCATATCAGATTTCTAAGTGATTACACAGAAAACAATACAGCAATCTTATTTTCTGAGGGCGTTGATATCGCAAGAGATATAAGTGATAATTTAACATGGCTTGCAGAGATTGATGGAGGTAGAATTGAATATACATTGTTCTGTGACAGATATAACAAAGGATGGAGCACTGACATTCAAAGCAAACCACGAGAGGAAACAATCGAAAAAGTAAAAACATGGTACAGACAACATGGCTTTAATTTTAAGGAAAATTAAGGAAAGATAATAGAAAAAGGATCAGAGTGGCTTCCTCTGATCCTTTTTTGCTTTAGTCATGGGAGAAAAAGAAGAAAAACAAAGGGGGTATATTTCTGTGATAAAAGGGGGTATTATTCTGCAACAAAAGGGGGTATTATTATGTATAAAAAAGGGGTACTTTCTTACATTTTACGAAAAAACAAAAAATACCCTCTTTTTATACATTTGGACATGACAAAAAGCTTGGATTTATGCGGATTTCAAGCTTTTCGGCAGTTGATTGACGAACCGAAATAGAGAAGTCATAGGTTAAAAAAGCGCCAATTTTTAAATGTGCAAAAACGAACCGCAGGAGCGCATTAAAAAATTTATACGCAAATGCAATAAGGTCATCCATTCCGGACAAGACACCTTCTTCCCATCACAATACTGCGTAAGGATCGGCTGTCTCACATTCGGACGAGACAGATAATCTGCAAAAATCTCATCAACGATCGTATTAATAGAATTATAAGTTGTTTTTCCAGGAATGAATTTATGATCATAAGCTGTAGAAGATGTGATCGTAAAATCATGCCCTTTATTTCTATACCATTCTGTATACACACGATTCAAAGTAAATGACATGATCGCAAGAATATTTGCTTCAAGCGTTGTCCTTGGCCAAGTGGAATAAATCTCACAGGCGGCAACATTTTTGATGTAATCTTTATAGCGAACATAATAATTCTGCGCAGTTTTATCACCGACAGGACCATCATGAACAATAATATATTCAGGAATCACAACCCTGCTTAAAACGATCTCACCACTTTCGTTGACTGGCTTGATCTCAGATTCCGCAATCTTGGGAGGGTAATTACCCCATAAGGTATGCGGACCGATCACGATCGGGTGTTCTTCTGTTGGAGTGTGGGTTTCTTCAGGAATCATGGAAACAGGCTGCAGGCCTTCCACACCAGAAAGAATCTGTGCACCTGAGATCGTGACAGGTTTATATTCATCAGAATGTATTTTTAGATTATATTCAGAATAAGGCTGATTCTCACTCGGAGACATGCTGTATTCCACGGGAGGAGCAGGGAGGTCAACGACAGGTGTCTGCCCATTTTCATCAGTAGATACAGTCTCAAGAACAGAATCAGGATCACCAGTATAAGAAATCTCGATCGTAGCGTTAGGGATCGGGACGGCTCTTTGTCCTGAAGTTACCTGTATTTTTAACTGTCCATGATCGACAAGATTGTTAGTTTGTATTTCTGGCATAAAAATATCCTCGGAAGATCTTTTACTCTCACTATATGAGAAAATATGATATAATGTGCACAAGTAGTGTAAAAATGTATGCCAAAGAAATAAAGGAGGCCACTATGCAGAAAGATTTTATATATGAGAATTATCTAAAAATGCCAGATGATCTTGAATTTGAGCAGGCGATGAAGGTTTATGAAGAACTGTTAGAAGAGAATCTTGAAGAAGATGAAATCTATGACAAGTTATGGGATCATGCACTTCATTGTATGATCGATTATGGAAGCCTCCGTGCACATTGGAAGATCACACCGAAGACAGACAGAAGCAATGATGATAGGACCGTGATGCACGATAGTGTGATCCATTCTTTAGATGAATTGGCAGCATATACAAAAGAGCATGGCAAAGAAGCAAAATGGAGAGATGAACTTGGATATCAAAGAAAAAGAATCGGAGATTTTGCATGTTATGTTTCTTTGATCTATGGAGTATTTGCAAGATAAAATATGATGAGAGTGTCAAAAGTAAATTTTGCCAGATAAAACGATCAGTAAGGAGGACATTATAAGATGGCAAAGAAAGAACCAAAAACAAATGCAATGCGGATGCTTGAGAGAGCAAAGATCCCATTTGAAGTACATCGTTATGAATGTAAAGAATTTATTGATGGAATTACCATCGCAGATATGTTAAATGAACCATATGAAAGAGTATTTAAAACCCTCGTGACTGAAGGAAAAAGTGGAGGGTATTTTGTATTTGTCATTCCGATCGATCAGGAATTAGATCTTAAGAAAGCAGCGAAGGCAGCAGGTGAGAAGTCTGTGGAGATGATCCATGTCAAGGATATCAATAAGATCACAGGATATATCCGCGGTGGATGCACAGCGATCGGAATGAAGAAAGACTATCCAACAGTGCTTGATGAAAGCGCCAATGCACAGGAGAAGATCATTGTAAGTGGCGGTAAAAATGGAATCCAGATTGAACTTACGACCGAAGATTATTTAAAAGCCTGCAAGGGAAAAACGGCAGATATTACATTGAGGTAGGGAGTAGAAGTTATGATAGATGAAATCTTAAAATATAACAAAGAATTTGTAGAAGAAAAGAAGTATGAACAATACAAGACAAGTAAATATCCAGACAAGAAGATCGCAATTATCACTTGTATGGATACAAGACTGACAGAACTTTTGCCGGCAGCCCTTGGGATCAGAAATGGAGATGTGAAGATCATCAAGAATGCCGGTGGGGTAGTAAGCCATGCCTTCGGAAGTGTGGTACGAAGTGTTTTAGTCGGAATCTTTGAACTTGGAATAGAGGAAGTCATGGTCATTGGACATAGCGACTGTGGTGTACAGCATATTAATAGTGATATGATGATAAAACATATGATGGATCGAGGAGTCGATGAGGAGAAGATTGAGCTGATCCGTCATTGTGGTATTGATTTTGATACATGGCTGGAAGGATTTGACTGTGTGGAAAGTTCTGTAAAAGATTCTGTGGAAATGTTGAGAAAACATCCATTGATCCCAAAAGATGTGAAGATATCTGGATATGTGATGGATTCTGTGACAGGAGAGCTTCATGTTGTAGAGCCATAGAACAACTGCAGCATTATAAATGAGAGGGATAAAAGGTATGAAAAAGATATGGAAGATCATGATCTTATGTATGATCCTTTGTTTTTTCTGTGCTGGATGCAGCAATGATGATGAAATGATCAGTGAAGATCATCCAAAACCAACGACAGAAAAAAGAACAGAGATCATCAAGCAAAAGACAACACAAAAAAAGAATGAAGTAACGCTTGATCAGGAACAATCAAAACAACAGGAAGATCGTATAAAAATCGCAATCGATGCAGGACACCAAAAGAAACAGATGAGTGAAAAAGAAGCGATCGGACCTGGTTCTGATAAGACAAAACCGATGGTATCCTCAGGAACCGAAGGTGTTGTCACAAAACGAACAGAATATCAGGTGAATTTGGAAGTTTCGTTAAAGCTAAAAAGTGCATTGATCGCGAGAGGATATGACGTATATATGATCCGTGAGGCGAATGATGTGTCACTCAGCAATAAAAAGCGTGCTCTTATGGCAAATGAAAGTGGTTCAGATATTTTATTAAGGATTCATTGCAATAGTGCAGATTCTCAATCTGCAAATGGGGCGTTGACAATGAGTCCGACATTATCGAATCCATATTGCAGATCGATCGCGGCAGATAGTCAGGAACTTTCAGAATGTGTGGTAAGTACATTATGCAGAAGGACTGGGGCAGTGAACCGCGGTGTAACGCAGACAGATGAGATGACAGGGATCAACTGGAGTAAGATTCCAGTGACGATCGTTGAGATGGGATTTATGTCAAACCCAGAGGAAGACCAGAAGTTATCGGACAATCATTATCAATCAATGCTTGCAGAAGGAATTGCAGATGGTGTTGACCGGTATTACGAGAGAAGAGGAGAAAAGAATGAAGAAAAATGAAAAACAGATCATCATTTCTTTAGGAGTGGTGATCGCAGTCGTAGCCATAGCACTGATCGCTATGATGATCACGAGTGGAAACAGTGATAATGGGCAATCATCATCTTTAAAAAATGCCGTACAACAAGAATCAAACGGTAATGGAAGTGATGATGTCGGTGAATCTGATGCGGGTGAATCTGTATCTGAAGAAGATGCAGGGGAATCAGGAGACAATATGACAACAGAGCAGCCAACGACACAGGAAACAACAACAGAAGAAGTTACAGAAGAAGCAACAACAGCTGCAAAAAATAATACAGCAAGCAATGTAATGGATGCGGATGATGGATATATTTTCCCAGATGCAGACACTTCTTACGTAAGCAAATCTTCCGTAAAGAAATTATCTGATGAAGAACTTCAATATGCAGTGAATGAGGTTTATGCAAGACATGGGTTAAAATTCACTAAGAAGAAGAATAAAGAGCGTTTTGAGAAAAAAGAATGGTATGTTGGAACCGTGGACGATCAGAATGATATTTCTTTGAACAAATATGAGAAAAAGAATGTTGATACCATGGCAGCAGAATTAAAGAAACGCGGACTTAGATAAAGAAGGGAGATGAAGAAGCATGTTTTGCCCAAATTGTGGAAGTGAAGTAAAAGACGACGATCTGTTTTGTGGAGAATGTGGAGCTAAGATTGAGCACACGGAGGTACCAGAATCAGAGCCTGTAAAAAAAGAAGCGGCTCCACAGTCAGAATCAGTAAGAATAGCAGCAGGATTTAGTGATAAAGCAAAGAAGATCATCATAGCAGAAATTGCAGTTCTGGTTGTATTGATCGCAGCATTTTTCTATCTTGGAAATAAAAAAAGCAGTCCAGAATCAGCAGCGAATCAATTTATCAAAGATTATAACAGCCAAAGATGGTCAAAGATCTATGATCTATATAATTTTGAAGAAGATACATTTATCAATCAAGAAGCCTATGAGCAGACTATGGAACAAAGTGAGACAAAGACATTATCTGCACCAACTGGAGGATATACGGAATATGGAACTTATGCAGGACAGTACATCTACCAGACGAAAAAAGGTTCAGACACGATAACGATCCATGTAGCAAAATCAGCAAAGAAGAATTTCTTATTCTTTGATAAATATGAGGTAACAAGTATCACAGATACTTCAGCAACGATCAAGACTGTGAAATTATTTACAATGCCAGGAGTGACAGTGAAAGTTGATGGGATCGCAGCGAAAGTTCCAGAAAACACTTCGGGAAATACATATTATACAAGGATGTTTGAAGGAACACATAAGATCACATTTCATGGAGCAGACGGCTTGTTTGATCAGACAAGTTACACATTTAAAACAGGAGAAGAAAATCCATTAAGCAAGATCAAATATTCTGATTCAGCCAAAGCAGAGGCAGCGAAAGAACTAAAAAATTATCTTCCAAAGATCACAGAAGCAAAGATCAGAAATCTTGGAAATTCAGAATTGACATCTTATTTTACATCGGATCAGAAAGCAAACTCTTATGGAACAAGTCTGTGCAGATATATTTATTATTATGGACAGGATGCGAAAGCGTTAGGTAATGTAAAATTAACAAAATGTCAGGCTGTTGATGCAACATCATCTTACTATACAGTCGCAGATGGAATCCCAGTAGCAGTTCAGGGAACAAGAGACTACAAATATAAAAATGGATGGACAGGGTCCTATGAGAAACAAACCTGTACGATCAACGGTGTGGCCAAGATGCTCAAGAAGAATGGAAAATGGGTGATCGACAGCGTTTCATACTATTATTATTAGATGCTATGATGAGAGAAGAAAAGGAGAATATATTTATGGCAAAGTTTTGTACCAAATGTGGAAGAAGACTGATCGATGGTCAGCCATGCAGTTGTACACAGACACAGCAGCCAGTGAATGATATGCAGGGATCTGTACAGAAAGAAGTAAAAGATAAAGCAAAGAATTTCTTTACACAGGCACTAGAGATGATCAAACATCCAAGTACAGGATTTGTGGAAGCTGTATCAGACAAGGACAGTAAAAACGGATTGATCCTGATGGGAATCGAAGCAGTCTTAACAGGTTTATATCTATATGTTCTGTTACATAAGATCGTATCCGCAACAATGAGCGGGATCAACAGTGTTTTCGGAACATCAAGAACGGCAGCACAGACACCTCCACTTGGAGGATTCTTTGGATATGGGATCATTATTGCGATCATCGTATCACTTGTGATCGCAGCACTTGTCATGGGATTAATGAAAGCGATGGCAGAAGCGGATATCAATTGGTTTCAAAGCTGTCAGATCGCAGGAATGAGATCTTTGGGATTAAGTCTAGGATGGATCCTTGGAATTTTAGGATTGTTTTTAGGAATGTATCAGTTCGCGATTCTGATTATTGTAGTTGGAGGAGTCCTTGGGATGATCTATATGATCGTTGCAATGATGAGCTATCCGAATACGAAGAAAGATATGATCGCGTATGTTGTGTTGATCACTATATTGGTCGCAACATTCATATCATATTTTGTTTTGAAAGAGTTTGTTTTATCATCACTGATCAACAATGGCGGGTCTACAACCAATTTTTTAAATAACATTTTATAAAGACAAAGACATTAGGAGACAGATATGATACCAAAAGACCCAGTGATGTTATTAAGCTACATCAATACACAATTACGAGATTTTTACGATTCATACGAAGACCTGTGTAAGTCACTCGATCTCGATCAAAATGAAGTAAAACAAAAGCTTTCCATGATCGGATACGAATATGATGAATCATTAAATCAGTTTAAGTAGCAGACTAGTCGAATCAATGAAAATATGTTAAAATTGTACGTAAAGGAGAACATATTTATGGAGTTGATTCGGTTAGAAAATGTAAAGAAAATATATCAGACAGGAGAGGTGATCACCAAAGCCGTAGATGGGATCGATTTTACGGTGGATCAGGGTGAGTTCGCCTTGATCATTGGCGCCAGTGGTGCAGGAAAAACTACCGTTTTGAACATTTTAGGAGGTATGGATACTGCGACCAGTGGCGCTGTTTATATTGATGGAGAAGATATCTCCAAATGGAATAAAAAACAACTGACAGGATATCGAAGAGATGACATAGGATTTGTATTTCAGTTTTACAATCTGGTGCCCAATCTTACTGCAACAGAGAATGTAGAATTGGCACTTCAGATTAGTAAGAATCCTCTGAAAGCAGAAGAAGTATTAAAAGATGTGGGACTTGGACACCGTCTGAATAATTTTCCTGCGCAGTTATCTGGTGGGGAACAGCAGAGAGTTTCTATTGCACGTGCATTGGCAAAGAATCCAAAGATCTTGCTCTGTGATGAGCCAACTGGTGCCTTGGATTATCAGACAGGAAAATCTATTTTAAAATTATTGCAGGATACCTGTCACAAGAAAGGAAAAACAGTGGTTGTGATCACACATAATCTTGCGATCGCACCGATGGCAGACCGTGTGATCGAGATGAAGAACGGAAAGATCAGCAATATTACGATAAACGAACACCCTCAGCCGGTGGAGACGATTGAATGGTAGGAAATGCGTATGAAGAAAACGGCATTACATAAAGATATATACAGAACGATCACAGGAACCCTTCCGAGATTTTTATCAATCTTTTTTATCGTTGTACTGGGCGTTGCATTCTATTCAGGAATCCGTGTGACACAAAAAGATATGCATATCACAGCAGACCACCAGTTTGATGGAAGTCGTCTGATGGATGTCAAAGTCATGGGAACACTTGGGATTTCAGAAGAGAATCTGACAGCCATTCGGAAGTTAAAAAATGTGCAGTCGGTCGAAGGAGGACATTCTGTAGATGTGATCGCAAGGAAGCAGGGAAGTGACGAAGAACATGCGATCAAAGTTATGGGGAAGACTGATAAATTAAACCAGATAACGATCATAGATGGAAAACTTCCACAAGCATCGGGAGAATGTCTGGTAGATGAATGGTATGCCCAGCAAAATGATCTGAAAACAGGGGATGTTTTAAATTTATCTTCTGGAAATGAAGATGATCTTAAGGATACTCTGAAAGATACAACCTATAAGATCACAGGAATCGGAAGTTCATCAGAATATCTTTCAAGATCCAGAGGAAGCACTGGCATTGGAACGGGAACGTTGTCAGGCTTTATTGTGGTGCAACCATCAGAATTTTCCTCAGATATCTATACAGAAGTTTATCTGACTGCGAAGGGAGCGAAGCAAGAGAGAGCTTACAGTGATGCTTACAAAAACAAAGTAAAACAGCTGGAAGAAGAGATCAAAGATATTTCCAAAATAGAAAATGAGAAACGGTTAAGATCTGTTCAGAAAGAAGCCGAAGAGAAGATCGACAAGAAAGAAAAGAAATTCAAAAAAGAACGAAAAAAAGCATATAAGAAACTAGATCAGGCCGAGAAAAAGCTAAAGAAGTCCAGACAAAAGATCAAAGATTCCAAAGCAAAATTAGCGAAAAGCAAGAAAGAGATCTCTGATGGAGAGCAGCAGATCAAGAATGCAAAAGCTCAGTATCAGTCAGGGATCAGACAGATTCAGAATGCCAGAAAGCAGTTAAAGACACAGAAACAAACAATTCGGTCAAAAAGCAAAGAATTAAAAACACAGGAGGCAAAGCTAAAGACACAGGAGAAGAACTTACAGACAAAAGAACAGCAGATTCAGGGTGCCATGCAGGCTGGAATGATCTCACAGGAAGAAGTGAAAGCTTCCTTAGCACAGATTAATGCAGGAAAAGAACAGATCAAGATAGCAAGAAGCAAGATCAATGTAGGGAAAAAACAGATCAGCAGGGCAAAGACAAAGATTGCAAAGGCTGAAACAACCTTGGATCAAAAAAGCAGCCAGCTAAAGAAAGCAAAGCAAACGATCAAAACAAATGAAGCAAAATTAGTATCAGCAAGAAAACAGATCACCTCCGGAGAAAAAAAGATTGCAAAAGCAGAATCAAAACTTTCATCCGGGGAGAAAAAATTAAAGAGATCAAGAAAGAAAGCAGAAAAGAAATTCAAGGAAGCCGAGCAGAAGATTGCAGATGCCAGACAGGATGTTAAGGATATCAAGAAAGGGAAATGGTATGTCTTAAACCGTGAGAAGATGCAGTCTTATGTGGAATACGGACAGGAAGCAGACAGAATTGCAGCATTAGGACGAGTGGTACCGGTCATCTTTTTCTTAGTTGCAGCACTGGTAAGCTTAACAGCGATGACACGTATGGTTGAAGAGCAGAGAACACAGATCGGTATGATGAAAGCATTGGGATACAGTGGAGTTCATATTGCAATGAAATATGTGACCTATGCCCTCGCAGCAACGCTTAGTGGAAGTATTCTAGGGGCAGTGATCGGTGAAAAACTGCTTCCATGGATCATCATTAACGCTTATAAAATGATGTATACAGGACTGGGAGATGTCTATACGCCATTAGAGATCGAATATTCTGTGATGGCAGGTGGACTGGCGGTTGGAGTTGTTGTTTTAGCAGTATTATCTGCATGTTATAAAGAATTAAGAGAAAAACCTGCACAGCTGATGCGTCCAGTTGCTCCAAAAGAAGGAAAAAGGATTTTGTTAGAACGGATTCCATTTATCTGGAAACGATTAAGTTTTATCTGGAAAGCAACGATGCGAAACCTCTTCCGCTACAAGAAGAGATTCTTTATGACGATCTTTGGAATCGGTGGATGTATGGCATTATTACTCTTAGGATTTGGAATCAAAGATTCGATTTCAGCAATCTCAGAAAAGCAGTATGGGGAGATCATTATTTATGATTTTTCGATCACACACAAAGACGGGATCAGCGAGACAAAGAAAGAAGATCTGATCCAGTATGCAAAGAAACAAGAACATATGACAGATTTGATAGAAGTAAGCGAATCTGCAGTGACGATCCGTGCTAATGGGAAAAAACAGGATGCAACGATGATCCAGCCAATGTCCAAAAAAGATCTGAATGGCTATATCAGCCTTCAGGATCGAAAGAGTAAAACAAAGTATCAGTTAGATGATGATGGGATCATCTTAACAGAAAAGGCAGCGTCCCTGCTTGGTGTGAAAAAAGGAGATTCGATCAAGATCCAACGGTCTGGAGATAAACAGATCACAGCAAAAATAAGTCAGATCACAGAAAATTACATGCAGCATAAAGTCTACATGACACCAAAACTTTATGAGAAACTGTATCATAAAAAAGCACAAACGACAGGTATATATTGTATTGAAAAGAATATATCTAAGAAAAAGATGCAGGAAAATGGAAAACAGATTCTTGCAAGAGATGAAGCCTCAACACTGCATTTTTGTGCCGACGATGAGAAGACAATGTCAGATATGGTCAATAACTTAAATATTGTGGTGGTTGTTCTGATCGTATCTGCAGGACTTCTTGCATTTGTGGTATTATATAACTTAAATAACATTAACATTTCTGAGCGTAGAATGGAACTTGCAACGATCAAAGTTCTTGGATTCTATGATGGTGAAGTCGGAGCGTATGTGTATCGAGAGAATATCCTTTTAACGATCCTTGGAACGATCGCAGGAATTATTTTAGGAATTATTTTACACAAATACGTAATCTTCACAACAGAAGTTGACTTGATCATGTTTGGAAGGCAGATTTATGTGCAAAGCTATATTTACAGTATTTTACTAACAATCGCTTTTTCGATTCTTGTAAATGCCTTCGTGTATTTCCAATTGAAGAAGATCGACATGGTTGAATCGTTAAAAAGCACAGAGTGACAGAAAGGAAAAGAGACTATGAAAATGAACGAATTAATGATTTATCAAGTGTTTCCACTAAGAGCATTAACAGATGGGCAGCCATCTCATGGAATTCTCGAGATGATAGACTGGATTCCACATATTAAAAAATTAGGAATGAATGCAGTATATTTTTCACCTGTATTTTCATCCAGTGATCATGGATATGATACAAAAGATTATCAGAAGATCGATGAGAGACTTGGAACCAATGAAGACTTTAAAAAGATGTGTGATGCCATGCATGAAGAAGGAATCCAGGTGATCTTAGACGGGGTATTTAATCATGTCGGAAGAGAGTTCTTTGCATTTGAAGATGTGAGAGAAAAGAAATGGGATTCTCCATATAAAGATTGGTTCTATATTAATTTTGATGGGAATAGCTGCTATGATGATGGATTCTGGTACGAAGGATGGGAAGGACATTTTGAACTGGTCAAATTAAATCTTGACAACGAACAGGTTAGAAATTATTTATTAGAATCTGTCGGAATATGGATCGATAAATTAGGGATTGATGGATTAAGACTGGATGTTGCTTATATGTTAAACCGCAATTTCATGAAAGTGTTGGTTGACTTTGTTCACAGCAAGAAACCAGAATTTTTGATGATCGGAGAAATGCTTCATGGTGATTACACACAGCTTGTGAATCCAGAGCTGTTGGATTCTGTGACAAATTATGAATGTTATAAAGGTTTGTATTCAAGTTTCAATACACACAATATGCATGAGATCGGATATTCCCTAAACCGTCAGTTTGGACCAGAAGAATGGACGTTGTACAAAGGACTTCCATTATATAATTTTGTAGATAACCATGATGTGGAGAGAATCGCAAGTCAGTTAGAGGATAAAGAGCATTTACCATTGATCTATGCAATGGAATTTGCGATGCCAGGAGTTCCGGGTGTTTACTATGGAAGTGAATGGGGAATGGAAGGAAAGAAAGAACAGGGAAGTGATGACAGCCTGCGTCCAAGAATCCATAAAGAAGATTTAGTAGAAAATGAATTAACAAACTATATCGCACAATTGGCAAAAGTAAGAGCTGGATCACCAGCTTTAAAATACGGTGATTACTTACAATTAGCGATTGCACCAGATGTTCTTGTATTCCAGAGAAGAACGAATGAAGACCGCATCATTTTTGCAATGAACTGTGGTGATGGCGAATTTACAGCACATTTTGATGCTCAGGCAGGATGCGGGATTGATCTGATCACAGGAGATTCCGTTGATTTTGGCGGGGGACTTACGATCCAAGGAAAAACAGCAATGATAATTCGAACAGAAGAGGTATCCCTTCCTTGACTTTTATGTTAAAAACATATAAAATTAAATGAGTGTGAATACACAAAAAATTGAATAAGGAGGAAACCTGTGGTTGGTATTATTATAGCCATTATCGCAACTCTGGTTATCGCAGTTCCGGTATCTGCCTATGTAGCGAATACAAGAAGCAAGAAGGCAATGGAAATTACGATCGGGAATGCAGAAGATAAAGCAAGAGAGATTATAGATGAAGCAATCAAAGCAGCAGATGCGAAGAAACGTGAAGCTTCTTTGGAAGTAAAAGAAGAAACTATAAAAGCGAGACATGACTTCGAAAAAGAGACAAAAGAACGCAGGGCAGAACTGCAGAAGTATGAGCAGAGAGTTCTTTCTAAGGAAGAGACTGTCGAGAAGAAAGCAACCGTGCTGGAACGCAAAGAACAGTCATTAACAGCCAAAGAAAAGAACATCGATACAGAGAAAGCTCAGTTGCAGGAACTGCAGGCAAAACATCTACAGGAACTGGAAAGAATTTCTGGGTTGACCTCTGATCAGGCAAAAGAGCAATTATTATCAGCAGTAAAAGAAGATGTGAAACACGAGACAGCAATGTATGTCAAAGAAATGGAGACAAGAGCGAAAGAAGATGCCCGAAAGAAAGCCAAGGAATATGTGGTAACTGCAATTCAGAAGTGTGCAGTTGATCATGTGGCAGAGACAACGATTTCGCTGGTACAGCTTCCAAACGATGAGATGAAAGGAAGGATCATCGGTCGTGAAGGACGTAATATCCGTTCCATTGAGAACGCTACGGGAGTTGAATTGATCATCGATGATACACCGGAAGCTGTTGTACTGTCAAGCTTTAATCCGGTTCGACGCGAGATCGCAAGAATCGCTTTAGAGAAATTGATCGTGGATGGAAGAATCCATCCAGCACGCATCGAGGAGATGGTTGAGAAAGCTACAAAAGAAGTCGAAACTATGATGCGCGAAGAAGGGGAAGCAGCAACATTAGAACTTGGGGTTCATGGAATCCATCCAGAACTTGTCAGACTTCTTGGAAGAATGAAGTTCCGTACAAGCTATGGACAGAATGCGTTAAAGCATTCCATGGAAGTTGCTCAGTTATCCGGACTTTTAGCAGCAGAGATCGGTGTCGATGTGAGAATGGCCAAGAGAGCAGGTCTGCTTCATGACATTGGTAAATCCATCGACCACGAAGTAGAAGGTTCTCACGTAGAACTTGGTGTGAATCTGTGTAAGAAGTATAAGGAGAATCCAATTGTCATCAATGCAGTGGCATCTCATCATGGGGATGAAGAGCCAGAATCATTGATCGCATGTCTGGTACAGGCAGCTGATGCAATCTCAGCAGCACGTCCAGGTGCAAGAAGCGAGACACTGGAAAGTTATACAACAAGATTAAAACAGCTGGAAGAGATCGCAGACTCCTTCCAGGGTGTTGATAAAACTTTTGCAATTCAGGCAGGTCGAGAAATTCGAGTTATGGTAGTTCCTGAACAAATCAGTGACGATGATATGATCTTACTGGCGAGAGATATCTCAAACCAGATCGAAGAGAATCTGGATTATCCAGGACAGATCAAGGTCAATGTGATCAGAGAGTCACGAGTTGTTGACTATGCGAAATAACAAGAAGCGATAGAGAAATCTATCGCTTTTTCCAATTTATAACGTGAGTGTCAAAAGTATAAATAAAGGAGATTTTTTATGAAAGGATACGAGAAACTAGAACAACATCTGATACATCAGGGAAAAGTTGTTGGATTTTATGAGGATATTGTAAAACTTCCAAGCGGCAAAGTTGTCACATGGGATCTGGTCAAACATAAAGGGGCAGCAGCTGTTGTTCCTGTTACAGATAAAGGAACGATCTTACTTGTAAGACAATACCGTAATGCCCTTGATCAGGAAACACTGGAAATCCCGGCAGGTGGAATTGAACCTGGGGAAACACCTCTGGAGTGTGTCACAAGAGAGATTGAAGAAGAAACAGGTTTTATTGCTGGAAAAATGACCCACCTAATGACCGTGATCACAGCCATCGGTTTCTGTGATGAAAAGATTCCGATTTATGTTGCAACTGATCTAAAGCTGTCTAAACAGCATTTGGATGAGGATGAATTTATCGATGTAGAAGAATATACAATCGATGAGATCAAAGATATGATCTTTTCTGGAAAGATCATTGATGCAAAAACAATTTCAGGAGTTCTTGGATATCTGAATATGGAGAAATAAAAGACTAGATCAGGAAAACAGAATATAAAAGACAGGCACTGCATAAGATATGACAGGAGGAAAAAATTGTGGAAAAAGAGAAATTCTTTTCAGGATTATGGATCATCATTGGGTTAATCTTTGGGAGTGTATTTACGAATTTTGTATACCAGGATTATCTCGCATATGGAGGTACCGTAAGATCACTGGTTTTAAATAATACGGATCTATATAAAGCAAGTATTAGTCTGTTTTTTTATATTTTGTTTAAAAGGGGAAAACAATATGCATTTATTTATCTGGGGGCATATCTTTTGCAACCTTGGATTTTTTTATACAGTTTTGCATTTTGTATGGCATTTTTCTTTGGATCAATGTTATCTTTGCAGATCGTGCAAATGGGCATCAAAGGACTGGTTCTTGTATTTATGAGTTTATTTCCACATTTTATCTGTTATGTGATCACCTTGCTGCTGCTGATCAAGCGAAACTTTTATGCCCAAAAAAAAGAAGAAATGCTCTATGAACAGAGACATTCCTTCTTATTTCGTTTCAGTATTTGGTTTGAAATAACATTTATAATACTGGGATGCATCCTGGAAAGTTTCATCAATCCGTCGATCATGTCAGGAATCCTGAACCTTTGGAAGTGATATATCTAGGATCTTATACGTTTCTATATATAATCTGCCATGCGGTAAAGCAGAGCAGCAGATTTGTCCCATCCAAGACAAGGATCAGTGATAGACTGTCCATATACACCGTTACCGATGGACTGGTTGCCATCTTCGATATAACTTTCGATCATGATACCCTTAACAAGAGATTTGATCTCAGGTAAGAAACTTCTGCTGTGAAGAACTTCCTGTACGATACGAGGCTGTTGATCCCATTGTTTCCCAGAGTTAGAGTGGTTTGCATCAACGATAACAGCAGGGTTCTTTAACTGGAATTTCTCGTACATATAAGCAACACGAGTCAGATCTTCATAATGGTAGTTTGGAATATTGTTTCCATGACGATTGACAGATCCACGTAAGATGGCATGTGTCAGAGGGTTACCATCTGTCTTGACTTCATATCCATTTGCAATGAAATCATGCTGGTGCTGTCCAGCTGTGATAGAGTTCATCATAACAGTTAAGTCACCACCAGTTGGGTTCTTCATTCCGGCAGGAATATCAAATCCACTAACTGTTAAACGATGCTGCTGGTTCTCTACAGAACGAGCTCCAACGGCAACATAAGATAAAAGATCTTCCATATATGGCCAGTTTCCTGGATAAAGCATTTCGTCTGCAGCAGGCATATGGAATTCTTCTAATGCTTCCATATGAAGTTTGCGGACAGAACGAAGTCCACTAGCCATATCTGGTGCTTTCTCAGGGTCTGGCTGATGAACCATACCTTTGTATCCGTCACCTGTTGTACGAGGTTTGTTTGTATAAATACGAGGGATGATCAGTAACTTATCAGCAAGATCTTTCTGAACTCTTGCCAAACGTCCGAGATAATCCATAACAGCAGTTTCATTATCTGCAGAACATGGCCCGATGATAACTAAGAATTTATCAGATGCGCCTGTGAATACATCACGGATTTCTTTGTCTCTTGCAGCTTTGATTTGTTTTGCTTCTTCACTCAGAGGCATCTCTTCTTTTAGTTCCTCTGGAGAAGGCATTTTAGCGATTTTGTGCATTCCCATAGTTGTTTTCTCCTTAACAATTCATACAATAAAGCAAGTTTGCTTGTGTATATTTTAACAAATAATAATCTTTGTGTAAAGATAAGGAAATGTGAAATGGGACTTTACAAAACAGACAGGAGTTATTATAATAAAATTTATAAACAGGAAACACTTTCATTTTCTGGTAATTGAATATTGAAGTAGAGAAGATTGATTCTCCAACTTCAGGGCAGAGTGAGATACGAAAGTATCAATTCTCGACTGGCGGTGATACTCCAAGAGAGGCAAGTCCGCGAGCGTTTGGCCGATCAGGTTAGAATCCTGAACCAACAGTATAGTCTGGATGAAAGAAGTAGTTGGATGACATATCTTAAGATGTTATGCAGATAGAAGATATGTGATCAAGTCAGAAGCCCTGTCGTTTATGTAGATAAATGGACAGGATTTTTTAATTTATAGGGAGCCCCTATAAATCTAAGATTTTAAATCAGAAAGGGAGAATTATCATGGCAGGAGACACAATGACAATGAAGAGAACGAAGTTCAATATCAGAACGATCGCAGTGACAGGTATGTTAGGAGCATTAGCAACTGTGCTGATGTTTTTGGAATTTCCAATTCCAATGTTGATACCACCATTTATCAAGTTTGACTTTTCAGAACTTCCAGCATTACTAGCAGCATATGCGATGGGACCGGTATCTGGAATTGCAGTATGTTTTATCAAGAATGCGATCAACCTTCTTCATACACAGACAGGTGGAGTCGGAGAACTATCTAACTTTATCTTAGGTGTATGCTTTGTATTACCAGCAGGACTTATTTATAAGAGAAAGAAAACACAGAAGAGTGCAATGATCGGAGCATTAGCAGGAGCAGTCCTGATGTCAGTAGTCAGTGTATTTTCAAACTACTTTGTTGTATATCCAGTATACACAAACTTCATGCCAATGCAGGCAATTCTTGGAGCATATCAGGCGATCAACAAGAATGTAAAGACATTATGGGATGCATTGATCTGGTTTAATATGCCATTTACATTTATCAAAGGAATGTGCAGTGTTGTGATCACATTCTTTATCTACAAGAAGATTTCTCCAATCTTAAAGGGAACAAACAGATAAGAAGATAAGAAAAAGGTGTCGGAATAAGAATTCCGGCACCTTTTGCGTACACAGAGTTAAAAATTAATCTTCTAATTTTTTAGCTGCTTTTTCCATAAAAGGTTCACTGGCAACGATGAATCTTTCGTGAGTACCGATTCCAACACGTCCTTTGTTATCAGTTACTTCTATATGGAATACCAGACGTTTGCGGTCGATCTCTGTTAAGGAACAATGACATTTGATCGTTCCACCAACTGGTGTTGCGGAAACATGCGCAATGTTTAAATTTGTTCCAACAGTAGTCTGTCCTTCATCAAGTTTTCCAGCTAGTAGATTAACTGCAGACTGCTCGATCAAAGAGATCATGGCAGGTGTGGCATAAACAGGAAGGCTTCCGCTTCCCCATTTCTCAGCAGTGTTTTCTGGAACTACTTCTTCTGTTAATTCGATTTCGTCTCCAACATGAATGTTCATAATTTTCTCTCCTAAAATTTTAGTTTATATGTATATCTTTAGTATAGCAAAGTTCGTTAAAAATTCCATAGTTTTTTCACATTTTTACAAAAAATTGCACAAGGAAGAAAGACTGGACTCGATTTAAAAAATAAGGTATGCTATTGGTAAATTGGAGGTGCTTGGTTTGAAATTATATTTGATCAGACATGGAGAAACAGATTGGAACAAGGAATTTAAGATTCAGGGAAGTTCAGACATCGAATTGAATGAATATGGAAGAGAATTGGCATTTATTACGCGAGAAGGTCTTAGACATATTCCATTTGATATCGCATATACCAGTCCGTTGAAACGTGCGAAGGAAACAGCAGAGATCATTCTTGGAGGCAGGAATATTCCGCTATATGAAGATAAACGGGTTCAAGAAGCGTGTTTTGGATCGTTTGAGGGTGCAACGTTAAAGGAATTGAGAGAAAGACAGGATCCATTTCTCAAATTCTTTGATGCGCCAGAAGAATTTAAAAAAATTGAAGGATGTGAGACACACGAAGAGGTGATCGCAAGATCATCTGATTTTTTCAATGATATGATCTTGCCAAATGAGAAAAAATATCAACATATAGCAGTATTTTCTCATGGAGCATGGATCCACAGCTTACTTACATATATTTATCAGAGAGAGATTAAGGAATACTGGCATGCGCCAAGACAGGAAAACTGTGGTGTGACAACGATCGAGATTGAAGATGGTGTCTGCCATGTATTAAAGGAATCAGAGATTTTCTACAATAAAGATGGAGAATGATATATGACAAAAAGACAATTTATGGAGGGGTTAAGATCTTCCTTAGAGGGAATGGTATCACAGGCAGTGATTCAGGAGAACATGAATTACTATGAGGATTATATCAATGAGCAGATCCGAAATGGAAAGAACGAACAGGACGTATTGAATGAATTAGGAAGTCCAAGACTGATCGCCAGATCGATCATTGATGCCAAAGGTGAGGATGATGACTATGTACAGACAGAGTATTACGAAGAGGAACAGGATGAAGGAACACCAGAAGATATGTTTGGTGGTAACACACATATTTTTACGATGAATTCTACAAAGTTCAAACTTGGATGTCTACTGTCAGTGATCATATTTATTTTTATCATTTATTTACTATTTCATGTATTTAGTGCAATGATGGTTGTGTTAGGTCCCGTGATCATTATCAGTGTGATCGTAGCTTTGATCATGAAGATCACAGGAAGGTAAGGAAACAAAGAAAGGAATCAATATGGATATAAATGAAGAAGCATATGCGATACAGGAAGAAGTGGTCGAATTTCGAAGAGCACTGCACCGTTGTCCTGAGATAGCATTTCATGAAACGATGACGATGGAATATATCAGAGAACATCTGGAAGAATGGGAGATTTCTTATAAGATTTTTGATCCATCAGGAATCATTGCAGTTGTTGGCAATGGCAAGAAAGAAACGATCGCATTAAGGGCAGACATGGACGCACTGGAAGTACAGGAAGAGACAGGACTTGATTTTGCATCTTTGAATCACGGATGTATGCATGCATGTGGACATGATGGACACACAGCAATCTTACTTGCGACAGCAAAGATATTGAAGAAACATGAATCAGAACTTGACCGCAGAGTATATCTTGTATTTCAGCCTGCGGAAGAAACCGCAGAAGGAGCCAGATTCATGTTGAAGACAGGAGTTTTGGACAGTGTGAAACGCATTTATGGAATTCATATTTTTAACGGTATACCGTCTGGCAAGATTTCATTGGAAGAAGGCCCAAGAATGGCAGCGACAAACTGGCTGGCAGTTCATTTATACGGAAGATCAGGACATGCAGGGAAACCACATGAAGGGATTGATACTGCAGTGGCAGTATCTTCCATGGTTATGAATTTTCAGAGCATCATCAGCAGGAATTTAAATCCATTAGATCCAGCAGTTTTAACGATCGGAAAGGTCGAAGCCGGGACAGCGAGAAATGTGATCGCAGGGGAAGCAAAGATCGAAGGGACTGCAAGAACATTTTCCAGACAAGCTCAGGAGATGATCGAGCGCAGAGTCAAAGAGATCGCGAAAGCCCATGAACAGATGTATGGAGTAGATGTTTCGGTTGATTTTCAACAATCAAGCCATGGGGCACTGATCAATGATCCGGGTGTTGTAGAAGATGTCATGGAGAAAGCAGGGGAAGTCTTTGATCCGTCAGAGTTTACCCATGTTGAAGCAATGATGTTAGGAGAAGATTTTGCAAATTATTTGGAAGAAATGGATGGATGTTTTGCATTTATCGGTGGCGGCGACCACCCTGCAAACCATCATGGAAAGTTTGATTTTGATGAAAAAGCATTGATCAGTGGTGTCCGTCTCATGCTGACATTTGTAATTGTATAAGATATAGTTCATGAAAATCAGTTGTAGATAGGAACAACATATGATATAATCAAAAACCAACAGAAACACGTATATTTAATAGAAGAAAAGGTAGGGAAATATGAATTTAGTATACCACAGTACAAGAAATAGTGAAGAAACAGCAACCGCCTCTGAAGCTATTTTAAAAGGATTAACAAGCGATGGAGGATTATTTGTACCAGACAGCATTCCAAAATTAAATGTATCGTTGGAAGATCTGACAAAGATGTCCTATCAGGAAATTGCTTATGCAGTCATGAAAGAATTCCTTACAGATTTTACAGAAGAAGAATTAAAGACATGCATTAATAATGCATATGACAGTAAATTCGATACAGAAGAGATCGCAGTGACAAAGAAAGTAGATGGAGCATATTATCTGGAATTATTCCATGGAGCAACCATTGCATTTAAAGATATGGCATTATCTATTTTGCCACATTTACTTGTAACATCAGCAAGAAAGAATAATGTAAAGAATGAGATCGTGATCTTAACAGCAACATCCGGAGACACAGGAAAAGCGGCTTTAGCAGGATTTGCAGATGTACCGGGAACAAAGATCATCGTATTCTATCCAAAGTCTGGAGTCAGCCCAATTCAGGAAAAACAGATGGTAACACAGAAGGGTGACAATACATACGTGATCGGAATCAAAGGAAACTTTGATGATGCTCAGACAGGTGTTAAGAAGATGTTCTCTAACAAAGAGTTAGCGAAAGTGATGAATGACAACGGATTCCAGTTCTCATCTGCAAACTCAATCAACATCGGACGTTTAGTGCCACAGGTTGTATATTATGTAAAGGCTTATGCTGATTTATTAAAACAGGGTGCATTAAAGGCCGGAGAACCTATGAATGTAGTCGTTCCAACAGGAAACTTTGGTAATATTTTAGCTTCTTATTATGCAAAACAGATGGGTATTCCAATCGGCAAATTTGTCTGCGCATCTAATAAGAACAAAGTATTATTTGATTTCTTTGAGACAGGAAAATACGATCGCAACAGAGAATTCTATGTTACAACATCTCCATCTATGGATATTCTGATCTCAAGTAACTTAGAGCGTATGATCTATAGAATCGCAGGAAATGATGCAAAACAGTGTGCCAAATTTATGGCAGCATTGACAAAAGACGGTGAATATGTGATCACAGATGCCATGAAAGCAGAATTATCTGAGTTCTTTGGAGCTTTCGGAAGTGAAGAAGAAACAGCAGTGAAGATTAAAGAAGTCTATGACAAAGAAGGATATGTGATGGATACACATACAGCAGTCGCAGCAGTTGCATATGACAAATATAAAGCAGCGACAGGAGATGACAAGACTCCAACAGTGATCGCTTCTACAGCAAGTCCATACAAATTCACAAGAAGTGTTATGGATGCGATCGATCCAGCATATGATGCAGAAGATGACTTTGAATTAGTTGATGAACTTAACAAAGTATCTAAGACAGCAATTCCAAAAGCGATCGAAGAGATCAGAACTGCACCAGTTCTTCATGATACGGTATGTGAGACAGCAGCAATGGAAGACGAAGTGAAGAAGATTCTTGGAATCTAATGAATCATAAAAAAGCAACCCATGGAAGAAAATGGGTTGCTTTTTTTATGCGGAAATGTTATGATAAACCAAGATAGGGAATAAATGGAAGAGAATACAATATCAGATAATTCTAAAAACATATCAACAAGATAAATCTAAGATGAGATCGATCAGATCTGACAAATCCATTCACGACATATGATGATGAATCCAAGGGAAGCTGACAATTGAATAAGACCATTTTCCGGCACAGTCCGGGAGGACATATTCCGCCATGATCTGCGGGCAATGAATTTTATGCCATGAACAATAGGATGGAGGTTTTTTTATGATACCACGAAGAGCACAGGGAGCGAACAAGGATATGATAATGAGACTTCTGCATGGTCATGGAGGTGAGTGCAGCCTGTCATAAGAATGAGGGGAGCCGGGAGGCTATGAGACATCTTGTCTGTTGGAGAATGAGGGAAATATAAAGATATGACAAGGAGGTGTTTAACTGTTAAAA
>SKES01000769.1_pt1 | contig 24905 bp, 7 predicted proteins | sample 4826851 | NCBI WGS metagenome assembly SKES01 (sample SAMN11008803, study PRJNA524170) | human gut metagenome | biome: Human fecal sample; material: Feces; isolation source: fecal sample from pouch patient p52 | host: Homo sapiens | place: Israel: Tel-Aviv | collected 2016-09-04 | reverse complement strand
TACTAATTGCATCAAATATAGACCACTTAATGGTCATACGCCCTGACGGATCTGGTGGCAAAGTACCGCGGGTCATGTATTTACCATCACTATCATCCACCGCGTTAAACGCCGAAGGATTTGCATTCTTATAAGCCGTAACTTCAGCAACATCATCTGCATTTTTAATAAATCCTTGGGCTTGAAGAATTTTAGCCATTTCGGCTGTGCTGTAGTTCCCATGATAGCGATCAATGTGCGTGTTGAAACTGAAGTTACCAAGCCCATACAAGGTTCCCAGCTCTGCAATGACTGGAATCTGATTCCAACCATTAATCAAGGTGTTGAGGGAGTTCCACATACCCAGAGCTCCATTCGGAATCATCTTCCCATCAATTGGGGCCGATTGTGGCGTCAAAACGCTAAAATTACGAATAGCGCCAATAATGTCACCAATCCCTTGAGGATGCAAAATGGTATTGATAGTTTCTTGGATATTAACCCCGCCGACGTTGTCTACATTCTGGATTTTGTTCCAGTCTGCCCCGCCAACTTTTTTACCGCGTACGAGGAAGTAGATTGAATTCGGATCATCCACTGACCAGCCAGTATAACGTGGCATCCATTCCAAGGCCCAGTCAGTTAAGGTCACTGGAATGACCGCTAAAGCAGCTGTCAGTGTGTATTGTTGAACATTGATTGCTGACCACCAGTCAATGGACATCGCTAGTGATCTAGCGTCAACGCCATCCGGATATTGAACACGTAACCAGATGCCGTAATTACCATTGGCTCGGTCAACCAGCGGTGAATGCCATGTGCCGCCAAGTACTGGCCCATAAATATAAGCCAATGCATCGTCCCAAGCCAAGATCGGTGCCCAAGCACGGGTGTTAAAGCCGTCTTTCAGCGGGGCGCTGCTGGACGCCGCCAACGAAGTCAACGTTCCTTGTCCCAGACTCTGGAACCCAATGATCCGCATTGAACTAACCGATGCATTAGATGGAAAGCTTGCTAAACCACTTACCATCGGCATGTTACGAATAGACGTCAGGTAACGATGATCAGGGGTCATCGTGTTGGGCCCATCTAGTTCCCATGAACCGAACTTCGGGGCTGTGGCAGAATGATCAGCCGTCTGCATCGTCTTCACATCAAAACTTGTTGTTTGACCAAAAATCCTGTTAATCTCAGGATCAGTACTCTGTCCAGTATCTTCGGCGATATACTTAGGATCACTTGTACCTGTGAAGAGTCGCTTGCCGAAGTTTGGATTAAGCTTGTCTGTCACTTGTCCATTTTCAATGATATTTTTATCGCGATCAGTGACGTTGGGATCAACCCACTGAATCTGGTTCATTACTCGAGCTTGTTTGTTACTGAGTGACCCAATAATTGTCCCAATAATAGAATTATTAATCAGCTTGCCAATGTTTGTTAGAACGTCAAAGCGATTGCCGCCTTCTGTTGCCCGGCCACTCCCTTGTTGCAAAATGTCGCTAAGACCAGGTAAACCCCAGAAGTTGCCAAGTTGTTGCGCGATATTGCCAATCTGACCAATTATTTTAGGAATCGTATTGGCATTGGGGATTGAGAAGAAATGCAGCGCATCATCGAGCAGTTTGCCTGGAGCGATGCCTGAAATAAACTGTTGTAGCGCCGGTGCAATCCAGTTCAAGCCGCCACTACCGACACCACCGGTACCCCCATTTGTACCGCCTAATATTTTCCCGATACCTGAGATAATGTTACCGAAAAAGTCATTGCTAGCAGCTGGCGCTGCCGCTGCGGTCACTGCGTTAGCAGCGGCAACTTGCGTTGCATTTGTTGCTGTAGCAGCAAGCGGATTCGCGAGCTGAGTCGCATCAGTTTTGTTTCCTGTCAAGCCCGCGATTACTTTTGAAAAAGCATCTTTAATAGGCGCAATCAACCCGTTAAGTGGATTTTGGTCACTGGTAACGGCGTTGACTGTGGCGGCGGCAACATTTGCTGAATCGTTGGTTTGCGCTGCTTGCCCTGTCTGAATGTTCTTCGCAATCTGATTGGTCAGGGTATCCAAAATGGCTCCTTGCTGTGGATCATCTGGTGCAACTTTACCATCCAATGCCAGCTTCACAGCTGATCGCAATTTCCCCATTGCGTCACTGGCATTTTCTGACCAGCTAACTGGATTCAAGGCGGCAGTTACCTGCTGACCAATGGCATCAATATTGGTACCATCGTTTTTGCCTGTCAGACGGTTCACATCAGCTGCAGAATTGCCAAGCAATGATTCGTTCTTTGTTGCATAGACATCTGTGGTCGTAGGACTCATCACACTGCTACTTGCTCGTTGTGTTCCTGACGGGTCGTACAAGTTACCAGTTTGACTAGCACCAGTTGCATCAGCAGTGACCCCGGCAGATCGAGTTAATACCTGACTTTGTCCAGTTGCTAGATAAGCAGCATCGGCCTTGGCTTTTTCGGCCTCAAATTGTTCATCTGTCACATCACCAAGGTTCTTTGTGACCGTTGGTAGATTCAACTTTTGCAGTTGGCCAATTAATTGATCACCAACAGAAACTGGATTAAGCACAGCAGTGCCATTCTTTCCGGCATCTGTTCCCGTAGCAGTTGCCACTGCCTGCAAAGCATTATCGCCAACCGTCTTGGCATCAAGTTGATCAATCACCTTTTGCCCCAGCGCACTAGATGTCGTTGCCGCAACTGCATTCGTGGCCGGTGTAACGACTGTTGGTGGGACAACAATTGGATTGGGCGTAACAGGTGTGGTTGTTTCACGTGCAACCGCGTTTGAGGCTTTTGAAGTGGTCGCTGGTTGCGTTGGTGTTGGGTTGGGTGTCTCTGCCGTTGCCGTTACTGCTGTATTATTTTCAGAAGGTAACTGAATTTTCACAGCAGCAATGACGGGCTTTTGTGGCTCTGCACTTGCCGTTGATACTGTTAGTCGATTTGCAGCGGATGTTGGGGTTGCTGTTGTCGAGGTACTTGTTGCAGGCACTGGGGACGTGTTGGTTCCCGTCTCTTCAGCTGCATGGGCCGTATTTGGGGCAATCGTGATTGCCCCAATTGACGCGGCTACTACGGTTATGCCACCCATCGTCCACTTGCTTGCTTTATGCTTAACCATTATTATCCCTCCGTAGAATCGGTCCCTCATAAATCTTGGCCCCGATCAGAATCAATTTTGAATCATTACTTATCACAGCTCTGAGAAGACCAAGCTGATCACACTGTTCACTTGCGGGTTCAGTGTCAAAGTCGTTGTTGTCACGGCTGCCCCATCCTTCAATACCTTTGTTAAGGTATAACCGGCTGGTGCAGTGCTCAACAAGTCACTGACCTTAACCGTCAATGCACTTCCTGTTGCCGGAACAAACTTCGGTGACGTTCCCGGTACATTCGCACCATTGCCCAAAACATAGCGAATCTGGTAGCCCGGTGCTTGCCCGACTGTCAAGGTTGTACTCTTGGCTGCTTCTCGGGCGAAGCCATAGCCATCAATTGTCCGGAAGTGAACTGTATACGTCTTTCCATCTGTTAACCCTAATCCTGACAAGGTTGTCTGGTAGGTGGTAATGCTTGTATCACTGACCGTCAATTTGGCGTTGTCGCCAGGAATTGCGGCCCATTTGCCAGCTACAGCCACTTGACCATCGGTTCCTAGTTCATCTGCGCGGTACTGTACTTCAACCGTATTGCCCTTCTTCAGCTCTCGGCTGACAACGGAACCCCGCAGCGGAAAGGCAAAGTTCGCTGGTAATTGTGGGACATTCGTTGACGTGTTATTGATCAAGGCACCATTAACCGTTTGGGTTAATGGAATATCCCCTGTCTTCAAGAAGGAAGACCCATCCAGCGCCGTTCCGTTGATGTGAATAATATTCGCATATCGGTTGGTACTGCCGGCAATCAGATCCCCTGGATCAGCATCTAGTTCGCTCAGCGGCACGACTGCCGGTTTACCGTTCAACCCGACATTGCCTGAAGCTTTTGAGGCGGTTGCACTGATGTTGATGGTTGACAATCCTGAGTTCAGATAGTCTTGGGTCACATCTCGATCAATTGGTAAATCGCCATTACCCGCAAGCTTATTAAAGAAGTTCTTAATAGCAAAGTTGGGTTTTTGGTTGAGGATTTGTGCGGTCGTACCATAAATAGCTAAACGCCGCCCACCATCGCTCTGGTCCGTAAAGCTCCCATCAATTGCGCGATTAAGCTCCATCTTTTGGCTGTTATCTACGGCAACATAGTCATGCCATGTCTTGAGTGAATTACTCGTATTACTAAAACTAAAATCTCGACCCGGCCGCCAAATAGCAGCATTGGCAACATCGGTCGTATTCTTGTTAGCTGGATCGCGAGTGAGACCTAGAGAATCAAGAACTGACCATTTAATTGTTAATCGGCCACTTGGGTCAGGCGGCAATGTCCCGCGAGTCATGCTTTTACCAATGCTATCGTCGACAGCATTAAACATCTGCGGATGCTGTGCCTTATACGCCTTAACCTCAGCATTGTCTTCAGCATTGTGAATCAACCCACGAGCCTGCAGGATCCTAGCTACTTCAGCGGTACTGTAGTTCCCGCGATAACGGTCAATATGCGTGTTAAAACTAAAGTTACCAACCCCATACAAGGTCCCCAACTCTGCAATAACTGGAATCTGATTCCAGCCACTCAAAGCGAGGTTAAAGGAGTTCCATAATCCAAAGACGCCGTTTGGTACCATTTTGCCGTCAATCGGTGCCGATTGTGGCGTCAGAACGCTAAAGTTACGAATGGCGCCAATCACATCGTCAATACTTTTGGGATGTAAGATCACGTTAAGTGTTTCCTTAATGTTCGCACCACCGACATTGTCTACGTTCTGAATTTTATTCCAGTCAGCGCCTCCTGATTTCTTGCCTCGTACAAGATAGTAAACGGCATTGGGATCATCGACTGACCACCCCGTATAACGAGGCATCCACTCTAAGGCCCAATCGGATAAGGTGACGGGAATAATTCCCAACGCAGCCGTGAGCGTGTACTGTTGCATGTTGATTGCCGACCACCAGTCAACTGACATGGCCATTGACCGGGCATCCACGCCATCTGGATATTGAATTCGCACCCAAATACCGTAGTTACCATTAGCCCGATCGACTAGCGGTGAATGCCATGTGCCACCAAAAAGTGGCCCAAAAAGATAACCCAATGCACTATCCCAGGCTAGTATCGGTGCCCATCCGCGAGTGTTAAAGCCATCCTTCAGGGGTTCACTGCTTGATGCTGCCAATGAGGTTAGTGTGCCTTGACCAAGATTCTGAAATCCGATAATACGCATAGATGAAACAGAAGAATTTGGTGCTAGTCCAGCAACACCATCCGTTATCGGCATGTTCCGAATAGACGTCAGATAACGGTGATCTGGTGTCATCGTGTTTGGTCCGTCTAACTCCCAAGACCCAAACTTTGGCACCGTGGCAGCATGATCAACGTTTTGCATCGCTGCTACATCAAAATTAATCGTTTGTCCAAACACTGCGTTAATCGCTTCATCCGAACTTTGACCAGTATCCTCAGCAATAAACTTTGGATCTGTGATACCGGTAAACAAGCGTTGCCCATAATTTGGATTCTTTTGATCAGTTACCTGACCGTTCTCAAACAGGTACATATCACGATCAGTAACATTCGGATCAACCCATTGAATCTGATTCATCGCTCGCGACTGCTTGTCAGTAATTGATCCAATAAGCGTGCCGATAATCGAATTGTTGATCAGCTTGCCAATGTTTGTCCAAATGTCAATTGGACTACCACCTGCCGTTGCCATTCCGTTGCCTTGTTTCAAAATGTCGCTAATACCTGGCAAGCCAAAAAAGTTAGCCAGTTGCTTCACTGTCTTACCCAATTGATCAAGTGCGCTCGGCAATGTTTGACTGTTCGGCCACCTTATTAAAGACCCAAGATCAGCAATAATTCGACTCGGAGAGAAACTGCTTATTAACGATCCAATACCAAAGTATAAAGATCCTAGGCCATTTTGAAGTCCGCTAAGTGGATCAAGCCCCCCTACACTAACTTGTTTAATCGTGTCAGTAATAAATTGCCCGGCCTTTTGAAACCAGACTTTAATACCAGCAATCGCTTGAGTGACTTTCTCACTAATACCGGCTTTAATGTCATCAAATGTCACACCGCTCACCTTGCCAGTGAGCGATTCAAGCAACTGATCAAGTCCACGTTTAACACTTTGCAAGATTTGGCTAAGTGGACTATTAGGATCGTTCAGACCAACCCACGCTTTGACGGTGTTCAAGATTGTCGTCAGCGTGTCATTGCTACTTGCTGCGACTACACTCGGTAACGGACTCACAGCTGCCAGATTATTATCTCCAAGCGTTGCTTGGGTTTCTGATACAGCATTCGTTGTGTTGGTGATAATACCGCTTAACGGATTCTGATCAGACTTTACCGCCTTAATAATATCGGCAATTGGTCCGTCACTTTCAACCGGAGATATCGCCTGACTGCTAGGCACTTGTTGCAAAATCTGTGTCTGAATCGATTTCAAGATGCCAGTATCATTGGTAGTGTTTGCGTCAGGCTCTCCAGCCAACGCTGCTCTAGTTGTGCGACCTAGCGTAGACATCACCGAACTAATGTTGTCGGCCCAACTAACCGGTTTTACAACGTCTGAGGCAACAGCACCGTCTGAAGTTACCAACTGATTGACTGCCGCTGAAGATTGTCCTAATAGGCTTCCGTTTGGCGTTGTATAAGCATCCATTGTCGATTTATTCAATAAGTTGCTTGCCGCACGTTTTGTCCCGGTAGGATCGTAAAACGCATTGGTTTGACTACTCCCTGCCTCAGCAGTTTCGGCTGCCGAACGAATGAGCACTTGCGTCTGGCCTGTTGCTTGTTGAACAGCATCGGCTTGAACTTTTGCCGCAGCAAACTGTGTGTCATCAACATTGTGAAGCGTTGTTGTTTGAGTTGGTAAATTCACCTTTTGCAATTGGCTTATCACATGACTGCCAACTGTTTCGGGATTCAATATTGCGGTTTTTTCAGGAACGTCCGCTTTCGCAGATACCGCCTCTAACACCCGGTTCCCAACCGTCTTGGCATCTAGCTGTCCAATAACTTGTCGACCCAATGCACTAGTTGTTGAGTTTTCAACTTGGTTCGTTGCAGGGGTGATGGTAACAGGCGCCGCTATCACGACAGGATTGACAGCCTGAACCGATACGGTACTTGTTTGCTGATCGGATGCTTGCATTTTTGGTTGGCTCGAAATCGATAAGCGATTGCTGTCGCCTGTGGCAGTTACTGGCGATATCGTGGTCTGCGACACAACCGAAGGGGCTGGTGGCCCCTTGGCGATTGGTTTTTCATCTGCACGAGTGGGACGAGGAACCGCAGCCATTGCACTAATAGCAACTGCGACAACGGACATGCTTCCCACAGCCCACACGCGCTGTTTATTTTTGTTCATGAACCTTCTCCTGACAGATAAATCTCATTTAAAAACCATTTGATCTATCCAATATTTTTTTGCATCAATTATTTTCTAAAAGGCCGCTTCCGCGAATCCTAAAATTCTCGAAAGCGGCCCAAACCGGCTTGTTGAATCCAAGTCTGTTTTAGTAAGCTCATTATTCAGCTAAAACAAGAAACGCAGCATTGAATAATTTGCCTATTTAGCCGCCATTAATCCGGCTAGAGATTATTAAAAATCAATCTTATTTGCATCGTCTTCTGTTTCTTTTCGACGCTTCAATCCGGCTAATGCAGAGCCAGCGGTCAGGGCAAGGAGTCCTGCGCCTAACAAACCTAGAACGGCAACATCGTCGTTCTCACCGGTTTGAGGAAGCGTCTTAGCTGATCCATCATTAGAGGTATTGCTACCGGTTGCTGGCAAGCCCGTATTTGAGTTGCCACCGTTCCCAGTGATGTTACCACCGGTTATTGGCAAGCCAGTATTCGAGTTGCCACCGTTTCCGTTGGTTGTGCCAGTACCCGTTCCAGTACCAGCAGCTGCAGCGTTGATTGCCTTTTCTTTCAGCGCAGCAACCTGGGCAGCTTCAGTAGCAATCTTGGCCGCCAAATCTTTAACAAGTCCAACTTCAGAGTTAGCAGTCGCAGCCTTTGCGATTGCGCCAGCATAGTCACCCTTGTTGTAAGCAGCAATTGCTTCATTAGCTGCACTCGCCGCTGTTACAAGGTGATTAACCAATTCTTTGTATTGACTATTAGCAGTGTTGGCCAAATTGATTGCCTGAGCTTGGTAACCTTTGACTTCATCAGTTGCCTTGTTTGCTGCAATACCACTAATGATTGCCACGTCAGAGTTAATCTGCTTGATATTTTCTGCAGCATCACTCGCGACCTTCGCAGCATCAGAGAGCTGAAGCTTGCTGTCATTGACAATCTTAGCCGCATCACTTGCAGCCTTAGCATTACTTGATGCATGATCACTTGCCTTCGCTTTGGCATCGGACAATGCGTCGGAAGCAACCTTCGCATCACTTGCAGCCTTGGAAGCAGCATCGGAAGCTTGTTTCCCTGCGGAAGCGGCACCAGAAGCGTCACTCTTCGCAGCGGCATCACTCGCTGTCTTTGCGGCGTCACTTGCTAGACCAGCTTGTGACTTCGCATCGGATGCAGCATCAGATGCTTTTGCAGCATCGGAAGCAATACCAGCATCACTCGGGTAGTTCGAGGCGATACCAGTGGTATCGCTGGAAGCATCGCTTGCTTTCTTAGCTGATTCAGCAGCATCACTTGCAGCCTTTGCGGCATCGGAAGCTGACGCTTTCGCATCACTGGATGCATGATCACTTGCTTTAGCCTTGGCGTCAGACAATGCGTCGGATGCAACCTTCGCATCACTTGCAGCCTTGGAAGCAGCATCGGAGGCTTGTTTCCCTGCGGAAGCGGCACCAGAAGCGTCACTCTTCGCAGCGGCATCACTCGCTGCCTTTGCGGCGTCACTTGCTAGACCAGCTTGTGATTTTGCATCGGAAGCAGCGTTAGATGCTTTCGCGGCATCGGAAGCAATACCAGCATCACTCGGGTAGTTCGATGCAATCCCAGTAGTTTCGCTAGAAGCATCGCTTGCCTTCTTAGCTGATTCAGCAGCATCACTTGCAGCTTTCGCTGCATCAGAAGCCGAGATATTAGCATTGCTTGATGCATGGTCACTTGCTTTAGCCTTAGCATCAGATAATGCATCGGAAGCAACCTTTGCGTCACTCGCAGCACTTGCAGCGGCATCAGAAGCCTGCTTATCTGCTGAAGTAGCGCCAGAGACGTCACCCTTCGCAGCAGCATCACTCGCTGCCTTTGCGGCGTCACTTGCTAGACCAGCTTGTGATTTCGCATCGGATGCAGCGTTAGATGCTTTAGCAGCATCAGAAGCAATACCAGAATCACTCGGGTAGTTCGATGCAATCCCAGTAGTTTCACTAGAAGCATCGCTTGCCTTCTTAGCTGATTCGGCAGCATCACTGGCATGATGCGCTGCATCCTTTGCTTTTGCGTCAGCATCAGCTGAAGCTGCTTCACTAGCAGCACTCTTAGCAGTACTTTCCGCATCAGAGGCTTTCTTCGTTGCATCACTCGCAGCTGAGGTATCCCCTTTATCGGCAGCACTCTTAGCATCACTGGCGGCATCAGAAGCTTCTGACGCAGCACTCTTCGCCGTGGAAGCAGCGTCGGAAGCCTTAGCGGCATCGGAAGCAATTGCGGAGTCGCTTGGATTGTCCTTAGCTGTCGATGCCGCGTCGGAAGCGGAGCTTTGCGCAGCCGAAGCCGCATCACTAGCACCAGAGGCATGACTAGTTGCAGAACTGCCAAAACCATCTAATTCTTTAGCTCGTGCAGCAGCACTGGCAGCAGCGTCACTAGCAATACCAGCTTGACGATGAGCGTCGCTAGCAGCGTCACTAGCATCAAGAAGCAATTGCGGAGTAACTTGCAGCACCGCTATTGTCACCACTACCAGCAGCAGCACTAGCCTGCTTAGCCGCACTGTCAGCAATTCCGGCAGCTGCAGAAGCACTCGCTGCGTCACTGGCAGCAGCACTCTTAGCACCTTGTGCTTGTGAGTCAAGGCCAGTTAATACCGGATCACTTGGATATTTCGAGTGGTCGCTAGCAGCATTTGAAGCATAGCCAGCAGCAAGCTTGGCATCACTCGCCGCCTTTGCTGCATCAGCAGCAGCATGGTTAGCATCAATCGTAGCAGCTGAAGCTGAGCTAGTCGCCGCGTCAGAATTGATAGCTGCCTGGGCAGCAGCCAGTGCTTTTTTAGCAACTTCAGCATCAGATGAAGCAACATTGGCAGCATTTGAAGCCACTGCTTGAGCCGAAGCAACATTTGATTGCATTGCTTTGACATAGGCAGCTGGCAATTGCTGACCTTTTGCTTGGGCTGAAGCAAAGTCGCTATTGAACTTCGCAGCAGCGCTTTGAGCAGCACTATCCGCAGCTGCGGCAGTTGCCGCAGCATTGGCTGCATCGCTTGCAGCGGCACTAGCATATCCGTGGGTTGTTAGTGCACTCCCCGAGATTGCGGCTGAATCACTAGCACTGGATCCAGCTTGATCACGAGCGGCGGCGCTTGCAGCAGCGTCACTAGCAATTTTTGCAGCAGCTTTGGCCTTATCAGCTTCGTCGCTTGCTACACCTGCGTATGATGCAGCGGCACTAGCGGCAGCTTGCGCCGTTGGTACATCGCCACTCTTCGCAGCTGCATTCGCGGTACTTGCAGCAGCAGATGCTGCGCTTGCTGCACTAGCAGCAGTTGCAGCGGCACTACCAGCAATCGCTGATTGTGATTGAGCAGTTGAATCAAGATCTGCGTAGACAAGGTCTTCAGGATGTTTAGCAGCAAAACCACTCGTAACACCAGCGGCATCACTGGCGATCTTTGCATCACTAGCGGCAGCTGAAGCATACTTACCCGCGTCAGTAGCATAGGATTGTGCGCCTGAGGCAGCTGAGCTGCCAGCATCGCTCTTCTGAGCATCTAGCTCTTTAGCGCGAGCTGCTGCCGAAGCTGCAGCGTCACTAGCAATACCAGCTTGAATTTTCGCATCACTGGCGCCAGCACTTGCAATCAGAGCGGCTGAATCAGCGATGTTGGAGTAACTAGCTGCACCACTATTGTCGCCAACTGCAGCAGCGTCACTTGCCTGTTTGGCAGCAGCAGCAGCGTCACTTGCGGCTGTTGCCGCTTGTGCAGCATCACTAGCAGCTGCTAGTTTTGCACCTTGCGCTGTTGAATCAAAGCCACTTAAGGCAGCATCACTTGGATACTTGGCATGATCGCCTGCAGCCTGAGAAGCATAGCTGGCAGCAGCTTTAGCATCACTTGCCGCTTTTGCAGCATCAGCCGCAGCTGAATTAGCCTTTAAGTTGGCCCCACTGGAGGCTGAGCCTGCATCAGAAGCGTTAATTGAAGCCCGTGCGTCTGACAAAGCTTTTTGTGCAACTGCTGCTTCAGAGGAAGCGACATCAGATGCAGCCGAAGCAACACCTTGTGCTGAAGTGACATTAGACTTCATGGCTTTGACATAAACATCTGGTAACGTCTGCCCCTTAGCCGTTGCGGCAAAGGCATCACTGTTGTACTGAGAAGCATAGCTTTGTGCAGCGCTGTCTGCTTGAGCAGCAGTTGATGCAGCAGCTGAAGCGGCATTTGCAGCACTAGCAGCAATAGCATTATTAGAAGTGACAACCGGGTTCGTTGGATGTTCACTTGCGAGTGAACTAACAGCACTGCTAGCACTCTTCGCAACCGCAGCATCACTAGCGGCACCCGTTGCGTAATCATGTGTCTTTAAAGCACCAGAAGCAATGGCCGAAGAATCAGAAGCCGCTTGGTCAGAACTTGCATCTGATTTGTCACGAGCTGCGGCACTGGCTGCGGCATCACTTGCAATCTTAGCTGCGTCGTGAGCTGTCGCTGCAGCACCACTGGCTACACCAGCATATGATTGTGCTGCGCTTGCATACGATTGTGCTGCAGGCGTGTCACCAGCGGAAGCGACTGAATTGGCAGCACTAGCTGCCCGAACTGCTGCAGACGCTGCACTTGCGGCCACACCAGCTGCCGAAGAGGCAATGGCTGATTGCGACTTAGCCGTTGAATCATAGCCGGCATAAACTAAATCTTCAGGATGTTTAGCAAAATAGCTGCCAGTAGCTTCAGCGGCACTGCTTGCAACTTTAGCATCACTAGCTGCATTGCTAGCATAATTACCCGCGTCGGTTGCGTACGAGGTTGCCGCACTAGCAGCACCACTCCGCTGACCGTCAAGATCCTTAACACGGGCCGCTGCGTCAGAAGCAGCTGTACTTGCAATGCCAGCCTGGCGTTTGGCATCGCTAGCTGCATCGTTAGCTATTTTAGCTGCCGAAGAAGCAACACCGGCATAACTAATTGCGGCACTGTTATCGCCACCAGCAGCTGCTGCACTAGCCTGTTTGGCAGCCGTGCTTGCTGCTCCGGCAGCATCGGCGGCCTGTGCTGCGTCAGAAGCAGCTGCTTGTTTAGCACCTTGAGCCGTTGAATCATATCCGATCAAACTTGCGTCACTCGGGTATTTAGCATGATCACTAGCTGCATTTGAAGCGTAACTAGAAGCGGCACGAGCATCGCTGGCAGCAGCTGATGCTGCTTCAGCGGCGCCAGACGCGTCAACGTTTGCTTGGCTCGCAGCTCCTTGACCAGCTGAACTTGCAGCGGCTGAATCTGCTGCCTGTTTAGCAGCGGCAGCAGCCGACTGAGCTACTTTAGCAGCGGCATAAGCATCACTCGCTGCTGAACCCGCGTGCACGCGATCACCTGTGCTTGGTATTGCTGTAATTGCAGCGTAGTCGCTGTTCGCTGTGCTTGCAGCATCGCTAGCAACTTTAGCTGCAGATGCAGCGGTACTGGCTGCTGAACCTGCCGCACTCGGCTGCGCTTTTGCGGCATCGTTGGCTGCTGAAGCAGCACTAGCTGCATCACTGACAGCATCACTTGTTGCACCACGAACGGCCGTACTTGCTGCTGTGGCTGCACCACTACCAGCACTTGCAGCGTCGCTAGCTGCTTTGCCAGCAATATCCGCTTGAGACTGGGCACCAGCAGCGTTGGAGACGCTTGGCTTCAATGCGGCCAATGAATTGGCAGTTGATGCAGCTGCTGAAGCAACGTTGGCTGCTGAAGCAGCACTCTGAGCCGCAGAAACTGCCTGTTGATAAGCCGAAGCAACGTTTGCATCACTTGGATAAGCTTGTGAAGCGGCACTAGCATTTGAAACATCTTGTGCTGCGCTCGTAGCTGCTGATTTTGCAGCGTTTGCTGCACTCGTAGCAGCCTGAGCTGCTTGTTGCGCTTTCGAACCAGCATCAGAAGCAGCGGTCGCCGCGTCTTTACCTGCAGAAACGGCACTGGCTGCACTTGCCAAATTAATGGCAACGGCATCGCTGGCTGCTTTAGCATCGCTGGCTGCATCGGAAGCCTTCAACGCATAGCTCTTAACCGCAGGGCCATCGCTAGCTGCAGAAGCTAATGCTGCGTAAGAGTCAGCAGCTGTTGCGGCTGACTGGGCTTTTGCAGCATTTGCCGAAGCTGCAGCAACGGCATCGCTGGCTGCAGAAGCTGCGGACTGCACATCTGGGTTATCGCTATTTGCTGCGGCAAGTGCTTTGGCCTGACTGCCAAGATCAGCAGCAGAAGTCGCCGTGAGCGTGGCGCCACTCGCATAGTCACTAGCAGCTGGATCGGCACCCTTAGCTTCAGCAGAGTGTGCCGAATTTGCAGCCACGCCAGTAGCATTAGCCGCTGTACTTGCTGCAGCAACAGCTGAATTCAGTCCTGCAAACGCACTAGCTGCTGCGCTCCAAGCTGACTGCTGGGCAGAACCAGAGGCCGCATTCCCGGCTGCAACTTGACTGTTAACAGTCGCTGCAATGGCTTGGGCATTTGAAGCTGCGCTGGCAGCTGCACTAGCATTGGCATTCGCAGCTGCACTAGCAACTGCAGCTGATGATAACGCAGTTGAGATAGCAGCATCTTGTGGATGATCGCTGGCATATTGCGAAACAACACCATATGCCGAATTTGCATCGCTAGCGGCAGCAGCAGCTTCCTTAGCGGACGCTGACACACTTGCGGCCAAAGAACTAGCGGCACTATCCTGACTGCTAGCTGTATCTGATGTATAGGTAACATCAGGAACAGTACCATTCAAGGTGAAGTTAGCGCTGTAATATAAGCCGGCTTTGTTGTAGCTCCCGTCACCTGCAGGATTCCATGTTTGGTTTCCGTTAGCAATCGAGACCGGCAGGCTAATCGATGAACCCGCTGGATATTGAGCTGCATCCAAAGTGATCGTACCAGTTGCAGCGTCGTAACTAACCCCATTTGTCGGGTCAATTGTAACTGTATAACCGTCTTGGCCAGCATATGCATTCACATCTGACAACTTGATAGTAATCTTGTCGCCAACTCGTTTGATCAGACTTGGATCAAGCGTTGCAACACTCTGGTCAGTTAAATTAACTGGTCCCTTGGCTGTTAAAGCGCTCGGTACAGTACTTGCAATCTGGTTATGGGCCAAATTGATAACGTTTGTTCCGATTCCACCAAGTGCAGCTTGTAGATTTGAACCGTCAGCCTGACTAATAGCGGCAATTTTATTGCCAGCCAGATTGACTGTAACCATTTGCTGGCTTTGCGGTAATGTTGGAATCTTTGTGAGGTTGTTATTGGCCAGATTTAAGGCGGTCAACGTCGAAATCGTATCTAAGCCCGTCACATCTGCATCAGTTAACTTAGTGCCAACACTGCCATCATAACTGACACTGCTTACCTTCAAGGCAGCAAGCTTATTGGCATCAAACTTAACGCCTGTTCCACCAAATGAAATCGCAAAACCGTTAGCGTCATGCTTGATAGATGCTAAATCGCCGGTAATACCAGTGTTCCCAGCAATGTTTAAATAACTGAAGACCTGTGACCCATTGGCACTAGCAATTAAACCAATGTCCCCAGTAAAGCTATTGTTGGAAATGTCGTACGTGTCCATGTTCTGCGACAATGTCGGCGCTGTACCACTCAGATTATTATTTGCAACATTCAATACACCAAGTGTTGTGGAGCCAGCAAGTGCACTGGACAAACTACCGGTGAGTTGATTGTTGTTCGCAATAAATTGCTTGATAACGCTGAAGCCACCAAGTCCTGAGATTGACCCACTAAATTGATTGTCGGATACATCAATTTTCTGAATATAAGTCATCCCATTTAGGAAACTCAGACTACCAGAAAAATTGTTGTTGCTGAGGTTCAGGTTGATAATGCCGCTCTTGTCGCCATTAACTGCAACCGTCCCGCTCAAACCGTTATTCGATAAGTCTGTCATCCCCGGCAAGTTGGCCAAAACTTGGCTAACATCAGTCGAGCTATCGATCGCGCCATTCGTCAGTGAAAGAATAGCTAGTGATGTGTGACCTTTTCCTTGAATACCGGCAAAACTTTTAATGCCCGGCAAAATAACGCCAGTGGCATCCTGATTATTCAGTGTCAGTTGAATTGGGGTGACGTTCACACCATCGAAAACGGTTGATGTTTGGGCAGCACCGCTGTTGTCGTAAACCAACGTATCCAACATACTAGCGTCTAACGAATTAATATTGGTCAATGTTGAATCATAATTGTTCTCGCCGTTTGCCTGCAAAGAAAGGTAAACCAAATAGCCCAGCGTCTTATCCTGAATAGCTGATGTGCTTTCTGGTGTTGGCAATAACTGTGAGACCAGATTATCATTGGCTGCTCGCGCATCCTGTTCTGCCTTTTGCAACGCTGCCACTTGCGACTGCGCATCGGCAAATAAGGTGCCTGCGCTTACCTGATCAGCACCAAGTAAAGCGTTGTATGCCTGACCAATTTTGATTTGTGCCGCAGTTGCTGCTTTAGTTGCTGCATTTTGGGCTGTACTGAACGCAGCTTGATTAGCGGCAATCACACTACCATCAACTGCACCGCCAGCGATCGCAGCTGCTTTGGTTACACTGGCAGCAAGATCGGTCACTTGACCATTTAATTGGCTGACCTGGCTAGAAAGATTATCCAGATCTGCAAACTTAATTGATGATAAAGCTGCCATGGCCCTTGCTGCAAAGGCTTGGACGTTCAAATCAACCGGCTGAATCTGTTGGCCAGTTCGCGCACTAGTGCCTGTATCAAAAGCAACTGGTGCTTGGAACTTCGTGTTTGCAATCTGAGCAGCCGCAGCAATGGCTTGACGCGCTTGTTCAGATGTCAAACCAACAGCACTTGGGCGATCAGTGCTGCTTGCACTATCGGAAGCAGGCGCTTGCGAAAGCTGATTTGTCGGTTGAATGGCATTATTAGCGATTGCTGGCTGCACGGTTATCTCTGCGTTGGAGCTAGGTGCAACGCTTGTTGGTTGAACTGGCGCCACGCTTGTAGCAGCCTGTTTGCTCGCAACATTCGGCGTAGCGCTTGTTTGCGGTACAGCCGCCGAGCTAACGGCACTTGCTGGCGTCGTCACTGTTGCAGAAGAAGTACTTGCTTCCGCTGCGCTAGTCGTTGGAATTTCAGGGATCGCAACTTCAGAAATTGGTGCTTGTGCTTCAGAAGTAGCGATAGATGCAGTCGTTGCTGCACTAGCGTTAGTGTTGGTTGCGGTTACTTTGGCATACTTAACGGTAATGTTTTGCTGCCCATCAGTAAAGGCACCACTTTGAGTTGCTGGATCAAGCAGTTCATAGCCAGCAACGGTTGGTGCAGCTGGCGTTACAAAACCATCTCCAGACTTACCATTTGCAAGTGTTTGCGTTGGTGCAATTTCATTACCCAGCGTATCCACATAGTGAATCGTAACCGTATTAGCGATACTTTTTTGTACCGTTGCAGTATGGGTAGAAGCTTCGGTCTCATCGGCCTTGACAATATTGGCATGGCCAAAGATCCCTTCAGCACCGAAGAACAGCATTGTTGCTGAGGCAAACATCCAGGTTTTACCCGATTTGTACATCCTGTATCGTTGCTTTTCGCTTGCAGAATCAATCTGAAGCTTCCTTCGCTCTTTGTTTATAGAATGCATAAAGTTTCTCCTCCTAAAGTAATTTCCGTAAGACTTAAGACCTATCACTACCACAAAAATGCAGTTCAAATCTTTCTAAACTTTTAGTCCTCTGGAATTACCATACTGACCCGAGCAGGACGAATCGTTTCATTGGTTCATGGACGTATAGATGAACTTAATCCACCTCCCCACCATGAGAATTCTTTTATTCATGTTTTGCTTAACCGCGAAATGCCAGTCAAACATCCGCAATCACAAAAGCGGTTTTCCTGTAAAACGCTGATAGACTCATTCACAATTGGTGAACCTGCTACTTCGTCTAAAATCAAGCGTCCTCAGGATAAAATGTTTCCCAATGCCCTAAATTAGTCGTTTGTAGGTGACTGAGGTACCCGTTTAGCTTTGGAACTGCTTCGATGCCGACCTGCTGGCCTATCTCCTGCAAACCAATCGTAGTTGCGACCGGTGCATGCCACGCGGTTACTACTGCATGAACAGCATCGGCCATATCCACATCAGCTTTCATCAAGCCCAGAACATACTTATCTTGAGCGTTCGCCAAAATGATCCAAAAATAAATTTCCTGATCACTTAACTTAGCTGCTGGCGCCACCCAAACGTTATGCTTGATGGCGGTAAATTGTTGATCCTCATACACCATCTGAGCCAACATCGCCGGTGTCGGTTTTGCCTCTAAAACAAAGATCGTAGCGGTTGTAAGTTGCTCCATGAGATCACCTCCCTTTACCGAAGTGTTGAAGCTTTACCCAGCGCATTAATCAGTTAACGTCATCCGTATGTGACTTGCGACGACGTGGAAGCGCTGTGATACCAAGAACGACACTGAGCAATGCAACAAGTCCAGCGGCTGTTAGTGTCTTGTTTGTACCTGAAGCATCTGCTGTTTCCGGTAGCGTCGTGCCATTACTATTACGAACAATGCCTGCCGTGCCTGAAGCAAAAATCTGAGGTGTCTTGTTTGCAGTCACAGTTACCGGTTTGGAGTTATTCGAATCTGCTGGTACGGTTGCATTTGACTGAACTAATCGGGTGGCATTAGCTGCTTGTGCTGCATCCGATTGCTGAATGTCAGGGGTTTTGCCTTGAGCAGGATCCGGATTTTTTAGGCCGCTATCACTACTTGTTAATTGGCCTGCTGCACCACTCGCTGCACCTGAAGCAGTAGAACTTGGTTTTTTATCACCTGATGCGAGTGCTTGACTTGAGGCACTGCTGCTGGCAGTGGCTGAACCTTTACCTGAGCCCGCAGACTGGCTAGAGCCAGATGCCTGATTGCTACCGCTTGTGGCTTGACTGCCACCTGCATCGGAGGCTGGTTTCTGACTACCGCTGTCTGGTTTAGTATCAGGTGTCTTCCCGTCGTTCGAACCGGCTCCTGAAGTTGATCCAGAGGTTGCCGTGTACTTGAACTTGCTCGTAACATCAGGGAACTGGATGCCATTCTTAGCACCAGCTGCCTGTAAATCTTGATACTCCGATTCGACTTTTGGACCAGCCGACTGCATGGCAGTCATAATTTGATTCATGACCTGAGCCGCATCACTTGTCTGGTCAGCGGCGGCCTTCGCTCGTGCACCGTCTTTCTCGGCAGCATACGATGCAGCATTCGTAGCATATTTATTAGCAACTACTGCAATTGTTGCAGCCGCTCCAGCCATCATGGCAATCTGTAACGCATCTTTACCAACTGTATTAAGCTGGGTGCCAACCGCTGAAGCAGCACTGCCTGCGCCCCTACCCGCCGTTTGTGCAGCCGCAAAGTAGTCACTTGCAACCGCGCCATTAGCTGAAAGCGCTGGCGCAATCCCATTAACAATTGCAATGTTGCTTGCTGCCTGACTTGCATAAGCGGCTAATTCCTTAGCCGTCCCATTCGCTCCATCCGCAGTAGCTGCTGAGACAGCCTGCGAAGCATAGTTAGCGCCAAGCGCATGTTGTGACGAAACGGTTGCAGCTGCCGAAGCTGCCAGCGCAGCATAGGAGCCAGCGACACTAGGATCAGACACCGCTTGCGACTTTGCGATCCCAATGTTCGAAACTGCACTACTGGCAACTTGCCAAGCCGCCAACGCCGTAGAAGCAGCTTGACTAACTTGTTGAACGTACCCGTGAATCTGCTGATTCTGAGGGTCGTTGGAAGCAGCGTTGGAAGCGATGTTCAGGAAACCATAAATTTCTTGTGCATCGCTATATGCTGCAGCTTCGGCCTTGTCAGCCGCGTCTGAAAGTGTGTCAAAGTCTTGTCCTGATTGGGCTCCACTAGCACTTGTCGCGGAATTGCCGCTACTACTTGGCGCACTGATACCCTTTGCAACCGCAATATCACTATTGATTGCCGGTGACAAAATACCAACCGCAGAAGACGCGGCACTCAAAACAGTGCCAACATCTGAGAGTCGATTACTCATCACTTTAGCGCGAGCTCCATTCGACTGAGCAGCATAACTAGCAACTTCACCAGCATAAACAGCGGCTAAGGAACCAGCTGCACTCGTCACATCGTAGACACTTTTTAGCTGTGCCACGTTTGACGCAATTCTTGAAGCAGCAGCTTTCTGATCACTTGTTGCAGCCGCCTGAATGGTTAAAAGAGCTGCATTATATTCTGCAGCGGTTGCACTGATCGCGTTTTTGATCTGAGTTGTTGAAGTTGCAGCTGCCGCAGCGGCTGCACTCGCATTTTTCGCGTATTGCGTTAACTCTTCAGCGGTACCGTTCTTACCAGCTGCTGTTGCTGCACTCGTTGCCGCAGCGGCATATCCGCTAGCAAGTACCGCGTTAGATTTAACTGCTGCCGTTGCCGAGTTCACCGCATTACTGCCCTGCGCGAACTCAGAAGCGTAGTTAGCTGCCGTTTCTGACAAACTAGCAACACTACCAGCAGCGGTTGATGCAACACTATAATTTGAATCAGCCGCAATAGCTGCGGCTGCAGCTTGACTCAAGTAGCCGGCCAAAGTAGCATTGCTTCGATCACCACTACTCAACGTCTCAATAACCTGATAGTTGTTATAAGCATCTAGATTGTCGCTTTGTGCGGCAGTTAGACTATCAATAATAGTTGTCAAATCAGGTGCTTTCGTGGCAGCCGCTGTGGTACTCGGTTGCTCACTAGCAACTGGCTGACTGGCAGCAACTGGACTTGCCGCCGTTTGACTTGGTTGAGCCTGACTAGCATTCGGCTGACTAGTCATTGATGGCTGACTGTCCGTTGAAGCTTGACTCACCGGTGCTGAAGCAGCAATCGAAGCCGCCGCCTGCGATTGTTGAGCGCCAGAAGTAGCTGTTGATTGTGGAGCGGCACTGCTAGGCGCCTCTTCAATCGTTGGTACGCGCAGCTCGCTTTGCGGTGCTTGTGAATACGCTTGCTGTTCGTTTACCTTGACCGTATCATTCTCCGCGGCCTGAACTGCATGGCCGCCGAAGAATGTTGTCCCAACCCCCAACATAAGTAACGGCGTCGAAACAGTCACCCACTGCTTGTGGCGTTTATAAAGCTTGACGACATTTTTTTGATCAAATTCGATCGGTTGAGCTTTTTTTGATTTCATTTGCAAAATAGTCACACTCCTTTTCAATAGGCTCATCTGTACTTGTTCCATCTAATTCGAGTCAAAACTAATCGTCAATGAATGCCTTGCGTACTTAACATTCGACCACCCGCTACTTCTAATAAGGGCAACCCATCAGCCCCATTGACAATTAGGTTCACGGGTAGTGACCACATCTGAAAACTAAACGTTGTCTTTAACAGCGGTATAAGCAACTGCTCACGCCAAGCGGTTGAATCCCCGCTAAGTTCTGCAAAATAGCGACTAGCTTCTGACGTCAACTGAATATTAATTGACACCGCCTCTGACTGATATGCCAAAGTCACGTTGCCACGATCCCCGATTAGTCGACCTAGAACAACTTCTAAGTTCTTGAAAAGTAAGGAATCTTTTGCTTGAATCGTTAACTGAATACGGTCGTCCCGCACGGTTAATGGCAAATCAAGTAAATCCTGATGAAGATTGCCTGCTGCAATTCGATCAATCAGCCTACTTAACGTTGCTGCTACTGGCGTGAACAAAAGAATATAGTCATCGCCGCGCTCAATCAGAGCAGCATCTTTAAACGCAAAATGCTCGGGAGCAGGCTTTAACTTAATGGTTTCATCAAACTCCGGCAGCAAGGCGGCCGTTTTTATCTGAATTTCTTGAGCAGTCACGATAATCTCTGCTTGATCGTCAAAATTTTCAAACTGGCCCGAAAACCAATCAGCGGCAAGCAGTAATGAACGATCTGCTAGCGCACTGTTGATCATCTTCAAGTCCGCTCGGCCTAACGCCAACCGCACAACTCCGTGAAACAGTACTGGATCGGAATGGTCATTTGCGGATGCATGAATAAAAGCAGTTTGTTGTTCAACATCGGCAAAGCTCATCAAAGCATTTCCAAGGTTTTCTGAAAAATTGCCTGCACTGTCAATTGCCCGCCAGTCTTCTAACACTGGCATGCCAAGCTGCCAAGCAGAAATGAGGAACTCTCGATACTGTGACAATGACCATGGGGTTGTCCGACTAAGATTTGCAATGCTATGGCGAGCCAGTCTCTTTTGATAAAAGACAAAAGCCTCGGTTAGCGTTGGCATATTATTTTGTTTATCTTCCGCCGCCCGACTCAAAGCGAATTGGAGTACATCGTAAAGGCTCGCGCTACCATCATCAAAGCCAAAGGCATCCAACAATTCATCTGTCATACTCTTGAATTCTGAAGTTATCACCTACTTACCCCCTTGCTTGTGGTAGAACGACATGAAAGTCACCTGCATCAGCAGTCACAGCTTCCACGACAATAACGCGAAAACGGTTATCAAAAAGTTCTTGAAGATCACGTGCAATGGCTTTTTTTGCGACGATAAGTTCGCGAATTAAATTTGGTCGATTCAAAACCTTCATTAATGCCGGATCTGGTATCTCCGATACAACTGGCGTTAAGTTAAACGGTACGCGTTGGAAACGGCCACTCAATGCCGTAAAGACTTGAGAACGGACATCCAACATCAAGCTGGCCTGTTTGGCGCCTGTTAGAACCCCTTGCAACCATTGGAGAGAAAGCTCTTCTTCTGTTGCAAACACATTTCGTAACTGACCAGCACTATTCAGAAGCTGGATCTCACGTAAATCACCATTTGGCTTGTAGCGCTTAGTCAGCACGACATTCCCATGGGTGCTGTAAAACTGTTCAAGTGTGATGGTGTGAGCCTCATCTTGAGCAAACGTCTGCGTAACTGACAAGTACTCAGCCCGGTCATAAACATCACGGATGACCAACTGGCCATCCCGATATCGATCGACTGTCCATACTTGATCATTTTCGGCACGCTTTGTCACTTCTTGTTGAATTTGGCCGGTGCTATCCACATAACGAATCGTGCCTGCATCACTCGCTGGCGCTTGATGCCAATCAGCATCAACGTATGGGGTTACCTTGCGTGCTGCTAATCCCGGCTTTCGCGCTTGTAAATCGTCATATAAATTGAGCAGTTGGATATTTGGGTCAAGCCGCAAATTCTGTTTATAACCTTGGAAAATCCGATAGGCTTCATCGTTATACATCGTCGTTAAGATCGTCGGTGTTTGCTTACGATCAGCGAAGTATTTAGCAAAGCCTTCAATTTGATACCGGACACCGGAATCGTCAATCTGAACAATATCTGCTAAATAAACAAAATGACCTGACCGCGCTTTTGTAATGTTGAGTTTTGTATCGGAAGAAGCGTTGGCAAACTTTTGTTGAATCTGCAGCGTCTGCTCGCGATCATCAGCAATTTGCTGATTCAGTTTCTGAATCTCGACTTCCGTTTGTTTAATGGTCGCTTCGAGATCGCTTTGCTGGCTCTGCAATGCCTTAATTTGTGCTGTTTCAGGCGACAGTTTTTGAACGAGCTGTTTTTCAGTTTCTTTTAAGTTTTGCAGCGTACTGTCAATCGTTGTACGGTGCAAGGTTAATTCTTCGTGCTCACGTTTAGCCGTTTCACGACGCGCTGTTAGCACTTCAACTTCAGTCTGAAGGCGATGCTTGTTTCGTTGCGTAACCGCGGTTTGCAACCGTAGTTGTTCAATCTCAGCTAGGAACTTCTCATTATCAAGATCCTGCTTCTGATTCAAAGTCGCAAAAGCTTCCCGATTGTCATTTCCCAGAAGCCCCATTTGCTTAGTATAATCAGCCAATTCCGCATCTAACCGACTGTGCGCCGTTTGGTTGTCCTTTAACTGAAGGTCAATTTTTTCAATCGCTGCTCGTGCTTCATCAATTTGCTTTCTGACCAGATTAAGATCAGTAAAACTTGATGTGAGATTCATCTCGCTAATTTGCTGCTTTAGCTTGCTGATCTGCTTTTGCTGATTTCTGATCTCCGTGACAAAATTTGCTCGCTTAATTTGTGCCGCTTGAATATTGTCTGTTAGAAATTGATTTTCTTTTAACAAGTAATCGCGCAAAACTTGCCGCGTTTGCGTTAACTCGTCTTCTAGCTCATCGATTGAAGATTCCACCTGCTGTCGCGCTTCAACAGTAGCTGCCAGCGTTGTTGGAAACCTTTGAGGTTGCGCTGGTACTTTCGGGCGCACCGCCTGTGGCGTTTCCTTTTTGGTGGCCGCTTTAGGTGCAGGTGCTGCGCTAGCACTATGAGGCTGTGCCGCGGGCGCTAGTGTCCTCGGATCAGGTGCGCGGGATGGTGCTATTTGCTTTGGTTCATCGCCCCGTGCTTTAGAATCGATTGAACGCTTGTGCTTCAGCCAGTCCCATAACCAACTCATCATCCTCACCCCTTTATCTTCACGACATTTTTACGCCAACAGTCGCTTTTTCGGTTTCAACCAACGGCTGCCATAACTGCCACATCTTTGAAAGCGAATAGGCTTGTGCCGATGCATAAGCTTCACTACTCATATCCTGAAGTTCAGCAGGATCTTGCAATAGTTTGACCAATGCCTCCGAGAAGCCATAAACATCACCATTCTTTAGCAAATACCCATTTTTGCCATTTTGAATGATTTCGCTAGGCCCATAATTAATATCAAATGCGACCAGTGGCAACCCGTGACTCAAAGCTTCCGTCATTGCTAGCGGATAAGCATCGCTAGAGGTTGCGGTTGCAAATACTTTTGCCTGATCATAAACAGCCTCAATTTTTGGTGTATACCCGTTAATCACGGCTTGATCCGTTAGCTTCAACTCTTTGATGAGCTTTTCAAGTGAGGCAACAAACTCACTTGAGCCGTATCCGCGAATGTCTAACTTAGCGTCCGGTACTTTACGCAAGACCAGCTTGAAAGCACGAATGAGATCATCAACGCGCTTGTTCGCTTCCAGTCGCCCGACATAGATAATCTTATTTTCTTTTTTGTTAACAGCTGGGAGCTGTCCCGCTGCCAACTGCTCATCACTCACTGCCGCACCAGGAATGACATGGATCTGGATACTGTTACTATGCAAGCGAGTCCGCAAGTCGCGCGCCTGAGCCTGTGTCATCGTAATTAAGCCGTCAATGCGGTTAAGATGGTTGCTGAGAACCTCGACATAATTGCCGTCAAGTGGCGACTCAACCTGATCAAACGGATCTGTAGCGTGCGCAATCGGGAACCAGATGTATTTCTTAGCGGGCGTGGTCATCTTGATAAGTGGCGAATTTGCAATTGATGGTCGGTCTGCAATGAAAACATCGTTGAGACCGTCTTTTCGATTCACTTCGTCCAAGAAGAAAGTGAACAATTCATCTTCAGAATTGAAGTAGTAATCGCGCCCCTGATAGTTGAC
>SKES01000767.1_pt1 | contig 24940 bp, 37 predicted proteins | sample 4826851 | NCBI WGS metagenome assembly SKES01 (sample SAMN11008803, study PRJNA524170) | human gut metagenome | biome: Human fecal sample; material: Feces; isolation source: fecal sample from pouch patient p52 | host: Homo sapiens | place: Israel: Tel-Aviv | collected 2016-09-04 | reverse complement strand
GGGGTATTCTTGGGGAAGTTTCGGATAAAATAAATGATTTTCGGGTAAATTTTTGGAAATTATTTTTACACCTCACTTGGCATATCAAATTACTTGCAATATTACTCCTTGCGTGATACAATAGACCTATGATACTATATAAAGGAACGATAAGACTATGAACAAACAAGTTTATATTTCAGTACGAGTCGACCGGGCAACAAAGGATAGACTTGAAACAATCAGTGAAGTATTAGGAGTAACCAAGAGTGAAGCAGTACGCAAGGCTATCCTATATTACTTTGAGAATGCAGAAGAGGATTAACACATGACAATCGATAACATCATTGGCTTATTACAGACAGCGGTTGGCGTATCATTGGCTATTGGCTTAGGGTATACAGTAAGCAATTGGTTTAAGACTTTGGCTACTTCCGCTAAGAATGAACGTGTCAAGTTTGCATTAACCACGGCCAGTCAAGTAGTTTTGAAAGCGCAAGAGTTTATCGCTAATGGTTCAGTACAACAATCAGACGCCGTATCAAACTTCTTAAAGCGTATTAAAGATAATGGATATGAGAAGTATTTCACAGAAGAGCAAGCATTGGCATATGTTAAACAAGCCTATGCAACTAATAAAGCAAATGGCTCATTAGCTACTGTGAAGCCTCTTGTATCAGATGAAGCATTAAAAGAGGCAGAGGCAGTAATTGCGTCTAAGAACCAAACAGGTTTTGATACAACCACTGAAGTACCGGCACAATAAGGAGGTACACATGGCATATACAATTAAACAAGATATTGTAGTCCCTTATCAATACGTATATAATACAAGCCAATTACAGCCTGGCTTTCATCAAATCCATTTACACTCAACAGGTAATCCTAACTCATCTGTACAGAACGAACGAGATTATCTGGCGAGTCATTACACATCAGCTAACTACACACATCTAGTAGGTATTACGAATGGCCAAGTTGATATTCGTCAAGTGATGAATACAAATGGTGGTGCATGGGACGTTGGTGGTGATTGGAACTGGGAGACATGGGGAGCAATTGAATTTGTTGAGGGTTCTATCAAATCACAATCAGACTTCAACAAAGCATATTCCGCATATATTTGGTTGGCTCGTTACTTAGCTAAGCAAGCGGGAATACCTTATACGATTGATAACTCTAATATTTCAGGTATCAAGACACATAACTATGCAAGTGCAACAGGTCATGGTTCAGACCACGTAGATCCAATTCAATTCTTAGCTAATTGGGGTATCAGTCGTAACCAGTTATATAAGGATATTATTTCAGGTATTGATGAGTTACAAGAAACTCAACCAAGCACAACAAATAAAAAGGTGGTATTAAAAGACATGTTATTATTCAAATCAGATGTAGACACAAACTTCGGTAGCAAGAACAATGTATATTTGTCAGATAATGGGGTTGTTATTCGTATTGATAGTACCTCAACATTATCAGAACTTAAAAAAGACGGTGTGCCATATACAACGATGACTAGGAAGAATACAGAAAGTATTATCAACGCACTAGGTGGACTTAAATAAACTTTTAAAAGCTGATTTAATAAATTGGCTTTTTTATTTTGCAAAAAGTGTTGACAATCAATATATGACGTGTTACAATTAATTCATAAGTTAAAGGAGGTCACAAAAGATGACAAAATATATAGCTTACATGGTAGAACTCGATGGCGTGACTTATTATGTTGATACTATTGATATGCAACTAACCGCTAGTAACTTTACACTAACACGCCAATACACAGGCAATCACTACGATCCAGCATATCTAAAACTCCACGCTTCGTTTAAGGTTAAACGATTGATATTTGGCAGATTAAGCAAGACATTTAAAAGCGTTCAAGTGTTTGCAATTAGAGACGATGATACAAAGAAGCAATTATAATGATATATGAACAAAACTTACCATTAACACAACCATATAATGAAAAACAAGCCAAGCAAAAACAGAGGTTTGATGAGTCATTTGGCAGATTACGACAAAAACAGAAAGCTACGATTGACAAACGTTTATCAAGAATACTCGAATATATCAATCGCACAAATGAAAAAGATATTCAAGTCATTGCTTATCATATTGGCGTATCTATGTCAACTATTAGAGCAGATATGAAGCGTTTATATTTAGATATTGAAAGAGGTAAATTAGTATGAGTAAGGTAAGGCGTGATAAACATAAAGTATTAGTTTTTTGGTCTCAAATCGGTAAGGCACTAGATCGAGTTGATAATGGTTATAATAAGCCAAGATGGAGGCAATGGGAAAAAGCAGAATATGAAAGGATTTTCAAAAAATGAGCAAAACAGACCGTATATTATCCCTCATCACCGAACTACAAACAGGAAAATACATACTAGTCAAGGAGCATAGGGATAAGTACCAATTAAGTGAAAGTACAGCCCAGCGAGACTTTAGATATGCCATTGATTATTTAAATAAACTTGGCGGGTCAGTTAAGATGGGTCGGGATACGGATAAGAATGTTAGATACTGGAGTGAGTGATGAAAACATTAAATGTATACAGCTACGACATCAAAGGTAAATCGCCAAAGTTTAGAGAGTTAGAGCTTTGGGAGATTGAGCGAGATAACCTTGGCTTGTTAGGTATTCAAGACGCTTTCAAATCTGATTTTGATTATGTTAGTCCAGATTGTATTTTGGATTATTTGTATAATCAACAAGGAACTTTCATGGGTAATATTTGGACGTATACCCTTGACGAAATAAAAGAAATTTTAAATAATGCTTGATAATCAAAATATGACGTGTTACAATTAATTCATAAGTTAAAGGAGATAATACATTGTGAACTTAGTAGATAAAAAAGTTTTTGTAATAGGAACACGTAAGTCAAATAACGACGCTTGGGAAACTTCGGGAGCAACATATGGCAACTTAGTAGATGCAAACGCAACAGCCGATGGATTAGCCAAAGCATTTACAGGAGAAGTTAAAGTGTTTGTATTTGACAGAATGAGTGAGATTATAAATGTAGAAATGGATTATAAGGAGCCAGATAGATGAATAATAAATTAAACACAGACGGTACTAGAGACGGTGATTTCTTAGTATCAGATCCCATATACAAGCCAAGTCATTACCAACTAGAAGACGGCACACAAGTAAAAGACCATATCACAAGTTTAACAGCTCACATGTCAGGGGTTAGGGCTTGGGCAACAGGTAACGCAATCAAATACTTGGCTCGTGCTGGTCGTAAAGATGGCATGGTTAAGGACTTGAAAAAAGCACAAGAAAATATTCAAATTATTATTGATGATGTCGAAAAGGAGAACAACTAATGAAAATTACATTAAAAAACAACTATGGTAAAGTAAAGCGAGTTAAAATTGGCCTATCGTGGACATTCTTATTCTTTGGCTTCTTCGTCCCACTATTCCGAGGTGATATGAAAAACTTTATGCTTGGATTAGTTATTGATATTTTAGGCGGTCTGGTAAGTATTGGTATCATTACACTGGTATACAACATTTATATGTTTATTAATTACAACGATGACTATTTACAAGAATTATATCGACAAGGATATCACGGACAAGAAAAAGGAGACTTTTAATGACAAATTACAACGTTACAATTAAAGAAATTACGAGTACAACCGCAGGACAAGGCTTCACAATCGGACAAGGTGGGGTTATCTCAATTGAATTTAATCCTACATTGGCAAGTAGTATCCAAAGTCAATTACCAGCCGGCGATTTTTACCTAATTAAGTTCACAGATGAAAATAAATTCATGTATGTCCCTAGCGCTCGATTTAAGGCTACCTTTAATACTTCTGTTATAGTTGAACCAGAACCAATTGAAAGTACATCAAATAGCCAATTAGAGACAACTAGCGCTATTGAAGAACCAACAAGCCAAAGTGAAAGTACAAGCGAACAATTAACCTTAGATTTAGGAGATAAAAATCATGGATAATCAACTACTAGCAAAAATTATTTTGTTCTTCTTACTAGTTGCTATTATTGCCTTACCTATTTGGCTATTCACACTGTTTGGTAGCATTGTATTCTCTATCTTAGTGTTTGCCGTTGAAATGGTTGTATCATTAAGTATTGTATTAGGATATAACAAGTAGTCCTGTGAAAGGGGCTTTTTTTATTGCATATTTTATGATATAATATTATTACACAAAATAAGCGAATGGAAACATAATAATGGCATGGGCTCTGGATATAATCGTAACAACACTTCACAATTCACATATTTTTGTCGCAATTATATATGCCAGTTTTATTGATATATTTTTAGGTATTATTAAAGCGGTTGTATCTAAGTCATTAAATTCTACTATTAGCTCTTATGGCTTATTAAAACATTGTTTACTTATTTTAATCCCACCACTAACAGTACCAATATTTTTTGCATTGGGATATGGCGACTATTGGAGCGTATTTGAAACGCTTGTATTATTTACACAAGCACTTAGTTTGGCAGAGAATTGGATCGCATTAGGATTACCTTTCCCCGAAGCAATTGCCAAGTATTTAGATAACGAGAAAAAAAAACTAGTTAAACAATCAGACGAACCAAAGAAATAGGTTGTATTTTTTTATTTGGTGTGATACAATGGTTATACAAACTTAATTAAAAGGACGAACCAACATGAAATTTACGTATACAGAACACTTGGGATTTGATGAAAACAACCAACCTATCACTAATGAATACAAGTTTTTACGCACCATCAACACCGAGAAAATCTTTAAAGATGAAACGGGTGATGAATTTAACGCCCAATTAGGTGAGGTTGTAAGTAGATTAGCTCGTTTTGAACAAGACCCCACAGACCCTCAAAAAGCCAGTGAAATTACTTCTTTACAGTTTATTGATACCCGCCATGATGTTTTGAAATTCTTGTATGCACAGACCGTTGATGGCGTATTAGTACAAAACGAAGATACCCGCAAAGAATATGAAGAATTAGACTTGCCAGAGGGTGTATTGTTCAATCAATTTCTTGCTAAGCTCACAGGTCAAAAGTAAGCATAAAAATGATGAAGGTGGAGATAAGTATTACTTAATTTATAGGATAATAGCCTTTCTCATGCACCTTAATCAACCACTAAGCGAGATACTAACACTTGACATTAGTGAAGCCAGTGAGATTATCCGTCAATACAATAAATTAACAGCTAGTAAATCAAAATCAAGTAAACCAAAGGGTCTACCAAAGATTGATTATAGCCAACAAAAAAAGCCAAATGATTGATTTCATAAGGCTTTTTATTATTAACTTGGTACACCCGCATTCCACACTGGATCGCCCATTGGGATATAAGTACCCGCCATCAACGAACCAACCGTGTTACCAGAACCACGAGCAATAATGTTTCCACCACTATCCAACTGAATAATTGAAGCTCCAGTTGATAAGAAAACGTTATTGATTGGTTTGAAAACGTCAGGCAGTACCGTCTTACCCTTTTCTTTACTGATGAAATACGCATCGCTAAGGGTATGGACTACCGCGCTTGTACTAACATCAACTAATTTTCCAAACCGCTTGAAATAGAAATTTACGGCATAAGAATTATAATTTAGTTCAATATAGTAAGCAGAAATATTAATTAAAACCCATTGAGTATTAGAACTAGACGGGAATGTTGTATCACTAACATGCGTTTGAACCGCTTTAAATACTGGGTTAGTTAGTTTACCTGTTGTATCTGTACCTAATCTGTTAAATGTAACTAAGTCGCCAATTGAGTATTGAGTGTTTGGTTGCCAAGTTTTTACTGTGCTACCATTCATTTCAGGAGCAACAACAACTGATGTCGTACCTGTCATTTTAAACAATGGGATATTTGCTTTACTATCCCCCATTACTAAGTTACCAGATGGACTATTAAAGAAACCAACGGTATATTGGTTATTTGTTACCGTATCACCATCAACATTTGATTTTGTGAGATCTACCATTAACCCTAAATATTGTGTCCCCATCGTAGTGCTTGGCGTATATGTCTTTGTAGAAGTTAATTCAAATAATCTCCCCTGAACTAATGCTTTACCCGCCGTAACTTGAACAGCACCTTTAATTAGAGATGGGATTAATCCTGTGATAATTCGGTTACCAATCCCGCTAAAAACGGCTCCGTCAGCACTTGGTGATACATTCATAAAGTCAGCTTGGTATACTAATTCTGTCCTTGCTAATGTCATATTATTACCTTTCTTAAATCAAGTCTTGTAATTTGTATAAGTAAAATTCAAACGGTATCGAACTACCTGTTCCACTTGCCACAGAAACAGTCACAGTATTGGCGTTTAATATGGTTTGAATGGTACTATATACAGAGAGTAAGTTATCCCAATACTTTGAGGCTGGGAAACCTTTATTTAGTAGCGTAAATCTATCAAAGTTATCTAGCGAGTAGCCAATCATATCACTTGAAATTTGAAGGGGCACGTTCGTTTGGCTCGTTTTGATAGTAGCAGACAACCCATTTGGAGCCGTTAAAGTCACATTTACGGGAGTTGTTTGTGATGGGATATTGATTATAAAACCATTGTATCCATCAGTTTTAACCTCGTCTGTGATAATTTGGTAACCATATTTATAGTTGTATTGATAAGTGTATTTTTTAGTCCCACCATTATAAGGATAAACAGTTGCGCTTGTACGTTTAACCGATGATTGCCACCTACCGGCCAATTCCAATGTTAGTTCGGCTTGTACACCATTTACATAATGGTTTTCTACAAAGTCAATCGTTTTAATCTTGGCTTGTTTACTGAATATCAAATCTTGATTATTGGTATTTGCCACAGAAATTTGGTTAATTGAGTTTTGATTTTTAGCTATCCATTGCGCACGAGCTTGTCTACCATTATCATAATCAGACATAAAAGTCAATACCAACTTAACATCATAAGACGAATACATAAGTGAGATATTAGTTGCTGATGTAAAAATAGAGTTTTCGCTTGGGTTTAAACTATCAAAACCCGACATGTCCAAATACTCAGATCCGACATTACTTGGGTCACTCGAGTAAATAGTTCCCTCGTTATTTTTTAAGTAAATTGTTCTAGTATCTGACATCTCTAGTCTCCAAATGTAATATCATCATTATCCCCAACAATAGCCTGATTAGTCGTGAAATTTATCTCTCTCAATTGGCTCGTCACAATATTATCCTCTAAATTAGCCAGTCTGATGTATTGACCAATGAAAGGACTATCATTCTGACCAATAAATAAGGGAGAACCATCTAATCTCATAACCATTTGAGATCTGATAACATAAATGCTCGTTTTTAATAGGCTTGTCGCACTCTCCGCCAATTCAGACAGGGTAGTGTTCTGAAGACTTGTATAAGCCACACGAGGGGTTGCTCCAATATTAATGATTCCGTTCGTAGGCACTTGGCTTGTTACAACATTGAAGTTTTCATCTAAGTAGGCATAATACCCAAACATAGACCCATCTTCCAAATAACCAAATACCATTGATGTCTCACTATCTGCGTTTCGTGATTGTTGAACATACTCCAAAACGTTTGTGGTTTTTAAATCAATAAAATAGTTGGAATTATCAGTGTTATTCTTAGCTGAACCAGTAACTACCACTCGAGGACTTGTTTCACCAATATAATAAGTAAATTGTATATCCCATGCACCATGTAAGCGAGCAATAAAATTCTTAAATATAGTATCAATCGTACTTTCTGTATTATCCGAGTAGTTAGATGTTTTTGTAATATCCGAACTAATCGACATGGACCCATTATTTTTTAGATATGGGTTATTGCCAGTTAAGAAGTTCCATACACTCATAATAGCATTAGCCAAGTTAACCTGTGGCAAGTAAGAACCTTTTGGTATATACACGTTTTCACTTAAATTCATAATAGGAGCAAAGCGATAGGTTTCATTGTTAATCTTACTCAAAAACATAATCCCAATTGCTTCGTTGGCTGGTCGTGAATAATTAGCGCTAATTACATATCCATTTTCCATATTGGTTGCGTCCATTATAATATCGTTTTGTCGAGGATAGTAGCCAAGTTGGTTGGGTTCTGTTAAAAAGACGACATCAATAAAACGTGTGCCATCTAACTTTAGAACATCATTTTTTATTAAGACATTCATTGTGTAATATTCCCATGTAGCGTCTGTTGAACGTTGCATGATTGTAACAGCTTTTCCAGTCTTTTTCATACTACGATTATATCACATTTTAGACAATAAAAAAAGCACCTTTTTAATCAGTGCTTAATCCAACTCTACGCAATTCACGTTTAATTTGAGGAACAACCGAGTCAGGGTTTGCGCCATTGACATTAATCGTAACTTGATTAGATGTGGTGGATGTAGATGTTCCAGCAGTAGCCAATGATCCACCAGCCAATCCGATACTTGGTAATGATATGTTACTCATTGAGCCAGTCAATTGGTCTTTTAATTTTTGTGCGTGACTACTAATAAATCCATCTTGGCTTGTCATACCTACGGCAATACCTTGAGGAATAAACTTACCAACCATATCTCTCATCACACGACTTGGCGAATGAATACCTAACAGAGAACGCATTTTCTTAGGGATCATATCTGTAAGAGCACCAATGGCCGATGTAACCGCTCCCCAAGCACCTCTAATACCTTGTGCGATACCATTGACAATATTAGCACCAATGTCAGTAACATTACCAATAGCTCGACTGATAGCACCGAACACACCAGAGAAGTGACTAGCAATTCTACCAGCTACTCCAGAAACAGCACCGATAATACCAGAGACCATACGACCAGCAAATCCGATGATACTATTGAATGTATTGGCTATTCCACTACCGACATTACCAAGACCAGAACCCATAATTCTAAATCCATTAGCAATATTATTAAATACACCAGATAATGAGCCAAATAGTCGAGAACCAAAACCGATAATTCCACTAAATACACTACTTACAACATTACCAACAACTCCTAATACACCATTAAACCCAGCAAATTGTCCCATCAATTGACCAATAAAACCAGCCACGGTAACAAATATAGGAGCCAAGGCTTGAATAACAGACCCAACAAATTGAATTACAGGTGTCAATACCCTAGCTACACCAGCCAAAACATTAAATGCGGTGGTTAATGCTCCCATCACACCTGATACAAACCCACCTAAGAATGCCCCTAATATTTGGAACACAGGCATAAGGCTTGAGGCAATTACATTAACAATTGGCTGTATAGCATTCCACAAGTTAACGAAAGCATTTAATAGTGGCTGTATAGCGGGAGTTACATAACCCAAGAATGTTTGGAAGCCAGATTGTAACGCTGGTAATATGGCTTGTGCTAAATTAGTCAAAGCGCTAAAGTCCATAGTTCCTAATACGCCACTAATAGTCGTTAAAATAGTAGCGAACAATGTTTGAATCTGATTACCACTACCGACTAAGCTACTAATAACCCCAGATAGTCCAGAAAATGCTTGCGGGATCGCTTGACCAATTGCCCTAAATGTCTGTTCTACTACTGTACCCAATTGGCTTATAATACTGCCAATTCCAGTTATTTGTCCTAATGGGGTAGTAATATCTAATGACTTAATCCCATTGTTAACAGCAGTGATCATATCTGCAACACCACGAGTCACAGCAGTTTTTGCATTAGCTATTGATGTTCCAATACCGCTCGTACTATCTTGCGCAATCTTAGATAGTGAAGCAATACCCCCACCACCATTTTTATCAAGGTTAACAAGTGCGTCATTAAATTGAGATACTGAAATGGAACCATCAGACAAGCCAGACTTTAGAGCACCAGTAGTAATGCCCATTTGCTTCGCCATAGCATTCAAAGTTGGGCCCAAACCACTATCAATCAGCGAGTTCCATGTTTCAGCGTCAATCTTACCATTAGAGAACGCTTGACTTAATTGGGTAATTGAGTTAGTAACCTGTTCAGTTGTTCCGCCAAACCCTAAGATACCATCGTTTAATGCCTTGAATACACTAACTGACTGTGGCATATTACCATTAAGTGAAGATGTTAACAATTGTACACCAGAAACAGCGCTATCAAGAGATGTTGGCAATCCGTTAATGGCGTTTTTCAGGTTATTCATTTGAGTATTAACAACACTAGTCTTAACTCCCATGTTTTGAAAGTTACGTGTGGCATTGGTCAGAGTATCAATACGAGTGATAGCGCCTTGAACATTATTTGTAATTAATGAAAATGCTTTACCAACAACCGTAGCACCAATTGCACCAATAAAAGAACCCATAGCTACTGTACCAACACCGAGCTTTTGAGTTAAACTACTGGTCGATTTGCTTGCTTGATCTAATCCGCCAGTCTTTACACTTGCCAATTCTGATTTTAATTTAACCGCTTGACTTTCGGTAAGTTCGATATCTTGAGTAAGTTTTTGAGCCTTAACACTGTTGACATCAAATCCCTTACTAGCTTGCAGACTTGCCAATTGGCTTTTTAAGGACTTACTTTTGTTTTGTGTGGCTGTTAATTGTTTCTCTAAAACACTAATATTCTTGGTTAAAATACTAGTATCGCCTGTTAATTTGAATGCGCTATTAAGGTTACGTGATTGATTAGCCAATGAACGAATATCGCCATTGATTTGCGCAATTGATTTCGTAACAGACCCAACATCTGCCCCAATCTTCAATAAATATGATGAACTAGTGGCCATTTAAAAGCTCCTTTTGATGGATTACCCAGCTAGTGAGTAAAAAAACGTCTTAGAATGCCGTACAGACACTCCTTTATTCTACTTATTATATCATATTTTAGGCAATATAAAAAGCCCTAAACAAATTAATGTAAAGGACTCAATGACTGTTATCCTCCTATAAGACCCTTAAAATCAGCGGGCTTTAAAATCTTAGTTTTGTATGTGTCAAATACTGAGGCGTTTTTGGTTGTTCGCGTAACAATGAATTGCTTAACAATACCCTCGCCAAAATCAAATCCGTCAACGTTCAAAGTACGAGAATAAACCTTAGGGTTGATTTCATCTTCGTCTTCATCGTCACTTTCCGTATAGGCACCAGAGGTTACACCATAATAGACTTCTAGTTTCTTAGTAACTGTTCCATTATCGTGTTGCACGTCCAAAATTCGTTGAACAGAAAACTTAGGATACTTTCCGTTATCAGTAAAGCCTGTTCCACTATCCAAATAACCCATTTGCTTCATTTCATCTGGCGTATATTGTAAGTTGTCTTGGTCGATAGTCAGTTTCTTAGCGTTAAGCAAAGTCATGTGTGTTTGAGAGTCTGCATAAATCTTTTTACTATCTTGATCAACAGACGGACTGAACTTTTGTACACCAGTTGAATAGGTAACTGCTCCAGTACCATCACCACCCAAACCATAAGTGACCTCTTGCGTACCATGTGTAATTTGTCGCGTATCGTATGCCATATTTTTGTTATCCTCACGTGAGTTTTATATCTTATATGTATTATATCATATCATTTAACCGATGTCAAAAATGATTTTCCTAATTGGGTTCGATATCGATTGAAAAAGCCAGCGTGGACTCCCCGCTTATTTTGAACGTTGACAATTTCCATAAAGGCTGTTCCCTCTTTTCGATAATCATGAGTGGGGTAAACAACCGAGTAATATTTTCCATGTTTAACGGATACGCCACTAACCATTTGGCCAGTTCTACCTTTAGGGGCCATACCATGCCATACACCCAAAGCCGAGTTAGATTGTGAAGAGGCTTGTTGTGCTGTTTTATCTCGCTTTTCTAACACTTTGGCAATTGCAAATTTTTTGGTACCGTTCGCAATATCAACTATTGAATTAACTCTCTTAACCATTAGAGAACCACCACATCTTTTGTATACTGGACTAACGTATTAAGGTTTTCATCAATCGCAATTTCAGAGACTTGTGTATACCCTAAATCCGCCAACTCTTCTGAATTATCTACTGTGGCATATACATTTAAAGTAACTCGCCAATAATGTGGGGTTTGATCTGCGGTTCCTTTAGTAGTGAGATAATTTATGATCGCTGATGTGTTATCAATTGTATTTAAATCCGCTTTCTGACCATACCAACTAACACTAGTAAATTTGTCAGATAGTTCGGTTTGATATTTGCTTAACTTATTTTTAAAATCAGCCATTAGCGATTACCTCCTGAACCAATTTCTAATTTAATACTATTTATACCACTCTCTTGTTTGTTGAGAATAATATAGCTTTTTCCCTTAATTGTAACGGCATCAAATTCTCCAAAAGTATCAACGTTACCATGAATGATCAGATTATACATTAACCGTTTATTAGTATTGATTTGATACCAGTTTTTAGCGACAATTCTTGGTTGTTCTAATCTGCCATTAACGGTCTTGGTTAGTTCCGTATTCCCCAGCTTATTGAATAATTTAGCACTTACAATTCTCATTCTTGCCACCACCTGAAGTATTCTTCTAAGTCTGACATTTTAGAGTCATGATAATGCCAAAGCGCGGGGGTTAGAGCATCACCAAAAATACCGATATAAATAACCTCCTTGGCATATTCATATAAGTTCTTATTCGTTGTGTCAATTGTGATCGTTGGGTTTAATCGTTGTGCTCTATTGATAGCGGAATTTTCTAACTCCTCAATAGTCCCAGACCAATCAGAATATGTGTCATCATCAACGTTTAAATATTTTTGATAATCAAAAGTAGTCATAATAGTCGGTTTCCTTTACCTAAATTATAACATAAAAAAAAGACTATTTCTAGTCTTAAATTTGATTGTAAATACTATGCTGTAACAGATGCTGACAATGCACGGTTAGCGGCCAACAATGAACCAGCTACATAAGCACGACTTTCAACATATTGTGCGTTTTGTTGGATTACGAATGAGCCAAGTGTTTCAACCCCTGAACCTTGGAAACCAATTAAGTATGAATTAATGTCGACAATGATATAAGGGATTTCAACATTAGAACCATCTGCGTCTAACAAATCAGTAGGAACCATTGCTTTAGCACCAAATGTGGTTTGCCCTAACAAGATAGCAGCACTCACAGCACCATCACCGCTTGCCAACTTGGCATTAGCTGCGTTTGATAGGAAGATAACCTTTTGAGAACCCTTAACCTTAGCAAAGTCAGAAATAATGGCTTGGCGTAAGTCATCACCAGTGTATGCTTTTGGCAATTTTGTACCAGTCACTGTCAATTTGTCACCAACGATTGGATAAACTGCTGTAAATGGTGTTCCATCTTCGTTAACAACCCCACCACGTAAAATAGCTTGTCCCAAACGTTCGATAACATAAGCTGGTAATTCACGCATTAACCAATCAACCAAAGCGCCACCCTTTAAGAATGTCATGTGGTCGAGACGTTGCAACTTGTAAATGGCCATAGGAACCAAGTTACGAATTTCGAATTGAGTCTGTTGAATAGTCTTATCTGCCAAACGCTTATGACCCAAAGCTCCAACGGTGTTCTTAGGTTCGATTACAATTGAACCGGCTTCGATATTAAATACAGGCTTGAATTGAGAAAATACAACATCTTCTTCAACCGCTGTTTCAATAGCTGAGATAATTTTAAGCGGTACCAAGTCGGCTTCGTTAACGTCTTGTGTAATTACGCCAGCGTTATCCAACTTTTCGAGCCATTGCTTTTGAAAGTCTTTTCCGTTATTACCCGCTCCAAACGCCAAAGTAGCATAATCAGAAACGGCTTTATTACTCTTCAAATATGATTGTAATTCCATTATAATATTTCCTCACGTGAGTTTTCTAGATTAGTGTTAGTATACCACAATAATTATTATTTGTCAAACTTTTTCAAGATTTTGCCTAGTCGTAGTGCTTGCATGTTATCTGATACACTCAACTTTTTAACAAAACTAACCAACTCATCTACGGACTCTGTTGCGTTGTCAGGTTGTGAGTCATCTGGATTGTCTGGATTATCTTTTGGTTCTGGTGACTTGATGAAATCAGCCAAGTCCTTTTTTACGTCAGAAATTGCGTCTAATACATCTTGAATTGTTGGTTGCTTGTCATCTGTTGGTGTTGCTACGGGTTCTTGGTCCGCCATTGTAATATTCTCCTGTTTAATAATTTCTAGGCTTTGTGTAATAGTTGCTTTTGGGTCTGCTGGTACTGGTGTTACTGACAACTCCAATAAATCAATATCATCAATGTTATTGTTTTCATCAATTTCTCCAACTCCAAATCCAATTGAGACGGATAGGACGCCAGCGTGAATACCATCTAAAATTTGCTGACGATTAGAAACGCTTTCAAAGATAGAACCTGAATAAGCCAAACCCTTATCATCAACCGAAGTCATAGTTGCTTCACCGATTGGCATGCTAGACCAGTCGTGTGATAAAAGTAATGGTACCTTTTTCCCAATAACTTTTTTACCAGCTTCTTGGGTTACTGTAATCCCAGAACGAGTGCGGGTTAGTGAATTAGCTACGCCCTTAATAATTCCGTCATTCGTTTCCGTCTGTGCTTGTGTTATTAACGTTGCTTGTGTTTTCATTGGCCGTGCTCCCTGTTTGTAATAAGGCATTAACTTCTGGATTGTTAAGTGCCACAGCATTTTTGTTACTAAATATAATCTGACCTAGTCCATCTGGATATGCTTCAAGACCTAAGTTTTCACGCAAATCATCATTGACCGTAGTTCCCGTATAAAGTGTTTCCTTGGCAAATGTCGTGAAGCTCTCTAATGTGGCAAATTGAACCAAGTCAAGTATGAGCTTGATACGTGAACCAGCAATATATGAATTATAGTCAAATAATTCTGCATTAAGTAGTTCTTCAAATGCCCCCATCAACGGTCTTAATTGACTTGCGTAGAAAGCTCGATACTCTTCTTCGGTATATGAGCCATCAAGTAATTTAGATGATATGTGGAGCTGTTCATAAATTAAAGCACGTAAATCAGCCAATGCGGTGCCGTCTGGATTGGTAAGGTTAGCGTGGTCTTTCGTACTTTCGTTGGTGTTAGTTAAGAATGAGCCGAATCGTTTAATCTGATTATTTACTGCCGTCAATCGTGGGTTACTTTTATTTTGAAAATCGACTGATTGGTTCTCATAACCATTAACGTTTTCATTTTCTTTTCTAACGTCATTAGCTTTGATAGAACTTTGGATTTCAAGAACGTTTGAACTCTGTTTCGTACTTAAAATATCAATCAAGTTAGCATATTTGTCTAACAGTGTACTTGGTCGTTGCAACTTTAACTGTGGATATTCATAAACCTTAAAACCTTGTTTATCAGGTTGTGTCGAATAAATCTCAATACTTGTTGGAGCTTTAGCATTAGGAGCAAAGTAAACCTTATAATAAACTCTGCCAAATTTTAACAGGCCAAAAGCAAACTCATACATCATCTGATTGGCTGTTTGATTATCACTTGGTTTTAAATTAAGTAAATAGTCTAATCGTTGATGGTTGCTAACGTTTTTTAGGACAAACTTGCCTTTTGTAAATTCACGAGCAATAAACTTGACAACTTCCTGGTGAATATCTAACTCAAAGCTCTGACCGTCTGCGTCTAAGTAAATATAGTTATTTGTACCATTGCTTGACAACGGTGTAACTGCGTTAGGTGTTAAGAAATTACTTACCAACGCACTAAAATCAAAAGCCATAGCATGCCCTTTCAAAAATGTATTATCGTTAACGCTAATTATATCACAAAAAAATGAGGTTATCAACCCCATTCAAATAAATTATCATTCAAATCATCTAACTGTGCTCGATATGCCATAATAAACGCCCAAACAGGGTCTATTTTATCTGCGGACTTCTGTTTATTAGGATATACTTGTCCCGCTCCATCAACCTTAACATTAACGTTATTTAGAGACCACAACATTAGAGTATCTAGTATTTGAGCATTATTTTCCGCTATCTTACCTTTGATTAGTTGAGTAGGTTCGCTGACTACATTCGTTATTGGTCGATACGGCTTGTATTTATCTGCCCCAAATTCATCTGTAATGAGCTTAATAAATTCTTTGGCATAATAAGAATCACCCCCCATACCTACGACTTGTAAACCATTACTATAAATGTAATCTTGTAACCACTCAAATATTTCTTTGCTATCTATGTTTCCACCGTCTTGTAACGTCAACTCATCATTAGCAATAAAGTCGGCATAGTGTAAACGTTGTTCCTTGTTAGTATGTTCTGTCATGGTAATTTTAGGAAGCCAAGCATGTGACTTAACCTTAATTTTTCCATCACTCTCCCAAAAAATAGCTACAGATGATAAATCGTTTTTAGCTGACAAGTCCCAACCAACATAAACCTGATTATCAAAATAAAAGTCGTGGGGTGCGATTGCTCGTTCTAACTCTTGGGTTGTGAATAATGAGTTGTATTGGCTTTGTGGAATATTAAACGACTTAGCTAAAAACTCGGCTTGTGCTACTGGATTGCCTTTTGTTTTCATAAAGTTTTCATAGGTAATTTGTGGATCACTAATTGACTTAACAAATGGCATGGCTTTTTCGTACATTGTAATATCTGTGCTCTCTTGTAAATCGTCTAATTGGTAAATCATTGGGAATGTACTATAATCTTCGATTTCGCCATCAAGTATTCTCTCCCAACGTTTAAAATAACTATCAAAAACACTATCACGAGTTACGCCATTAGTTGAAATATAAACCGTGGCAAATCCAGTCCCCTTGCGTTTTGGAGCCGAACTCTTTCTAATGTTTTCGATAACGTTGGTTGTGTAGCTATGAAATTCATCAAAAATGGCCATACGAACATTGACCCCATCAGCCGTTTTGTTATCCATTGCCTTGATTTCAATTTGACTATTGGTAGGAGTCCAGCGGATTTTACCTTGAATTGGCTGAATTAAGTCCATTTTTTTAAAGTCATATAACGGGCTTCTATCATCACTAACCATATCAGTTGCCGTTCTAAACGTGTTCTGTGATTGGTTAACAGAGTTACTCATGACTAAAACATCTTGACCGCGGTGACTATCTACAATCATAACAGCCAAAGCTAGACCAGCCATAAATGTAGACTTACCCGAACCCGCACCAATTATCAAACCTAAATCACTAATAACCGGTCGTCCATCTTCATACTCAAATCCAAGCAATTCAATCCAGAATTTTTGCTCGACTTCTAGTTTCATCTTTGAGCCTGTGTCGCCTTTTTGTAAATAGAGGCTGTTTTCCATGAAAGATATTAAGCGCTTGGGGTATCGCTCATTGTAGTTATAATGTGATAGATAATAGGGTACTCGATCTAATGCTTTAATAACCCATTGTGACATTGGTTTTCCATCTCGATATAACTTTAAATATTCGTAATACCAGTACATACTCAATTCTCCGTATCTTCAAATATTTCACGAGCCTTTTTCTTAATGTCATCTGCGGTACTATCTGAACTAGCCAATTTCAACTGTTCTAGCTTTTCCTGTGTGATTGGGTCGAAGTATTGAGGATATACTCTCTCAAAGAACGATAAGCTGGCTTTTAAGTCTTGCTGTTTAGTCGTAATTTTCTCACGGTTCAAAATTCGTTCACCAGTCGTATCATCAACATCAAAATATTGTTCGGTCGTCACATTACTAGTCTGTAAAAAGCCAAGAAATAAATCTAAAATTTCGCTTGGTACTTGGCTTGATTGGAAACTATCTCCAGCGAATAGCTTTTTTTTAATTTGTCCCATATTAATATTACCTCAATTTAATAGTTATAAAATCTACTTGATTGGTGTAGCGGTATAAATTTACTACTTGGCTTTTTGAGCATTGCAAACGTCTTTAGGCTCTCTTGCTTGCTTGTGTGCCTCATCATGCCTCTAAAAACGTTATATTTATAATTCATTTGGTCGAGAATGTCAGGGTTTTCGATATATTGCTCATCATAGTTTGCTTCAAGTGCGTAAATGTCTGCGTTAGACAATAGGTCTTGATAATGCTTGACCGTCTGATACATACTTGAACAATCAGTGATGTAAACTAGCTTTTCGTTAGTATCTTTTTCAACAATCACAAACCCATGATTTTCAATGTCGTGAGGGACTAAGAATGCTTGAATAGTAAAATCTTCGGTTTCAAATATTCCTCGGTTAGTGTGAAAATATAAACCATTATACTTACCAAATAGTCGATTGATACCGCTTTGATTCAAGTGATCTCCGTGTTCGTGTGTGATGAAATACTCGTGTGGTAATTCTAAGTTATTTTTTTCTAATAGGTTATGCCACTTTGAGTATGATAAGCCAAAGTCAAGGGCGATATTCTCGTGTTTACCCTGAACAATTGAAGCATTACCTGATGAACCTGTGGATAGTACGTATAATTTCATGATTATCTTCTCTTATCTAATTTTAATAAAAAAACCAGCCGTATGAGGGCTAGTTTAAGTATAACACGTTTAGCCTAATTCTGGCACATAGTAATAGTTGTCTCCAGCTTGTTGACGGATAAATGTAATGTCATCACCCTTTTTCAATTCAGAGAAGTCTTTAATATTAAATGCTGCGAGTAACGCATTGCGCTTGTTTGCCATTGGATACATCTTTTTATTTTTTGGGTCGTATACAGAGAATCCACGAACTACGGTAAACACTGACTTGTCCTTTAATTCAACCAATACGGCGACCTTGAAGTCATTGGTAACTACTTCTACAATCTTACCTGCAATAATACCTTTTTCTGGTTTGCTTGCTTCTGGGAATGGCTTATCAACACTCCAACCACTGATTTGCTTACCATCTTTAGTCTTGCGTGAGAACTCATAAATTTCAACTGTACCAAGTTTAGTTAGCTTATCACTTAATTCATCAGCGTTCTTAACTCCGAATTGTGCCAAGTGGTCAGCGATATAATCAGGATTTCCCCACTTTACTTCCACGATTTCTTTTTCAACTTCAAAATACATCTGAATACTTTTGTCATCTGCATTTAGAAATACGAAATTTGCTTTTGTCATTGTTACACTTCCTTGTCTTTTTAATATGCTTTAATTATATCACATTGTGTTACATTGTCAAGCGTTTTTAAACCAATCTTTTATTTTCTTGTTTGCTAGATCGATATAAAAGCCATGATCGATATCATCAACGTTGTAATTAGCCAAATCATCATTTACAACTGTCATCTTTTCGGGAGCGTCACTGAATTTAGCTAATGTCCCATTTACACGTTCTTTAAATAGTGAGACTCCGTTCAAGCTGGCATATACACGATTAACTTTGTTGTCAAGTGGCTTTCCATTTTCATCAACTGTCCTACCTGTTTGAGTTTTGCCTTTTTGACTAACTAGGGTATACGTGAAGTCGCTTAATTCTCCTTTTAATGCTGTAATTGCTGGATCTGTTTTGTCAAGTAAGTAGTTAAGAACCATCTTGTCAATAATTATTGCACCTGATTTGGATAGTTTATTGACATGTACTGATTGACCAACTGTTCCGCCTTTGGTTTTAATATGGTCATGTTCATCTACTGCAACATAGTTATTGACGTCTCGTTGAATGAAGCGCTTGAAATTTGTCACTTCTAATTCTAGTTGAAACTCATCTTCCCAATTTGTACGCAACTCATCTAACATAGATTGTGTTGTAGTAGCAAAAGGTTTGAATGCGATACCATCTGTATTTGTTTGAATAATTGTGCCATAATCATCCAATCGACTAGCCAAGTTATATAAAGCAACCATACCAGAAACATTGACTGCAATTGCACTATGCGGATTAAATAATTTAGATGTCTGTAATCGTAAAGCACCATAGACCGCATTAACGACAATCTTTTGAGCACCAGCAACAGCAAGCCCTTTTTTCTTATTCTCCAAGCGTTCCTCAACCAGTTTTTTGTACTTATCTGTTTTAGAACCTAATAGACCGTCACGAATGATGATATTAGGGAACATACTAGCCACGTCCCACTGCTGTACATCGGTCTCATCTACTGGAAAATATCGCACTCGCTGTTTACCAGTTTTAGTTAAATAAATCTCTCCAGTGGCCGAATGTAAACCACCCCAACCCCATGTGAAGACTTGTCCGAATGCCGAAGTAACCTCGTTAACCCATTCATTAGCTTTGAGCTTTTGACGGATTGCTGGTGTATCTCCTTTACTTACTCGAGGGCTTGCTTCAAGTGAATTGTTAAGAAACTCATCTACTTTTGTGGGTACGCCATATATTTTTGGTTTATCGGGTGTAAATTTATCAAGTTTGTCATTGTTCATCAAATAATTGGCTGAAATGGTCGTGTTAGAATATCTATGCATTTGTTCTGTGCCATACTCATTAACAAGAATATCCTTACCCTCAAAATATGTTGAACGTGTATTATATAAGTCTAGTTCAGCTTTCAAGTCCTGATGGTTATACTTGATAACTTCCATAATCTGTGCTTTGGTAAATTCTCCATCATAATCAAATGGTATAGAGCTCTCTTCAACGGATAGACCAGCCATAGCTTCGTACTTCTTAACGGAAAAGCCAATCGGCAATGTTTCGCTTAGATCATATGACCACCAATCAAACTGCTGTCTTGGCCGCTTTCCTGAAACAATAACGTCTGATTTCATTTTGATATATTCTGTCGGGCGTTGCTGTAAAATGTCATCAATGAGAAAATCATCATAATTTCTGTTATTGAACCCCGTTACCCCTTCGCGCAACTTATCATAAATCGGTTTGGTAGGATATTTGTTTATGAAAATAGTGCCGTACTCACTGTCAATCTTTTCATCTGGTAAATTTGGCGCATTGACTATATAAAATGCTTGTCCGTCAAAGTTCATAAAACCAGCCATATTCATCTTGTTATAGGCCTCAATATCATAAATCGTTTGCATTTCTTGTCCTCCTTTTGAACAAATATAATGTATCACGCTTATATCGTATTGTCAAATAATTAGCTTGGATCGCGTGTAGCATGTTCATACTCATACGGCTCTTCACTTGCGAAACCAATTGTCGATGCGTCCCATGTATCCACCAATGGCTTCACTAATTCGTAAGGCATACCATTTTTGACGACCATTGTATAAATTAGTTTTCGATAACTTGTTGAACGCCCCCCATCTTCAAACGGAGCAACCTTTTTGAGATAATTGACAATGTTATGCTTTTTATAAACCTTTTGTTTTTTAGAATGGTTCTTAATTGGTACTGGTCTATTCATCAACTCATGTAACTTGATGATTTTGTCTGGTAAATTGTATAGTTGGTCAATAAACGGACGAGCCAAGTCAAGATTTTGGAACAGATATGAACCGTTAATTCTGATTGGCATAATTTGGCTTGAAATCTCGACACCCTCTAAAAGGCTCTTATCGCCCGTCTGTTGAATTTCAATACTTGGCTTATAAAAGATATGCAAATTGTCCGAAAGTGGCTTATACGCAAAAACAGAGGGGTCTGCGTTCGTTATAAAGTCAAAATAGTTTTCTCGTCCATCATAGTCGCCGTGGTCGGTGTCTAAATCAACCCAAATAAAATCGTTATTGGGAAGCAGTCCTAAATCGTTACCACTTTCAACCCATTTTGTCAACTCTGCTTCGTTTTTAAATCTAAAGTCACTCCAATTTTTGCTAAATGGGTGTTTAGATCCTTTTTCATATGGTAACACTTGAAATCCTTGTCGATAAAAATACAAGCCAACTGTAAGCGTATCACTTGACATAGAAAGCACCTCCATTATTGCTTGGTCGATAACCATATCCCATCATAAGCTCTTTGATTGCGCTTGATGTCGTTCTACCAGCCAATGTGCGTACTGCCTTATGGATAACCGTTTGTAAAATCTTGTCTTGATATTTTAGTGGTGTTGAGTTGTCTTTGATCAAGTTTGCAACAGTATCATATGAGCCATACTTGTAATCATCATCAGCTAAGTAATTGATTACGTCATTTTTGTCAAGTTCTAATAGGTCATCTGGTACTAGCTTATTCATAATCGCGTATAATGCCATTTGAGTATCACTGATATTGCTGTGCCGTTGAACAATCTCGGAACGTTGTTTATCTAAATCAGTACCCGCCTTAATTGTTGCATTGAAAGGGTCTTTTTCGTTGTCGTGTAAGAATGTGAACCATAATGTCTCAAATAGCGCATTGGTGCCTTGCAAATGTTCAAAATAAAAGTCTTGACCGTGCTTACGTGCTAAATCAGGTGACATATCTACTCCAAACTCAATTGGCATTTCACGTCTGTCGCCTGTTGTGTCTGTAAAAATGTAGTAGCGATTAGTAGTAGCCACGAATACGGCTTTGTTACGTAAGATGTCGGCATATTGAGCGTATGGTCGTCTAACTTGGAATAATGGCATACTAATGGCACTTTTAATCTCATCAACGACATTTTTCAACTGTGAACCAGCCTTATCATCAGCATTAGCAATCAGATTACTTGACAGGGCAATTTGCGTGTCCTTGTTTGAGATGTCTCCATAGAAATCAAACATCTTTGAGAATGATATGCCATTAAAGAATGCTGATTTACCAATACCCTGAGCACCAAATACCGTATATCTTTGCGGGACTGGACTATACAAAGAACTGTCGCCTTTAAATGTCTGATTATGAAGAATTGAACCAAGTAATGACTTTAACCAAAAGATGGAATATTCGTTTTGTGGAGCTTTTAGCCAATCATACATAACCGTTTCATAAATTGATGGATCATAGTGTCCTCGTTCGTTGATGGTAGTTAGCAACTTGTCAAATTCACTCACTCGATTTACCTGTGCAGTTTCTTCTAACACATCACGTACAACAATTTGTTTAGCCGTTGAGTATCCGTTTTGTTGTAAGAACATTAGAACAGCCATCACGTTACGCTTATCTAATTCGCCAGATATTACACGGAAACTCTCGTTCAATTCAAAGTCATCTGTAATCTCGATTCTTCCGTTGTCAACGTTATAAGCCAAGATGTCAGAAAAATCAGGAATACTCATGATTGCCGTTTTGATTGCCAGTTCAGATGAGTTTTCAAATTCATCATAAGCACGTTTAACTGCTTCCTCATTAAGTTTAAATACAATGTTAGTCATTTGATTTGCCATGTTAGGCCTCCTTTAATTTATGAACTTAGCTTATCATTTGTGTTACATCATTGTCAAGTAGTTATTTTTGGTGATTTTTATGTTTTGTATTTGCCAGTTATGCTCAAAACCTTATATGCCAAGGGGTTAGGTGGTGTTTTTGGTGTTTTATATTAAATATCAAGAATTAGAGTTTTTGAAATTTCCCCAAACCCTTATATGCCAAGGGGTTAGGTAGTGTTTAATATATAATATAAAATATATATAACATTATCTATATATACTATACCTATATACATCAGGGCCTAATCGGATATATACACGTATAGGGAGTGAACACAAAAAACTGTTTGGCATGTCCATATCCCATATGTACCAAGGGTTTATAGCTAATTCAGACTTTTTCAGCAATGTGTTTATACCACCTTTGGCGTATGTACCTCATCATCTGAAATCGTATAACCGGTAATTTTTTGATTGTCTAACCAGTCATTTTGAAATTACCTATAAAGTCATCTTTTGATTGTCTACTATTTTACTCAACATTATTTTGGCTTATTCATTGTGTTACCTTATGTAATGTGTTATACTTGGCTTATGGAAAAATTGACTTTTAAAATCGAGACGAGGCTTATCAATTGGAACGAGGTTGCGCAGATGGCTTATTCTAAAGATAGCACTAAATACTCTCGAACTAAAAAACGACAACAGACATTTATTAAGCATGAGATCACGAACCAATTGGCTGATCTACATAACTACTTTGGCGAAAATAAAACTAGCGTTACATATGAATGGCACACGTCAACAAAATTTGACTTAGGAAACATTGCCGCTGGAGAGAAGTTTATTGCTGATAGTATCAATGAGTTAAAAATCTGGTCTGATGATAGGTATATTCATAAAATATCTCATATCAGAGTAGAGGACGAGGAAAACTACGTCTTAGTAACAATTAAGGGTGCTAAAAACAAAAATGTGTAAAGAAAATTACTCACGAACGCATTACCTCAAAAAACGACTATGTTCAAGTGACAATCTCGGGTAAAATGACGAATGATAACAAGGAAACCAGACCCAACTAAGAAACTTTACAAAACGAAAAAATGGCGATGGATCAGCCAGATGGTAATTGACAGGGAGCATAACACATGTCAGTTTTGTCACAAGCCAATCGAGAATACATTTAATATTCATCACATTGAGGTTGCGACTTTGGCTAATTTCTACGACATGGATAATCTAATGTTGCTACACGTTGAATGTCACCAATTAATGACCCGTTCAAAGAAGATTAAACGTGATGAAAGCGAATTGTACTCGGTATCGCTAACAGAACATGGCAATTTAGTTGACTTTGATAAATAATTGTGTTATATTATTTACATGGCCAGTCAGTAGTCGTTAAATATAAGCTGTACTTATAAATTAGTTTCATGCTGATTGGTTTAGGTCGTTTCGCCGAACGGCTGGCACATAAATTAGTTATTGACATGGCTAGTTACAAGTGATATACTAATTATAGGCATTTCCTTGCCTCCTCCTTTAAATTTACGGTGCCTATGTCTCCGGGATAGGTTAAATGCAAGCGTTTAGGACAGCCATAGTCAACTTTAGAACCATTCCAACACGGATAGGTTCTTTTTTTATGCTGTCAAATAATGAATGTTGAAAAGCCACTTTAAATATGTCAATCGTTTAGCATATAAATTTACATATGTCAATCGGTTGTCATATTGTGATACATGATTTGATACTTTTGAAAAATTGGGCACAAATAAATCTGATTACCCGACCGAGACGATTTGGAAAAAGTCTCAATATGTCTATGCTTCAGACATTATATGAAATTGGTTGTGATAAGAAAATGTTTAATGGTCT
>SKES01000752.1_pt1 | contig 25304 bp, 20 predicted proteins | sample 4826851 | NCBI WGS metagenome assembly SKES01 (sample SAMN11008803, study PRJNA524170) | human gut metagenome | biome: Human fecal sample; material: Feces; isolation source: fecal sample from pouch patient p52 | host: Homo sapiens | place: Israel: Tel-Aviv | collected 2016-09-04 | reverse complement strand
TGTAGCGCCCGATGATGAGGGTGCCCGCCTTATCGGCCTTCGCCGCCGCCTTGAACAGGTATGATGGGTCGTCTTCCAGCGCGTGCATCCACGATTGCAGGTAGGAGACGTGGTTCTCGTAATGCTCGCCCTCGTAGTCGGTGTTCTGGATGCCGAGGTCTGCGGAGAGGAAAAGGGAGCCGAGTTCGGCCACAAGCTCCTCCTGCGCGTACTCGGGACTTCCGAAGTTGGTGTTGCAGCCGCGATTGAGGGCGGATGGGTGCCCGGTCGAATGGGTCATCTCGTGCAGGAGCACGCGGGTGAACGTCTCATCCGATAGGAAGGTCTCGCGCGGGGCGATGAGGATGCGGTCGGAGCCGGGGGCGTAACCGGCGCTCCCCTGATAGCGCATGGATTCCACGATGGGGCAGCGGGAGGAGAGGATGAGGTCGTCCGCGATGGCGGCGGTGCGGTCGCTCACATGCTCCGGTACCGGTGGGGCGGGGATGCCCTCGATTTCGCTTGCGTTGAAGACGTTCCAGTAGCCGACGCAGCGCAGGTAGTGTCCGGTGACCTCCTTCTCACCCGTGTCCTCGTTCTCCTCGCGTATGGAGAACTCGCGCCATTTCTCGATGAGCGCGGCCTTGGCTCCCTTCTTGAGGTGCCAGCCGCTATCGCGAATCTGGTTGAAGGTGCACCAGCGGTTGTCCGCAAAGCCGCGCATGTAGCCCACGAAACCGAGATGGAAGCGGTTGCCGCCCTGATACACCGTGCCGGATACCGGGTTGTGCGGGCTGAGTGAGGGGATGTAGGGTTCCGACCAGTGGAGTCCGTCGCGTTTCATGTCCTCGATAATCTTCTCGACCACGAGCGCACGCTGCTTCTCCACGATTTCAAGCGACTTCGATTTCTTCTGCTCTTTCATTTCAGTCCTTTCCGCGTCAGACGATGTCATCATTATATCAACGCATATGGATGGCGACCCGATGCCGATTTTCAATAAGGTCGCAGAGAAAACGACCCCGCAGAATCGCGTCTGCGGGGCGTTGAGAGGGTGGGTCCTATGGCTGATGCCAGCCGTATGTTGAATCGCCTTAAAGAGGCTCAGGATGCGTCCACGGCGGTCTGTGCATATTCTGGCAGGTTTTTGCCAGTTTCCTGCATACTTGTGACGAGGACGGTGCGCTCGTTATCGACCCAGATGTTGTAGGAGCAGGTGACGAGCGAGATGACCTGCTCCGGCTCCGTCTCGGCATCGAGCACCATGGCGGCGTTCTCACGAGATTCGCCGTACCATGCGCGGAAGTCCGACTCGCCCTCGAAGTCGATGCGCTTGTTGCGCTCGCGCCCGTTGACTATCTGCGCGAACCGCGCCTCGTAGGTCATCTTCGCGGTCGGGGTCTGGATGAGCACGCGGGCGTGCTCGCGGGCGAAGTCTACATCCTTATAATCGGCGACGGTACCCATTGGGGCCACCTTCTTGTCGTTCCAGAAATGATGCCCCAAGATGACGGCGTTGCGGCTGGACAGCCCCAGTTCCTCGCAATCAGCATCAAGGTAGATGGCACCGGCTGGGTTGTAGTTGCCGTACACGTCGTGCTTGAGGTAATAGCCGGGGGCGTCTCCATGAGCTTGAAGGATGGGGGAGTCCACGGTGGTGCCGGGGATGGTGACCCAGCCGATGACATCCGGGTTGATGTCCTGCCAGTAATCCCAATCGACCGCAGGAAACCCATCGCCGTCCTCCACCGTGGACTCGGGGGCCGCGTCTGGCGAGGGCGGTGTATGCGCCGCCTGCCTGCAATAGAGGAGGAAGGCGAACATCGCTGCGGCGCTCAGCAGGAAGACAGCTGAGGCCGCGAAAGCTATGCGCGATTTCGTTCTCTTCTTCAATTCCGTTCACCTCCTAGCTTCTAATCATATCATCCGTCGTTTCTGGCTTTTGAATCGTCTCCATGAGAAAGACCCGGCACCCCGATTGCAGGATGCCGGGTCTTGAAAAGGAGAGGGTCGCTACTCGGCAGTCGCCGGTTTCTCCTCGCCGCAGAGCGTGCAGACGAGCTTGTCCGGCACGGACTCGTCGTAGGCCGGGGAATCGGTGACCTCGCGTGTGAAGCCCTCGCTCACCAGCACCTCGCCGGTGATGGGCACGTTGGTGGAGTAACCGGAGTGACCGGTGTCCTTGATATGCGCATCGGCGATGCCGTCGATGGTCTGCTGGCAGTCGTTGCACACGGTGTGGTAGCCGGTCTTGGCCTCGTAGACCGGTGGGACGTTCTCGGTGTGGGTCACCGCGTCGTGATGCACCGTCTTGTAGGTGACCGTCCAGTCGTGCTCGCAGGGCTTCTCGCCATCGACTTGCTCCTGTTGGCCGGTCGGGGTGCCGGAGCCGGGAGCTGCGGGCGTGCTGCCTTGCCTGCCGGACAGGTAGATGCCGCCGGTGATGAGACCGGCGACGAGCAGGGCACCCGTCGCGATACCGACGAGGATGCGGCGCTTGGCCTTGGCCTCGCGGTCGGCGGGGGTCTGCGGTTTCTCTCCGTCGTTCAGACGGTTCTTGTCATCCATGGGTGTCCCCCTTTCTGGGATAGGGCGGGCGCTCCCCATTCGCATGGACGGAGCGCCCGCAGCATGTGCAGTGGGTTAGGCCTCGGAGTCGCCCGAGACATCCCCGTTGTCAGTGTCGCCGCCTTCATCGGCTGCGGCATCCGCGGCCTTCGCGGCGCGGCGGTGCTTGATGCCGTAGTAGGCGCAGCCGCACGCGAGCACGGCGAGTGCCGCGATGGAGACCACGATGAAGAAGTCGTTGCCGCCGGTCTTGCCGAAGAACCCGCCGGGAGGCGTGGTGGTCACGGTGACCGTCTGCCCCTCATCGTCGATGTCCTTGTGCTCGGCGACCAGAACCTCGGTGGCCTCGTTGCCCTGTTCGGTCTGCTTGTACAGCTCCTCGAACACCACGAGGTCGTGGCCGTCGAGGGAGGAGGCGTCGAACTTGCCGAGGTCGATGTCGATGGTGCCGTTCTGGCTGTTGGGCGTGAACTTGAGTTCGGCGGTGACGTGCTGGTCGTTGATGGACAGCATCTCGCCGGTCTTCTTGTCCATGAGCGTCGCCTTGAGGGTGTATTCCTTGCCCGGAATCAGGCCCTCGTAGGTCACGCGGTCGGTGATTACCGCATCCTTACCGGCCATCAGCGTGTGGTCGCCGTCGGACTTGTCCGTGGCGGTGGTGCCGATGACGGTGGGCACGAGGTTCACGGTCTGCTCCTCGGAATCGAGGTCGCATTCGGAGGCGACGATGACGGGGGCGGAACCCTCCTCATCCGCGACCGCGTTCTTGGACATGACCTCGAACACCACGATGTCCTTGGTCTCTCCGCCGAGGCGGTCGATGACATCGTTGGCGTTGAAGTGGAAGTCCATGGTCACGGTGCCGTCGTACTTCTCCGGGGTGAACTCGGCGGTCTGGTAGACCAGATGGGAGATGAGGTCTTCGTTGTCGGCGATGAACTTGCCGAGGGCATCCATGTCGATGGACACCGGCAGCTCGCCGGTGGCGGAGTAGTTGAGCACGATACCGGAGTCCTTGAGCACGGCCACGTCGGAGACGGCTTCCTTCTGCTCATCGGTCAGGGCATCGTAGCCCACCTTGCCGGATGCGTCCACGGTGGCGGAAGTCAGGCCGTCCTCATCGGTCTCATAGGCGGTGTCGATGACCTCGAAGGTGCCGTCCGCATGGACGCGCACGGTCTGGGACTTCTTCACCGAACCGTCCTCGGCGGTCTCATCGGAGACCACGATGTCGGCGATACCCTCATCCTCATCCTGCGCGGAGAGTCCGAGCACGTCGAGGAGCTGCTGCATGAACGCCGCGACATCCGCCTCGGTGTACTTCTCGCTGCCATCGCCCGTGAGGATGGGAAGGCCGGTCTCGGCATCCATGAGGATACCGGTCATGGTGTAACCGATGCCGGTCAGGGCGTTCTCGTAGGCCACCTCATCGGTGATGGTGGTCTCCGCATCCGCGATGACGTTCTTGTCCCCATCGAGGCCGTCGGTGGCCGTGGTGGAGATGCCCGTCACATGGGCGGTCGTGGTCTGCTTGCCGTCCTCGATGTCGGCGTGGGCCACAAGCTCGACGCCGTTCTTCTCAAGGCTCTCGAATGCGACCATCTCGGTGTCCTGCGGGATGCCGGTGGAGTCGAAGGTGAAGGTCACCTCGACCTTGCCGTCAGCCTTCTCGGGCGTGAAGGTGGTCTCTGCGGTGACGGGCTTGCCGTCCACCTCAAGGGCCTTTTCCGTGACGTTGCCCTCCTCGTCGGCCACCTTCACATGGAGGGTGCCCTTCAAGGAGTACTCCTTGCCGGGGATGAGACCCGTGTACTCCACGGTGTCGATGACCTCGGTGGTGTCATCGGTGATGACGTTCTTGTCGCCATCCGCGCCGTCTACGGCGGTGGTGCCGATTTCAGGATGTGTCACGGTGACGGTCTGGTTCTTATCGTCGATGTCGGCGTGGGACGCAAGCTCGATGCCGGAGCGCACAAGGCTCTCGAAGACCACGATGTCCGTCTTGTCCTCAAGGTCGCGGGAGTCGAAGGTGAAGGTCACCTCGACCTTGCCGTCGGCCTTCTCAGGGGTGAAGACGGTCTGACCCGTGACGGGCTTGTCGCCCACCATCAGGGGCTTGCCGGTGCTCTTGGAATAGAGCTTGCCGTTCAGGGTGTACTCCTTGCCGGGGACGAGGTTCTTGTACTCCACGGTGTCGATGACCGTGGTCTCGTCATCCACGACCACATCCTTGTCGCCGTCGATGCCGTCGCGTGCGGAGGTGGAGATGCCGGGGACGGTCACGACCACCATCTGGTTGATGTCCTCGATGTCCTCATGGGTCACGAGCACATTGCCGTTTCGCTCAAGGTTCTCGAACACCACGAGCTGGGTGCCGTCCTCAAGGTCGCGGGAGTCGAAGGCGAAGGTCACGTTGACCGTGCCGTGTGCGGCCTCGGGGGTGAAGGTGGTCTCTGCGGTGACGGCTTTGCCGCCCACCTCAAGGGGCGTCGCTACGGGCTTGCCGTCCTTCTCGCCCTTCACCTGCATGGAACCCTTGAGGGTGTACTCCTTGCCGGGGACGAGGTTGTGGTACTCGACGGTATCCACGATGACCGTCTCGCTGTCGGTGACCACGTTCTTGTCGTTGTCGATGCCGTCCAGTGCGGTGGTGGCAATCTTGGGGTTCTTGATGGTGACCGTCTGACCCAAGTCCTCCATATCCGCGTGGTAGGCGAGGGGATACAGGCCGTCGAGGCCGGTGTCAGGCTCCTCCACCAAATCCAGAAGGGTCGCAGCCTCGATGTCAGTAAAAGATTCAGGCTCGAAGCCGAGGCCGAAGAGGACTTCGCAGGCCACGAGTTGGGTTCCGTCCTTGAGGGCCAGCGAGTCGAAGGTGAAGGTCACATCGGCATCGCCGTCTGCGGTCTCGGGCGTGAAGGTGGTGTGGGACACCACGGGAGCGCCATCGACCATAAGGGGTTCACCGGTGACCTCGCCATCCTCGGCGGTCTTCTTAACGAAGAGCGCACCGACGAGGGCGTAGCGGCTGCCGGGGATGAGGTTCTTGTAATGGACGGTATCGACCACCGTGGCGGCATCGTCGGTGGAGACGAGTTTGTCGCCGTCCGCGCCATCCACTGCGGTGGTGCCGATTTCGGGGACGATGACCGTGACCTGCTGGTTCACGTCGTCCTTGTCGGTGTGCTTGGCGATGAGGGAGCCGCCCGCATCGTACAGCTTCTCATAGACCGTGATGGTCTTACCGGCGAGTCCGAGGGTGTCGATGCCGTCGATGCGGATGACCTCGAAGCCGCTAGGCTCCTGAGCCGTGAAGGTGTGCTCCACGGTCTTGCCGTCGAACAGCACGTCACCGGTCTTGGCATCGTGCAGCTCCGCGACGAGCTTATAGTTGCGACCGGGGAAGAGGTTGGCATAGGCCACCTTGTCCTCAATCGTGATGAAGTTGCCCATGCCGATGTTCGAGTCACCGTCCATCGGGTCGTAGGCCTTGGTGGTGATGGAGGCCTTCACGTCGGTGAGGGTGCCGAAGTCGTACACCTTGCCGTCGCGGCTCACGATGACAGAGGTCTCGATGAGCTGGTAGCCCTCGTTTGCGGTGCAGCGCAGTTCCTCGATGTCGTAGGTGTCGTAGGGCAGCGCTCCCTTGGAGTCATCCGGCGTGGTTCCGCCGAACCAGACACCTGCGGTGGCATCCAGCTTGGAGCTGTCGATGACACCCTCGGCATCCAGCGCCCAGTCGTTGGCGTTGGTCTCATGGGTGTGCTTGTTCCAAGAGGAGGCGGAGGAGAAGTAGCCGTTCTCATCCGTCACGACCACATGGCTCTCGCCGGTGGTCTTGGAGGTGAGCTTGAAAGCCACTCCGGCGAGGCGGTCTTGGCCGTCATCCCCCTTCTTGGTGAACTCAAGGTCGCTGCGCATGACCTGATTCTCGAACGCGCCGTCGAAGGGGTTCACCAGCACGCCGTCCTTGGCGATGCGGAACTCATGCGGCTCGCCGTCGGTGAGCAGGTAACCCTCACCGGCCTTGACCTCCTGGATGGAGTAGAGGCCGAAGGGCAGCCAGTGTTCGCCGGTCTTCGCCTCGCCGTCCTTGATGGTCAGGGTGGGTTGGATGACCTGACCCTTGGTGTAGGTCACGCCGCCCACGATGACGGGCTTCTCGTTGAGGGACTTAATCTCGAACTGCGTGCCGTCGAGGGACGCGCCGCCGAGCGGGTCGCCGGTGCCGGTCTCGATGTCGTGCTTTGTGATTTTCACGCCGCCGCGCACGATGTCATCCTTGGCGGTGAAGGAATACATTTTTCCGTCCTCGGAGACCGTCACTCGCATCTCATTGGAGGTGTTGAGGTAATCGTCGTTGGTCGCCGTCTCGCGGATGATGTACTTGCCGAAGGGCAGGCAGTCCGCAGGGGTCTTCGCGACGCCCTTATTATCGGTGACGATGTTTTTCACCGTTTGACCGGGGTTGTGGCTCTTGCCATCGACCGTGACCGCGTTGGGGTTGTCGTTGATGATGGAGAAGGTGATGCCGCTGAAATCGGCACCGCCCTGCGGGGTCTGCCCGGTCTCGGAGTCGAGCTTCTGGACGGACACGCCGCCGCGAATCACCGTCTCCGGGATTTCAGGCATATTGAAGGTCGTGACACCTTCAAGATAGTTGTCCTGAATCTTCTGGAAGTCAACCTTCGAGTTCAGCTTGTAACCAGTTGGAGCCTTTGATTCATACACGGCGAGAGAACCGCGAGGAAGGATTGGAACACCATCCTGATAGTAGAGTTCATCACCGGATACAAGTGAATCATTATCAAGGAACGCGCGACCATTTTCATCCGTGCGAACAACCCAAGTGCGCGTCGGCTTCACGCCGGCCTTCTTGAGGGCATCGTAGCTGTCGTAGTCCACGGTATCGAAGTACTCGATGGTGAACTCGGCACCCTCAAGGGAAGCGGAACCTTGGGGAAGGTTATTGGCGTTGTATTCCTTATCACCATCAAACTTACCAAGGGCTATCATCACAGGGTCAAAAGATGCCTTGTCCTGCACCTGCACCGTGGTGGTCTGACCGCCGTGGACCGTGACCTGCTGGTCGGGGGCGGGCAGATAGCCCTTCGGCGGCTTGGTCTCGCGCACCGTGTAGGTGCCCTCGGGGAGTTCAAGGGTGTTGGTGTCGCCGTTGGCGTTGGTGGTGAGTACACCCATGGTCTGCCCGGTCGCATTGAGGACGGTGAACTCCGCGCCCTCAAGGGAGTAGCAGTCGTTGCCATTGGTGATGTCGGGGTTGGCGCTGGTCTTGTGCAGGTTGATGTGACCGGCGATTACGCGCCAGCCAATCTTGAAGAAACCTGCACCGGCTTGGGAATGGCTAGTGGGAACCGTCACGCCGATGATGGCCTCGCCGCCGGAGACGGAGAAGACGCGGATGTGTTGACCGTAACGGTCCGTGTACTCGTTGCCGTCGCCATCCTCATCGCCCCCGATGTTGGCGTTGGGATTGTTCTCGAAGTTCGTGCCGACACCGACGTGACCGCAAGTGAGAGCAAGATTTGCCTGCTGGTTGATTTTCACCGTGCCGGTGTCCTGTGCGAAGATGTCGCAGCCACGCTTGATGGAGTACCTACCGGCTTCGAGTCGGGAGAGGTCCACGCCTTGCCAACCCATGGCTTGCAAGATGGTCTTGTTTTCATATTTTCCACCACTGGGGTTCTCGACAGCGGGGAGATGGCGACCGGCAGTGCTGGTGGTGTAACGGTTGATTCCCTGCGTGCGGAAGGTCATACCGGCCCATGGGGCGCTCTTGAACTCCCATGTGCCGATGTTGTTCACGGACATGCGAGGCTCGGGCATCCGGAAGAAGCTGGCGACCCCCTTGCCGAAGTTATCGGACATCTTCACGTTCATGGCATGGATGCCCGCCGGAGCCATGGCGAACTCAAGCGAGCCGGTATCCGCGTCGTACTGCCACATGCCCATGTCGGGCGTGTACTCGATGCCGTTGACCGTCACGCTGTCGATGGTGCGCCCGGTCAGGGAATCAAGCGCCACATCATCGGTCGCGAGGGTCACCTTGGTGGACGCGGCGGTAACGGGGAGGGAAACCTTGCCCTTACCGGCCACATCGCCGCGAACATCGGTGGCGGTGCTGTTGAAGTCGAAGACGGCCTCGGCGGATTCGCCCTCGACGGTATAGACGAGCTGGATTCGAGAGGAGGCCACCATCGGCTCTCCCTTGTCGTTCAGCTCGGTATAGGACTTGGGCACATATACGAGGCCGGTGGCCTCGACCACGATGAAGCCCTCGCGCATCTTCGCGTCGGCGTTGTTATCGGAAGCTCCCCAATCGGTGAGCTTGGCGTTCGCGATGTCCGCACCGGCCCAGCCGACGTAGTAGTCGGCATCCGGGTCAACCTCGAAGAGCACGGCATGGGAGACCGGCTGCGATAGCAGCGCGTCCCAGTGCTCGGAGAAGCCGTCGCCGTCCTCATCGGCCCAGAGCTTGTCCAGCGTCGCGTCGGGGAGCTTGCTGCCATCGACCACGGAGGTAGTCACGGTGAGCACATCCGCGCGGGTCAACTCATCGCCCTCGCCGACGTACTGGGCATCCGCATGGTCGCGGATGTAGCTCTCGACGCTGGTGACGGCCTTGCCCTCATCGACATCCACGGACTTGAATGCCGCAGAACCGGCGCTGCCGTTCTCATAGAAGGTGGAGGTGACGATGGTGTCGCCCTCCACGGTGAAGGTGGCCTTGCCGTCCTTGACATCGACGGCGGTGCCGTCCTCCTCACCCTTGAATACGGTGATGCCGTCGGAGAAGTACCCCTCATCCGGGGTGACGTTCACCGTGACATCGGTGCCGACCTCGACGGCCAGCGTCATGTCCTCGGTGCCGTCGAAGGAGAGTTTGCCGTGCTGGGCCTCGGAGAGCGAGACGGTCGCAAGCTCAGGCTCGGCTGCGTAGGCCGCGACGGGCGCGAACGCATTGAGCATGGAGCTGGCGATGAGCACGGCTGACATGACTTTGGCGGTGATGCGCTTGCCTTCGAGCTTGCGCTTCACTCGTTTAATCTTGCCGAAGATTCGTTCCATGAAAAACTCCTTTCTCACTATTAGTGGTTTGCTATTTGTTTTGACCGCTATCTCTAACCGAAGTTGTAGCCGCCGATACCGCCCTCGGCATCAACGTCGGCCTCCTCGGTGTCATCTTCGTCCTCGACCTCGATGAACTCGGGGTCTTGACATAGCTCCGCATCTCGGATGCGGCGGATGGCCGACGCGGTGTAACCCATGCTCTCGGCCACCTCATCCTCGTCCCATGTCGGGTGGGCGTTCGCGAGATAATCGTAGACCGCCACGGCGCGGCGGTTGATGGACTTGGTGGTCTCATCGGAGTAGCAAAGCTGCTCCTGCGCGAAGAAGCGCTCGCCGTTGATGAGGTCTTCGCCCTCGCGCCACAGCAGCTTCTCGCCGTCCTTTTTGAGCCACACGATTTCGTCCAGCTCGTCAGGGGAGACGAGAAGCATGGCGCACCCGACCTTGCGCACGGAGGCGGGAACCTCGACCCCCTCCAAGGTCACCTTGCCTTGGGAGGATGCCGGGTTCCCGTCATACCAGTGCTGCACGAGGATGATGCCGTTCTCCTCAAGGGAGCCGAGATAGAGGTTCCAGTCGGTGAGGACGTTCAGCCCTTTGCCGCGATACGGCTCCGGGCACGTCTGCGTGGACGAATCGAACTCCTCGTAGCGGTGGCTCTTGAAAAGCACCTCGACCTTCATCTACCGTATTCCCCCTTCCTTGGACCCTAGCGGGTGTTGGCATGCTCCTCGGGCGTGTTGTCCCCGGCCAGCTTGGCGGAGGACTCGCGCATCTGCTCGGACTCGCCCTTGAGGGTCGCGCCCTGCTCCTTGGCCGCCTCGCGCTCAGCTGCCTTCTCGGCCTTGAAGCCCTCGTTGGCGGCCTTGAGGCCCTTGACCAAATCCCAAGGCTTGACCTCGTACTTCTTGTACGGGTTCTGCTCGTCACCGGCCTTGCCCGTCCAGACCTGAACAGGCTCGTCGGCCTTGAAGCCGATGGTGACCTGCTCGCCGGAGAGCATCTGCTGCTTCATGCGCTCGTTGAGGAACACATCGCAGGAGTAGTGGCCGAGGTCGATTCCATTGACCTTGGTGCCCTCCGGGAAATGAACGTAGGCCTTCTCGAAAGTTCGACCGTCCTTGGCGGTGAACTCGTGCGGCGTGAGGAACGCCGCAGGCATCTTGACGTTGGCGTACTTCGCGTTCTCTGGCATGTCTATCACTCATCCTTTCTGTCCATAGAGTGCCTAAGACACCCTATATTGTATATCAAACGGCAGGTGGTGAAGGGAAACCACACCATCTGGGTAGCGGTTGCCCTAACGACTCCTGCGCTTGTCTTCCTTTTCCTCGACTTCATCTTCGGCATCCACATGCGCGGCCAACGCGGCAGCCGCCGCGCGGGCGCGGGTCGATTCCCCATGGATGGAGAGCGGGCGCTCATGCACCGCGCACGACACCACGCGCCCATGCGAGGTCACCTGAACCGCCTCCCGTAGGACGGCACAGCCATCTTCATGCTCGTCGGCATCGTCATGCGAGGGTGCCTGCACGTCGAGGAGCGATTGGGTGACGGAGACAGTCATGTCATCCGCGTCGAGGTAGGTGTCGCGTTCAAGTCCCATCTGGTATCCCTCCTAGCGCTCATCCTTGCCATCGGGTGCATCAGTGCCGCTGTTATTCTCGGCGAGCTTGGCGGATGCCTCACGGGACTCCCTCACGGCCTGCTTGAGGCTCATGCCCTGCGGACGCTTGCGGTAATCGGAGATGGGCCTGTCCCCATGGGAGTCGAGCAGGTCATCGACCTTGCGGGAGTCCTCGTAGGTCGCGCCCTTCATGACTTCGTAATCATGGCCGTCCACCGTGACCACGGTGCCGCAGCCCTTGAGGTCGATGCCGGAGGTCTCACGCGTGTCCACGAGGTTGAAGCGGTAGCCCGCCGCGACCGCGATTTTCTCGGGCTGCTGCGAGATGGCGGGGGAGGGCAAGGGCAACTCATTGAGCCAACTATCATAGACCTCATCGTAGGTGTATCCATAGCGGTTGCACAGCTCCTCGAAGATGCGCTCGCGCAGTAGGGAGTCCGCTGTTTCGCCGAGTGCGGTGTAGAAGCCGTCCCCCGTCGGTACAGCCGCGATGGCATCGTCGAATGTGAGGCTCGGGTTGATTCCCACTGCCAGCTCATCACTGGGGAAGGCGAGCGCGTACCACTCGCGCACATTGTCGGTCCGCTTGATGTCGAGCGCTCCCATGGCGCTCGCGAGGCCGTCGTGGCCCGACATGTCCAGCCATCCCACACCGGTCGGCGACCACCTGCTCGCGATGAGTTCTTCCACTGAATCGAAAGACGCGCCCTCATGGTCGAAGCGGCGGGGGAGGCTCGGGTTAGCGAGGATGTCTTGGATGTCCATGACATCTGAATCGACTGTCACGTCGGCGTTTCTGCCGATGAGCGATGCCAGCGCGTAAGGTGTGTAGCCGTAGTAGGCCTCGATACGGGGAGATGTCTGCTCCAAGAGGAAGCTGGCGATGACGATGCCGCGCTCGGGATTGTAGTATGCACCGCCGTTCTCCATCGTCTCATTGATGTCGAATGGGATGCCGGTGAGGGAGTTTGTTCCGCCGTGGTGCTCTTCGCTCAGAACGGAGAGATAGCGCTTGAAATCGTCATGGTAATCGCTCTTGACGGTGCTGTTCAGCTCATCGTAGATTTCATCCACGACCATATCGACGTTACGGGAGTTCATGCGTATGTATTCATCCGGCGGGATGTCCGTGGTGTCCACATGGTAAAACCAGCCGTTGCCGATGGCGCACACCGTCTTCCAAGGGTCGTTCGGGTCGGGATTCGCCTCGAAGCGGATGACCCCGTGCTCGATTCCTGCGCGAATCATGTCCTTCGTGATGACATCGTTTTCCAGAGAGGCGAACCCACGGTCTGAGGTCCACGCATCGAACACGTCGCTGACGGTGAGGTTCACGCCTCTGGTCGATTCAAGTTCGTTTTGGTAGTAGGTCAGATTCTCCATCAGCTCATCGAGGCTGTGCCCGTGCTCAATCATCCATTCGAGCTGGTAGCGCTCGTAATCTGTGAGCATGTCGCATCACGTCCTTTCCTTATCGGGCATCTAGCCCGATGTCATGTTTTCCCGCACTATCCGCCATCTCGGCTGACGCGGCCTTCATGGCTTGAGCCTCGCCCCCGAGGGTGATGCGGTCGTCACCGGGCATTCCGCGCGTACTGTGCAACTGGTGACACTCGATTGCCCTGTCGAAGCTGCCCGGTTCGGTCGCATCGAAACCGTGGAGATGGGTTTCGCCGATTCGGTCGATGGGGCACACCTGCTCATGCCCAAGGTAGTCGATGTAGGAGAGTATGCGGTTGCCCTTGCGGCTCACGCGCTCATGGCAGCACTCGGGGTGCTCATGGGCGAACGCGGCCACCGTGTCGGGGGCGAATCCATGCTCCTCTCGGTATGCACGATGACGGTCCAACTGCTCAATCCTCGCAACCCGCATGGCCTCGCGTTCAGCCCACTCCTTCTCGATGGCCTGTCTGCGCACCGCATCGCGCTCCGCGACCTCGGTCGGGTTCATCGGTCGAAATGACCCGCAGACCGTATCCTCATCGAGTTTGTAGAAATCCGTCTCGTTGAAGAACTTGGAGGTGTGATGCCACGAGGATTTGTGGAAGAACCGCTCGAACACCTCATCCTTGTGCATGCCCTTGAGCACATCGGGGGCGAAGAACATGTCGAACTCATCGCAATAGGCTTGGATGGCCGCGACCATGGCTTTCTTCGTCCATTTGCTCTTCGGCATCTCGCCGTCCTCATAAGCCTCGGCGGCGCGTCGTGACATCGAGTGACCGATGTACCCCGAGTTCACGTCCATCACCGGAGTCTCCTAAGAGAGGTCGGGGGTGAAGGAAGGCTCGCGCTCATCGACCAACCCGTCGGCGGAGAGCGCCTGAGATGCCCTGCGCATGGACTCGGCCTCGGCTTTCAGGGAGATGCCCCTATCGACGAAGGCCTCGGGGGAATCGCCGTCGCCACCGTTCGGCTCGATGTTGTCCACCGCATCTGCAATCATCTCGTTGCCCGTCTCGGCGAGGCGGTCATGGAAATTGCTGAGAATCGGTTCGCCGTCGAGGTCGAGGGCTTCGAGTGCGGCGTCCACGTTCTCATCGTTCACTTCGAGACCGGCTTCCTCAAGGGCGGATTCGATGTCGGCGCGGTACCAGAAGTCAGGGCAGACAACCTCCTCACCGGCGTCGGAGATGGCGCGGCTCTCAAGGTCTGCCGCCGCGCTGGCGAGGGAATCGTAGTAGGTGCCGTGACCCCAGTGCCCGGTCTCCTCATCATAGCCGTGCGCCACGATGAACTCGCGGCTGCCGTCATTCCTCTTGTGCATCACGAGCGCGTCATCGCCATTGCGGTCGATGGGGACGTACTTCTCCTTCCAAGCGGCGATTTCTGCGGCCTTGTCCATGTCGTTCTCCTTTCCGGGGGCCTCGCCCCCATGTTCAGCCATGTGCGATTGCACGGCCTTTCTCACGTTCTCGGGGGACGCGATGACCCAACCGTCCTCGGAGGCGATTTGAGCGAACACCTCATCGCGCGGGTCGATTAGCGGAGCATTCTCCTCGCCGTCCTCGATGATGGTCTCGATGCTGTCGGTGATGTAACCCGTGTAGTTCAACCCGCCCACGATGTCCTCGTATAGGTCGAAGTCGGGATTGTCGATGACCGCCAGCAGGTTCGGGTCGTCGAGGTGGACGTATGTATTGGCGATGCTTCCCGTGTAGTTATATTCCCACCAGAACTCGCCGGTCTGAGGGTTGTAGAGGTCCTTGCCAGAAGCCAGTGCCTCCTTGACCGCCTGCGGCGTGTCGAGGTGGATGTCCTTGCCGTCATTCACCATGTCCATGTGCTATCTCCTTGCCTTGTTGTACTTGCCCTTGGGCTTGCTATCGAACATCGGCTCTATCGTACCGTCCTTCTTGAGCTTCGCCTTGCAGTCGAAGGTCTTGCCCGTCGTCTTGGATATGCAGCCGGTGAGCTTCACCGCCTTGCCTTCGAGCAACGATGCAGCCTGCTTCGCCGTGAACATCTTGCCGCACCAGCCCAGCAGCTTGAAACCGCAGCCCGCGACTTGCTTCCAAGTCCCGTCCTCCTGCTTCTCGCTCTTGTTCGAGGAGCAGGTGTAGAAGGCCTTGCCGGACTTCGACTTGCGCTGCACCACGTCCGCGCCGCAGAGAGGGCACTTGCCCACGACCGTGGCCTTGGGCGCGATGCTCGCACCGACGTAGGCGGTGTCCTGATGGCCCTTGAAGACCTCGATGACGCTCTGTTGCAGGGCGTTCACATCCGTGTTGCCCTCGGCGATGTCCTGCTGGATGAGCCACCAGCGGGCGGTCACGTCCGCGCCGCGAATCTCGGGCGGGAGGAGATGGTAGAAGGCGCGGGCCTTCTCGGTGGAGCGAATCTTGCCCTTCACGTCCTCAAGGTACCCGCGTTCCTTCAACTTCTCGATGATGAAGGCGCGGGTGGCCGTGGTTCCGATGCCGCCGTGCTCGCCCTTCTTTCCGTCGTCCTTCTGCTTGAGGATGGCCTTGACCTCCGGGTCGGTGACGTACTTGGCGATGGAGGCCATGTCGGCGATGAGCGTGCCTTCCGTGTAGGGCTTGGGCGGGGCGGTCTCCTTCTCGGTGACGGCGCACTCGATGCGCTCAAGGCGATGGTCGCCTTCGTCAATCCAAGGGTTGCCGGATGCCGCGTCATCGCCGTCCTCATCGGAGACGTTGCCGAACACGGCCTTGAAACCGGCCTCGCGCACGCGCCGCGCGACGGCTTGGAACTCCCCGCCATCGACCGCAAAGACGCTGGTGCTCACATCGTAAGTGGCAGACGGGAGGAACTGCATGGCGTAGCGCTCCACGATGGCCGTGTAGACCTTGGCCTCATCCCCGGTCATGTCGGCCACGGGGGCGCTGACCTCCTGCGGGATGATGCCGTGATGAGCGGTCACGTTCTTCTCGTTGAACGCCTTGGAGTGGATGGAGTAGTCGAGCGGCCATGTTACCCCGACGTTCTCCATGGCCTGCGCCAGCACCACCGGTGCCTGCGCGAAGTGCTCCTCCTTGAGGTACTGGGAGTCCGAGCGGTTGTAGGTTATCGCCTTGTACTTATCACGCAAATCCTGCGTGATTTGCTGGGTCTTCGATGCGGAGAAGCCGTAGCGGCGGGACATGTCGGAGAGCAGCACCGTCAGGTTGTAGGGCAGGGGAGGGTTCTCGACCTTCTTCGAGATGACCGTGGAGAAGGACATACCCGAGCCGTCCAGCTTCGCCTTGATGACATCGAGGACATCGCGGTCGAAGACGTGCTTTTCACCGGCCAACATGTCCTTGTCCGGCTTGAACTTGAACACCGGTGCTCCCGACGCGTCTGCACAGCCGCCGGTGGCGGTCAGCTCGTAATACTTCCGGGTGACGTGGTTCTCTATCGCCTCATCGCGGTTGACAACCAGCCCGAGGGTTGGGGTCTGCACGCGACCGACGGAGAACAGGCCCCCGAGCCGCTTGGTGGCAAGGCGGGTCTCGTTCACGCCGAAGCACTTGTCCGCCATCTGGCGGGCGTATGCCGCGTCACCGGCAGGGCGGCACTGCTCGTTGGGTACCAGACGCTCGAACGCCTTGACGATGTTCTTTTCGATGTTGTCGTTGACGTAAACGCGCAGCACCTCTCCCTCGTAGCCGAGGTAGTCCAACACCTCATCAACGATGAGCTGGCCTTCATCGTCGGGGTCACCGGCGTTGATGACGCACTCGGCCTCCGGCAAAAGCGAGTCGATGCGCTCCACCAAGTCTTTCTTGTCCTCGGTCGGCTCCTTCGCCCAATCGTCGATTTGGATGGGCAGCACGTCCAACGACCATGGTTTGCCCCATGCGGGGTTCACTGCATCCGGCTCCACCAGTTCGAGCAGGTGACCGGCGCAGGCGATGACCGTGTACCCGTTGCCCGAGATGGGCAGCCGCGCCGATTCCGATACCTCCTTGCCGCAGATGGCGCGTGCGATGTCGCGTGCGAGCATCGGTTTCTCAGCGATTACCAGTTTCATAGGCTTTGTCCTTTCTGTCTCTTGTCCCTTCTGAAACCGAAGGGTTTATGGCGTTTCGCGATAGATTTATCCTCATCGGTGATGAGAGGATGAGCTACTGACACATCACGGTATTTGAAGTCGAGCGTCCGGCACGTCAAGTCTGAGACGATGAGCGCGAAGTCCACTCGGGAGAGCGATTTGACGGGGAGCCAGCATCGGAGGGTGAAGTCCTTATCCGGTGATGGGAAGTATTCGCACTCAGATGGCTTGTAGCCGTCGCGCCGCTTGAGCGGGGAGGGTATCTGGACAAGGTAGGAATCGTCAGCAGGTAGGAGATTTCGCGATAGTCCGATAGGCTCTTCGCGGTCAGGTCTGGCCGCGTATCTCTTGCCCGTCTCAAGTTCCATGAAGAGAAGGTCCAATGGCGATTTCCATCCATAATCATCGGGCTTAGTCTCCGCCATGGACAGAAGAGTCAGCAAGGCATCCGTTGTCAGGTCCTCCGATGGGAGGTAATCGAATAGGTATGAGACCAGAGACATCAGGAGGTTACGTTCCGAACGGTAGAGTAGTGGCGATACGCCGATGTCGGCATGGATTGAATCCGTAGCCGAGAAGAAGTCACGGCACCATGTGACGACATCCTCATATCCCTCGATTTCTGATATATCCTTCATCACGTCCATCTACCTATCTTCATGGTCATGTTCAAGAGTGGCACTGTGCTCTTTTCCTGCCAACTTCGCACTCGAATCACGGGCCTCCTTGGCCTTCGATTCCAACCGATAACCCTCTTGACCTGCGGTTTCGCTCTTGACTATGCACTGCGGGCAGCGTATAATAGTCCTATTGAGGTCGGGTTCGACGATGTGGCTCCGAAGCAAGTGTAGCTTCGCAAGTGCATTGAGTTCCCGGCCTCTTTCTTCGTCATAATAGACGACCCTATCGGGCGTGATGAGGTTGTCGAAGTAGCGGGGGAAGTTCGTCCTACCGTAGACAGCCAAGATGAAGTTGGTCTCAATCTCGCCAGCCTCGTAATAACCGCGCCCATCGGGACGCACGGCCATGATGAGCGGCAGGTCATCGCAATCCACATCGCGCAGCACCACGCGCATGGTGTCCTCGCGGGCGGGGCTATCGCAGAGCATCACGGGATGCTCCATCAACTCGGGCAGGCGCTTCATCTGCTCAACGGTGAGTCCATGGCGGTGGGGGTCGTAGCTGCTCTTCGGTCGGATGGCATCGCGCAGGTGGCGTTGGGTGTAGAGCATCGGCAGCGGGCGGAACCCGGCCTGCACGAACAGCTCCGGCGTATCGCAGAACTTGACCGCGCTGGAACGGGGATACTCCCCGCAGGTGACGGCATCGACCTCATCGCCGAAGCGAAGGTACTCAGCGCACTTCGCGGCGTGCCCCGTGTAATCCGATGCCTTATCGTCGCCGTCTTTCAGATGCACCCCGCCGCGCGGGTCGAGGTAGGTGACGCGCTCGCCCTCGGGCATTGCGACCGAATTCTCGTACTCGCGGATGGTCAGGATGACCTCTCGCTTGTTCATCTCATCTGGCATATGGCCTCCTTCCTTTGTGGTCTGATAGTTTCCAATATGTATAGTTGGGGCGGTTTTCCACCCTTCCAACAGCCTGCGGGTCGGGTTGAGAACCCTCCGGCCATTGAAAGCGTGGAAAACCGCTAGAACGATGTCACGATGGTCGGCTTGAGGTCCGAGGACAGCAGAGCGTCCATAAACGGATTGCCGCGCATCCTCGGCTTCCGCAGGTAAAGCCCATGCAAATGAGGTACGCCTTGGTCTACATGCGTCACGGCGGACATCAACGTGAGCCGATTCGCCTCAAGCACTGGGTGCAGGGTCTTGAAGAGTTTGCCCCATGTCTTTGCCGGGATTATCTCGGTATCTGTGTTGATGACAAAAGCACGGGCGTATTTCGCGGCCTTGCTGTTCATCAGGTTCGTGGTGCCATAGTGACTTTTGAGCTTGCTGAGCGCGAGGTCATGCAGAAGTTCTCGATGCTCGATGTCTTGAAAGCGCTCTATGAAGTCAAGTGTGAGCGTTTCTTCTTTTTTTCCGCGTTTCAAAGTCGCAGTGGTAGTTGGGAACCAGAAATCTGCGTTTTTTTGCGTCATCTCATTCGTCCACTTCTGCGCTTCATCGGTGCGGTAGAGGTAGTTCAGAAAACCGTAGAGGTGACGGCAATCATCGAACTCGTAATCGCCATCGCCCTCAAGGAAGAACTTATATCCCTCGTATTTGAAGAAAAGCCCGTGCATTCTCTACTCCAACTCCTCGCGCTCGACGGCCTTATCGCCATGGCTCTCAGAGCCGAGCTGGGCGGATGCCTCGCGGGATTCCTTGGCTGCCTCGTGGACGGAACCGGACTTCGCGGCATCGTCCTTGAGGTTCATGGACATGCCCATGACCTCCTTCTCGCGCTTGATTTCGTCGAGGGTCGCGCCCTGAGCGGCGCTGATATGAAGAGCGCCAATCTGGTTCGCGCTGTAACGCGGGTCGGCGATGACATCAAGAATCTCATCTGTGACCCACTTCTTGTCGGCTGCGGCATGATAGATAGTCTCCATCTGGCCGGGTTTGAAGGTGCCGTCGGCGAAGCGCGTCACCGTCTGGGTATCCAGTCCATAGGTCATGCCGGTGCGCATGGCGTTCATGACTTCGGCGGGCTTGGTCGGGTCGCACAGCACGTCAAGCTGCTCGCTCGTGAAGCGACCACCCGAGATGGCCGAATAGAAGCCCCAGACCTGCTCCATGGAGAGGTCATGGTTCATCAGACGCTCGATTCCTGGCTTTTCCATGCCTTCGGTGAGCGCCATGGTGATGACATTCATGTGGTCGGCGGTGTAAGTGCCGTCCGCGTATTCCTCTAAAGCGTCCATGGGGACATCGGACTTGAGGGAGTGACGCACGACCTCCATTTGGCGTGAGTCGAGTTTCAGCCAGTCGCGAGGGAACGCGATGTCATGGATGGCGGTGGTTTTCATAAGCTCACGGGCCTGATGTAGATGCTCGGCGGTGTACTCACCGTTCGAGAGCGTCTTGAAGACATCCTTTTTATAGGGCTTGCATCGTGGTCGGCAAAGTCGGTATGCACGGCGATGCGGCGAAGCTCGCGCATCTGGGCATGGTTCAGGACCGGGTTCGCGATGCGCTCCGCGATGACGTCCGCATCGACGCCTACCTCGAAAGCCTTGCAGATTTGGTATGCCTGCCACTCGGTGTAGCCTCCCTGCGAGAGGACTTTGGCTGCTGGCAGGCGCAGGTTCACGGGCAAGTTGTTGAGCGCCGTCATGACGTTCTCAATCTGGTGCCCGTTCAACACGTCCTTGATGTCGCATTCATCGAGTGGAAGCACCTCGAAACCCGTGAGTTGCCCGTCGAGGCAGTAGCCGAGGTCTACGGGGACGTACTCACCGGACTCGATGATGTCCGAGTCGATTTCCGCCTCGGGCACGAGGCCCATGGCGGTGCGCAAATCCTCTGGCGTACCGCCATAGTCGAGGATGGTGTGCATCGTCTCCTCAATAGCGCCTTGGATGTCCATGGTGTCCGCATCGTCGGCCACATCCGCGATGCAGTAGCGGGGGAAGTAGTCTCCGACGATGGTGTATCGCGCGATGGTCGTGTCGCGCGGTACAGTGTAATCGACGTTACCGAGGTCGAGGCGCAGTAGTTGCAGCACGTCGGGGATGTTCTTGTCATATGCCATGGTGTTTTCCTACCTTTCTGCCATGATGGCTTTCTATATATCTACACGATGGAGTGGTCGTCGAGTGCCGGTGAGCCGGTGTCGCGTCCCTCTGCCAGCTTCTCGGAGGCGGCACGTGATGCCTGAGCCTCCCCCTTGAGGGTGACGCGGCCATCCTCCGAGCGGGCTTCCTCGCGGCGCTGTCCCATGCGGATTGCGATGACCTCCTCGATGCCGCTGCCGGGTTTGCTGACCTCGGTGAAGTAGTCGGCTACGCGGGACATCTCATCGGCTGAGAGGTCGCGATTCTCTCCGGTCTCGAAGTCGAACCCGACGGCCACGAGGTCGCCGCAGAGGATGGAGTACAGTTCTCCCTCCTTGACCGGTGAACTGTAATCCATCATGGAGAGGTACCCGGCCTCTTCCATGCCCTTCGTCGCGTACACCGCGCGGTTGGGCGGGCAGGTGAACAGGCCCTCCTCATTGACGTAGAGGCTGGTGCCCTCGCCGAAGATGACATCGAACGACTCGATGTTCCCACCGACAAGGCGTTGCAGGTCGTGTAACGTGGAACCCGTCTCATCGACCTCGATGTCGATTTCGACCGGGTTCCCGTTTGTCGGGATGAGCATGCCCTTCATGTCACAATCCTCCTTCCTAGCGGGCGTCCTGCCCACGATTTGAATGGTTTCCGTTATCGGCCATCGCGGCGGAAGCGCCACGGGCCGTCTCCACCTCGCCCTTGAGGGACACGGCTTTCTCGGGAGATTGGTGGGCTTTCACCTTCTCGTACTCGGCCCGTGCCTTCTCCATGGCGGGGCGTAGCAGGTCGCCGGGGACGCCTTGATAAGTGCAGAACCGCTCTGCGGCTGATGGGTCGGGGAAAAGATGGGGAACCTCGAAGCGATTCGCTTCCTGATTCCCGGCGATGATTCCCGTGAGCGCGTCGCGCCATGCCTCCCCGTTGACGGATTTGAAGTCGGCGAGCGACGAGTAGCCGTAACGGGACAGCAGGCCGTTCAGGTAATCTTCGGGAAGATGGTAGTCCGCCAGCTCATCGCTCTCAAGGTCGTAACTGCCGGTGAGGACGGCCCAACCGCCGTCCTCAAAGGGCCATCCTATGACGTAATCCGTCCTCGTGCCGTCCTGCGCATGGAAGCCGAAGCCGTGGTCGGTGAAGGTTCCGCACTCCCTGAAAGTCGGTTCACCCTCGCCGATGGCATTCATCAGCTCAGTGTACCAGCCGCCCAATTCCGCCTCATCCTCGATGAACTCGCGCACCTTGTCCGCGAGGGCTTCACCGGCCCCACTCGATACATAGGGGTCGTTCTCGACTGCCTGAACAAGACGCATGAGCGCGGTCGCGTCGTTGAAATCCATAGAGCCGCCTCCTTTCTAACGGTCGCCATCGGCATCGAAAAAAGTTTCCGATGCTTTCTGGGCGTTATCGACCTCATGTTCGAGGTCGATGGTGGAAGCCCCATGCGCAGCCAACGCGGCAGATGACTCGCGTGCCTCCTTTGCGGCGGCTTTCAGGCTCACCGGGCTGGCCTTGGCGCTCTCATCGCCCTTCTGCGTCCATCCGGCGATGGTGAGGGAGGTGAAGAGGGTGGTAGTCGCTGCGCGGTCCGAGATGCGCACAGCGTCCTTCAACCCGTTGAGGACATCTGCGGGGACTTCATAGGGAACACCCGCGACATCATGCACGGTCGCGCTCGCGGCACCCGGAGCGACCTCGGCGCTCATGATGGCGGATGATGTGAACTCGGCGGTTTCGAGAAGCGGGTCGATGACTGGTGCCTCGTACTCCACTGCGGGGCAGCCGAATGCAAGCTCCATATAGCGCGGTGAGGGGCAGAGGGCGGGGTTCTCCCAGAGTTCACGCATCGCTGCGTTCACTGATTCCCAAGAGCCGTCGTATTCCTTGTCGTTAATGGTGAACGGCTCGCCGACCCACGCGTCCTCGATGACATCCAGTGCCTCCTCACCGGCATCGGTGAGCTGGCGGACCTCGACATCGACCCCGCCGTCGTGATGGTAACCGTGGATGAACAGGCTGCCGTTCTCATCCCAGACCTTACCAATTTCGCAGTCCTTGAACACGGAGTCGTGACCGCCCATCATGTCATCGAAATCCCTGTACGCGGTCATGCCATGGCGCGTGCCATCCCAGCGACCGATGGAGCCTCGCGCAATGATGCGGTTACCGCCGAGTGGATTGTCGTATGAGGACAGCGGGCTATCGGAGCCGTCTAGGAACGCCTTCAATCCGGCAAGTTCCTCGGAGCGGTCGATGTCCATCATGTTCATCGCGTTCTCGAATATCTCCTCCTCGGTATAGCTATCAAGAACCTCTTCCACGGTGATGCCTTCGCGGCTCGTGATGTCCTCGATGGAAATCTCGCTGCCCTCGTCGCCGTAATACACGCCCTCATCGAAGACGATGCGCTCTTTCGGTGTCTTATCCATATCCATGCTCCTTCCTAACGGGCGTCCTGCCCGATGTTCTCATGTGCGTCGTTATCGGCCAAGGCAGCCGACGCCTCGCGGGACTCCTTCACGGCGGCTTTCAGGCTCACGGGTTCATCACTCCCATGTGCCTCGCTTGCGTCTGCGCCGCGAGCCTTGTCAAGAGCGAGACTGTAATCCTCCTTCACGCCGGTCTCGGTGCCCTCACGGTAGTGAACGGGCATCCACGCCGACCCGACGAGGCCGTAGGTCTCGTTGACCGTGTATCCGTCAGGGTCGGGCTGGCCCTCGACCTGAAAACCGCGCACCATGGAGAGCGGCAGCGCCGCATCCTTCTCAAGCCGGATGTCGAGCATGCCGCCGCAACCGGCCCACTGGTTGAAGATGCCCACGGTCGCGTAATCTTTCGGAAGCACGAGGCTGTCTTTTGCCTCGTTTCGCTTCTCGATGAAGTCGAGCATCTGCTGGCCGTCCATGCGCACGAGAGCACAAAGCTCGCTCATCGCCTCGCTGCTGTTCTCATCTATCTCCTCGCGGACGGAGCGGATGAAGGCGTTATCGCCATTCCCGTACACCTCCGCGATGCTGTGGCCCTGCTGGTTCACGAGATAGGAGAGTGCGTTGTCCAAGTCCTCGGCATCCACGTCCTCAAGGCGGGGTTCGCGGTAGTCGTTGCCGAATGCGTGGACGATGCTGCCCATGTCGAAGTTCTCCTCCGCCTCGGTGGCGAAGAAGACGTTGACGTTGAAGGAGGAGTTGGAGAGCAGGTCTTCGACGTTCGCGTCGATGCCCTCGTACCCTGCGGATTCGAGGTCGCCCCAGATGTCCCCGGATTCGACCCACTGCTCGCCAACGCCCTCGGGAGCGGTTGCCGCATCTCTGGTTATCGCCGAAATCAGCTCATTCTCCAAGGCCCCGATGAAGCCGGGTTTCTCCATGATGGACTCATCGAGGTAGTTGAGCGGGCTTGCGAAGCCCGCCTCCTCGTAGTTCGCGCAAGCCTCGGCCATCTGGTCGGGGGTCACGGAATCGTCGTAATCCCAAAAGGCCTCGTAGCACCCACGGCTGTTGCAGTGCCATCCGACCTCATCGCGCAGCCATGCGATATAGGCCTCGCGGTCTTCCTGTGCCATGTCTCATCGCCTCCTTCATGTGAAAAGGCGGGCGAGAAGAACCCGCGCCGTCCGGTCATCGTCTTATCTAATGCTCGGTATCCCCGTTACCGCGCTCATCCTCGCGCTCGGACATCTGGTCATCATGACCCTCCTGTTCGAGCTTGCCCGACGCGGTGCGGGTCTCTTTGGCGGTTTCGGAGAGGGTTGGCGCATCATCGCCCTTCTCGGGCATGAACTCACGCCAGAACTCGTTGAACGCAGCCTCGTAGCCCTTCTCATTCACCGTGCGCACCGCCTCGACGCTCATGGCGCAGGGATTCGGGAAATCGTAACCAGATTCCTTGATTGCCTCGAAGTCGCCGCTCAGCTCACCATCTTCAAGAATCTCATCGTTTGAACCGAGGGCATCGTAGAGCGGCGCGTCCATGGCATCCTGAATCGCGGTCTCGGCCTTGGTGGCGAAGTCCTCGATGTCCATGTTGTTGTCATCGAAGTCGATGGTGCCGCCGTCGAACACGTCGTCATAGACCTCATCCGCGAGCGCGTACACGCCAGCCTCCTTGAGGCCGTCGAGCGCGGCGTACTTGGCGATGTCCTCCTGATGGTTGTACATGTCTTGCGTGAAGCACTCGTATTGGGCCATCTGGGTCATTCTCATGAGGTCGCCCTTGCAGCCCTCCAACAGGCCTTGGGCATCTGCCTCCTCAAGCCACTCGTAGTTGTCGGGAAGCCACTTGAGCAGGTCATAGTTATAGAGGTCTACGTTGGAATCGGCAATTTCGCCGAAAGCGTCGCCAATGTTGCCGGTGTAATCCGTGATTTGGTCGCCGTACTCGCCGAGGTCGAAGCTCGCCTGCAAGTCCTCGATGGAGGTGAAGCCCTCGGGGACCGGCGGGTGCTCGAACTCATGCTTTGCCTTGCGTTCCTCCTGCACGCGCTCGACCTGCTCCTTGACCTCAGGGTCTCCGCGATGTCGGAGATTTCAGAGGTCATAAGTTGCAGGTCGTTTTTGAGCCAGTCAAGGGTCTTATGGCAGGACTCGTAGGCGCGGATGGCCTGAGACGGCTTCTCGAAACCGAGTTCGTCGGCGAAGGTATCTACGAGTAAGCCATCGACCGCGAGCGCGTCGCTCGCCAGCGCGGCGAACACGTCCGTCGCGGTCGGCTGGCCGTGGACATCGGGGTTGGACTGGTACGTGGTGGTGAAGGACTCGATGCCGGGTTTGCTGAACTCGCAGGTGTACTTGCGGTGCTGGGTCGAGAAGTCCCCCGGGCGCTCG
>SKES01000747.1_pt1 | contig 25516 bp, 20 predicted proteins | sample 4826851 | NCBI WGS metagenome assembly SKES01 (sample SAMN11008803, study PRJNA524170) | human gut metagenome | biome: Human fecal sample; material: Feces; isolation source: fecal sample from pouch patient p52 | host: Homo sapiens | place: Israel: Tel-Aviv | collected 2016-09-04 | reverse complement strand
TGCCGAACTCAGAAGTGAAACGCCGTAGCGCCGATGGTAGTGTGGGGTCTCCCCATGCGAGAGTAGGGAACTGCCAGGCATCAAATTAAGCAGAAGGCCCAGTCGGAAGACTGGGCCTTTTTGCGTTGGTGCAGAAAAAGGTCGGATGCGACGCTGGCGCGTCTTCTCCAGCCTGGGCAGGCACGGCAGGGGCGGCTTATTCCCCCACATACGCCAGATTCAGCAACGGATACGGTTTCCCCAAATCGTCCACCTCAGAGCGTCCCGTAACCTTAAAACCCACCTTCTTATAGAACCCAACCGCCTGCTCATTTTGCTCATTAACGTTGGTTGTCAGTTCCGGTGCCATCGAGAGCGCATGCTCCACCAGCACCCGACCTACGCCGCAGCCGCGCACATCAGGATCGATAAACAGCGCATCCATATGCTGCCCACTTAGCAACATAAATCCAACCGGCTGATCCCGTTCATTAACCGCGACCCACAACGGCGCTTCCGGCAGGAAGGAACGAACTAGGTCCTCCAGCTCGGTCCGATACTCTGCTGATAGAAAATCGTGGGTGGCATCGACAGATCGACACCAAATCGCAACGAGTTCCTCCCCTTCCTCATGCTGTGAGCGGCGAATACTAATAACCATTTTCTCTCCTTTTAGTCATTCTTATATTCTAACGTAGTCTTTTCCTTGAAACTTTCTCACCTTCAACATGCAGGCTCGACATTGGCAAATTTTCTGGTTATCTTCAGCTATCTGGATGTCTAAACGTATAAGCGTATGTAGTGAGGTAATCAGGTTATGCCTATTCGTGTGCCGGACGAGCTACCCGCCGTCAATTTCTTGCGTGAAGAAAACGTCTTTGTGATGACAACTTCTCGTGCGTCTGGTCAGGAAATTCGTCCACTTAAAGTTCTGATCCTTAACCTGATGCCGAAGAAGATTGAAACTGAAAATCAGTTTCTGCGCCTGCTTTCAAACTCACCTTTGCAGGTCGATATTCAGCTGTTGCGCATCGATTCCCGTGAATCGCGCAACACGCCCGCAGAGCATCTGAACAACTTCTACTGTAACTTTGAAGATATTCAGGATCAGAACTTTGACGGTTTGATTGTAACTGGTGCGCCGCTGGGCCTGGTGGAGTTTAATGATGTCGCTTACTGGCCGCAGATCAAACAGGTGCTGGAGTGGTCGAAAGATCACGTCACCTCGACGCTGTTTGTCTGCTGGGCGGTACAGGCCGCGCTCAATATCCTCTACGGCATTCCTAAGCAAACTCGCACCGACAAACTCTCTGGCGTTTACGAGCATCATATTCTCCATCCTCATGCGCTTCTGACGCGTGGCTTTGATGATTCATTCCTGGCACCACATTCGCGCTATGCTGACTTTCCGGCAGCGTTGATTCGTGATTACACCGATCTGGAAATTCTGGCAGAGACGGAAGAAGGGGATGCATATCTGTTTGCCAGTAAAGATAAGCGCATTGCCTTTGTGACGGGCCATCCCGAATATGATGCGCAAACGCTGGCGCAGGAATTTTTCCGCGATGTGGAAGCCGGACTAGGCCCGGAAGTACCGTATAACTATTTCCCGCACAATGATCCGCAAAATACACCGCGAGCGAGCTGGCGTAGTCACGGTAATTTACTGTTTACCAACTGGCTCAACTATTACGTCTATCAGATCACGCCATACGATCTACGGCACATGAATCCAACGCTGGATTAATCTTCTGTGATAGTCGATCGTTAAGCGATTCAGCACCTTACCTCAGGCACCTTCGGGTGCCTTTTTTATTTCCGAAACGCACCTCAGGAGGTGAATAAATTTTATTCATATTGTTATCAACAAGTTATCAAGTATTTTTAATTAAAATGGAAATTGTTTTTGATTTTGCATTTTAAATGAGTAGTCTTAGTTGTGCTGAACGAAAAGCGCACAACGATCCTTCGTTCACAGTGGGGAAGTTTTCGGATCCATGACGAGGAGCTGCACGATGACTGAACAGGCAACAACAACCGATGAACTGGCTTTCATAAGGCCGTATGGCGAGCAGGAGAAGCAAATTCTTACTGCCGAAGCGGTAGAATTTCTGACTGAGCTGGTGACGCATTTTACGCCACAACGCAATAAACTTCTGGCAGCGCGCATTCAGCAGCAGCAAGATATCGATAACGGAACTTTGCCTGATTTTATTTCGGAAACAGCTTCCATTCGTGATGCTGACTGGAAAATTCGTGGTATTCCCGCGGACTTACAAGATCGTCGCGTAGAGATAACTGGTCCGGTTGAGCGCAAGATGGTGATCAACGCACTGAACGCCAATGTGAAAGTCTTTATGGCCGATTTCGAAGATTCACTGGCACCAGACTGGAACAAAGTGATCGACGGGCAAATTAACCTGCGTGATGCGGTTAACGGCACCATCAGTTACACTAATGAAGCAGGCAAAATTTACCAGCTCAAGCCCAATCCAGCGGTTTTGATTTGTCGGGTACGCGGTCTGCACTTGCCGGAAAAACATGTCACCTGGCGTGGTGAGGCAATCCCCGGCAGCCTGTTTGATTTTGCGCTCTATTTCTTCCACAACTATCAGGCACTGTTGGCAAAGGGCAGTGGTCCCTATTTCTATCTGCCGAAAACCCAGTCCTGGCAGGAAGCGGCCTGGTGGAGCGAAGTCTTCAGCTATGCAGAAGATCGCTTTAATCTGCCGCGCGGCACCATCAAGGCGACGTTGCTGATTGAAACGCTGCCCGCCGTGTTCCAGATGGATGAAATCCTTCACGCGCTGCGTGACCATATTGTTGGTCTGAACTGCGGTCGTTGGGATTACATCTTCAGCTATATCAAAACGTTGAAAAACTATCCCGATCGCGTCCTGCCAGACAGACAGGCAGTGACGATGGATAAACCATTCCTGAATGCTTACTCACGCCTGTTGATTAAAACCTGCCATAAACGCGGTGCTTTTGCGATGGGCGGCATGGCAGCGTTTATTCCGAGCAAAGATGAAGAGCGCAATAACCAGGTGCTCAACAAAGTAAAAGCGGATAAAGCGTTGGAAGCCAATAACGGTCACGATGGCACATGGATTGCTCACCCAGGCCTTGCGGATACGGCAATGGCGGTATTCAACGACATTCTCGGCTCCCGTAAAAATCAGCTTGAAGTGATGCGCGAACAAGACGCGCCGATTACTGCCGATCAGCTGCTGGCACCTTGTGATGGTGAACGCACCGAAGAAGGTATGCGCGCCAACATTCGCGTGGCAGTGCAGTACATCGAAGCATGGATCTCCGGCAACGGCTGCGTGCCGATTTATGGCCTGATGGAAGATGCGGCGACGGCTGAAATTTCCCGTACCTCAATCTGGCAGTGGATCCATCATCAAAAAACGTTGAGCAATGGCAAACCGGTGACCAAAGCCTTGTTCCGCCAGATGCTGGGCGAAGAGATGAAAGTCATTGCCAGCGAACTGGGCGAAGAACGTTTCTCCCAGGGGCGTTTTGACGATGCCGCACGCTTGATGGAACAGATCACCACTTCCGATGAGTTAATTGATTTCCTGACCCTGCCAGGCTACCGCCTGTTAGCGTAAACCACCACATAACTATGGAGCATCTGCACATGAAAACCCGTACACAACAAATTGAAGAATTACAGAAAGAGTGGACTCAACCGCGTTGGGAAGGCATTACTCGCCCATACAGCGCGGAAGATGTGGTGAAATTACGCGGTTCAGTCAATCCTGAATGCACCCTGGCGCAACTGGGCGCGGCGAAAATGTGGCGTCTGCTGCACGGCGAGTCGAAAAAAGGCTACATCAACAGCCTCGGTGCACTGACTGGCGGTCAGGCGCTGCAACAGGCGAAAGCGGGTATTGAAGCAGTCTATCTGTCGGGATGGCAGGTAGCGGCGGACGCTAACCTGGCGGCCAGCATGTATCCGGATCAGTCGCTCTATCCGGCAAACTCGGTGCCAGCTGTGGTGGAGCGGATCAACAACACCTTCCGTCGTGCCGATCAGATCCAATGGTCCGCGGGCATTGAGCCGGGCGATCCGCGCTATGTCGATTACTTCCTGCCGATCGTTGCCGATGCGGAAGCCGGTTTTGGCGGTGTCCTGAATGCCTTTGAACTGATGAAAGCGATGATTGAAGCCGGTGCAGCGGCAGTTCACTTCGAAGATCAGCTGGCGTCAGTGAAGAAATGCGGTCACATGGGCGGCAAAGTTTTAGTGCCAACTCAGGAAGCTATTCAGAAACTGGTCGCGGCGCGTCTGGCAGCTGACGTGACGGGCGTTCCAACCCTGCTGGTTGCCCGTACCGATGCTGATGCGGCGGATCTGATTACCTCCGATTGCGACCCGTATGACAGTGAATTTATTACTGGCGAGCGTACCAGTGAAGGCTTCTTCCGTACTCATGCGGGCATTGAGCAAGCGATCAGCCGTGGCCTGGCGTATGCGCCATATGCTGACCTGGTCTGGTGTGAAACCTCCACGCCGGATCTGGAACTGGCGCGTCGCTTTGCACAAGCTATCCACGCGAAATATCCGGGCAAACTGCTGGCTTATAACTGCTCGCCGTCGTTCAACTGGCAGAAAAACCTCGACGACAAAACTATTGCCAGCTTCCAGCAGCAGCTGTCGGATATGGGCTACAAGTTCCAGTTCATCACCCTGGCAGGTATCCACAGCATGTGGTTCAACATGTTTGACCTGGCAAACGCCTATGCCCAGGGCGAGGGTATGAAGCACTACGTTGAGAAAGTGCAGCAGCCGGAATTTGCCGCCGCGAAAGATGGCTATACCTTCGTATCTCACCAGCAGGAAGTGGGTACAGGTTACTTCGATAAAGTGACGACTATTATTCAGGGCGGCACGTCGTCGGTTACAGCGCTGACCGGCTCCACCGAAGAATCGCAGTTCTAAGCAACAACAACCGTTGCTGACTGTAGGCCGGATAAGGCGTTCACGCCGCATCCGGCAATCGGTGCACGATGCCTGATGCGACGCTTGCGCGTCTTATCATGCCTACAGCCGTTGCCGAACGTAGGCCGGATAAGGCGTTCACGCCGCATCCGGCAATCGGTGCACGATGCCTGATGCGACGCTTGCGCGTCTTATCATGCCTACAACCGTTGCCGAACGTAGGCCGGATAAGGCATTTACGCCGCATCCGGCAATTCTCTGCTCCTGATGAGGGCGCTAAATGCCGCGTGGCCTGGAATTACTGATTGCTCAAACCATTTTGCAAGGCTTCGACGCTCAGTATGGTCGATTCCTCGAAGTGACTTCCGGGGCGCAGCAGCGTTTCGAACAGGCCGACTGGCATGCTGTCCAGCAGGCGATGAAAAACCGTATCCATCTTTACGATCATCACGTTGGTCTGGTCGTGGAGCAACTGCGCTGCATTACTAACGGCCAAAGTACGGACGCGGCATTTTTACTGCGCGTTAAAGAGCATTACACGCGGCTGTTGCCGGATTACCCGCGCTTCGAGATTGCGGAGAGCTTTTTTAACTCCGTGTACTGTCGGTTATTTGACCACCGCTCGCTTACTCCCGAGCGGCTTTTTATCTTTAGCTCCCAGCCAGAGCGCCGTTTTCGTACTATTCCGCGCCCGCTGGCGAAAGACTTTCACCCCGATCACGGCTGGGAATCTCTGCTGATGCGCGTTATCAGCGACCTGCCGCTGCGTCTGCGTTGGCAGAATAAAAGCCGTGACATTCATTACATCATTCGCCATCTGACGGAAACGCTGGGGACAGACAACCTCGCGGAAAGTCATTTACAGGTGGCGAACGAACTGTTTTACCGCAATAAAGCCGCCTGGCTGGTGGGCAAACTGATCACGTCTTCCGGCACATTGCCCTTTTTGCTGCCGATCCACCAGACGGACGATGGCGAGTTATTTATTGATACCTGCCTGACGACCACCGCCGAAGCGAGCATCGTCTTTGGCTTCGCGCGTTCTTATTTTATGGTTTATGCACCGCTGCCCGCAGCGCTGGTCGAGTGGCTACGGGAAATTCTGCCAGGTAAAACCACCGCTGAATTGTATATGGCTATCGGCTGCCAGAAGCACGCTAAAACCGAAAGCTACCGCGAATATCTCGTTTATCTACAGGGCTGTAATGAGCAGTTCATTGAAGCGCCGGGTATTCGTGGAATGGTGATGTTGGTATTTACGCTGCCGGGTTTTGATCGGGTATTCAAAGTCATCAAAGACAAGTTCGCGCCGCAGAAAGAGATGTCTGCCGCTCACGTTCGTGCCTGCTATCAACTGGTGAAAGAGCACGACCGTGTGGGCCGAATGGCGGACACCCAGGAGTTTGAAAACTTTGTGCTGGAGAAGCGGCATATTTCCCCGGCATTAATGGAATTACTGCTCCAGGAAGCAGCGGAAAAAATCACCGATCTTGGTGAGCAGATTGTAATTCGCCATCTCTATATCGAGCGGCGGATGGTGCCGCTCAATATCTGGCTGGAACAAGTGGAAGGTCAGCAGTTGCGCGACGCCATTGAAGAATACGGTAACGCTATTCGCCAGCTTGCCGCTGCTAACATTTTTCCTAGCGACATGCTGTTTAAAAACTTCGGTGTCACCCGTCACGGGCGTGTGGTTTTTTATGATTACGATGAAATTTGCTACATGACGGAAGTGAATTTCCGCGACATCCCGCCGCCGCGCTATCCGGAAGACGAACTTGCCAGCGAACCGTGGTACAGCGTCTCGCCGGGCGATGTTTTCCCGGAAGAGTTTCGCCACTGGCTATGCGCCGACCCGCGTATTGGTCCGCTGTTTGAAGAGATGCACGCCGACCTGTTCCGCGCTGATTACTGGCGCGCACTACAAAACCGCATACGTGAAGGGCATGTGGAAGATGTTTATGCGTATCGGCGCAGGCAAAGATTTAGCGTACGGTATGGGGAGATGCTTTTTTGAGTAAAGCTTCCATATAATTTTTCTCCGCAATGTATCGAGGGTTATCCGTAAAGCCAAAGCTTTCAGCCATCTTATTTAATGTATTAAGGATTAATTCAGCAATAACCCGGTGACCCAATTCAAAAGCCAACTCAAAGGCAGAGTATTTTTGTGGGGCTTTGTGTTGCCAAAAATCCATAATATCTTCAGCGGTAAATCCAAACAGGCGTGCATGGTTAGATAAAGCAAGATAAACCGTCTCTACAACATTTTGTTGTTTATGCTGTATCGCTGAAAACAAACCGGGATATTCATTAGAATTATTTGCCAGGAGGAGGGGCTTCATATTTTTTTTATCGAATTTAAACGTATTAAACAGAGTGGGTAATGCGTTAAAAATAGTATTAATAACGTTCATATGTCCACTATTATAGGCAGTCAACATTTCTGTTCTATGTAGTTCTGGCATTTTCTGGAGCTGAATCATCAGTTGCGTAAGTTGGTGATTCTGACCAATTGCCATTAGCAAATTCATCGTTGCTGGTGATAATGGAGGGGTTATTTCATCCACAGATCCTTTTAACATCAATAGCTGTTCTTTCGGAAGTGCTGGAATTATTGCAACAGATTGGTTAATAACATGATCATTTGACCATTTCAGGAGGCTATAATCTACATTCATAAAATCCATCAGAGAATAGTGTTTAATATCCTCTTTGCTTTCGCTCATAATTCTTATTTTATCGTTAGTTACATTAGGATCATAAACCGAAACCACGTAATGGGTACATCCTTCAGTTGTGTTCTTTATTCTTAGCCGGACCGTCAAAGCATGGTTATCCACCAGTAATATGGCTGCCATAACACTGATGCCATTTGATTCCATCTTGTCAAAATATGCTTTCATAACTAGCCCGAAATCACCGCAGGCAGCAACGCAACGCCCCTCAGGACGGCTGGAAACCAACGCCAAAGTCTGGTTTTTGCATTTTTTGTTGAAGTGCGTGAGAAATTTTTCAGCTGAAGAGTAATCATCTTGATGGGGTTTGTAATCAACATTCTGATAAATATCATTAATATATTGTGCAGCAATGTGTCGGCATACTATACGGTTTTGGGGTCGCCCCGGAAAATAACATTGACCATTAAGTTTAATTCTTGGGAATTCTTTTTCTTTTCTATCTGATTTTAGGTTTAATTCTTGTTTATCAAGAGTGTCTGAGCGTTGAGGTAAAATTTCCATTAGGTATTTTTCAAATATTGGGGCAATGGTTTGAGTAAGTGTCGTGTTTTCGTTTTTATTAATTATCGTAATTTCTTTCTTATCAGCTTGTAAGACGGACGTGGAAAATTTAATGACAAAATCCTTGTTGCTAAAGATATGACGACCATTTTGTCTACAGTTCTCTGAGAAGCTTTTTAATAGAGGTGTCGCCAGCTCCTTGCCAGAAAATTTATCCTCGAGTTCTTTATAAAACAATTCACTCAGGTTTTGGTGTTCATTTGTCTGGGCTGTATTATTAATATTTGCAGAGAAAGAACTACGAGGAATACGAGTAATCATTTAAATATCTCATTGTTTATTGATGTCTTGAATTTTAACTATCAGAACAGTGAAAAAATTTAATATGATTACAACTAAAGAAATATCATAAATCGCTCAATCTCATAATGCAGCCGTAAAAGTTTCGGTGGAATGAGATCTTGCGATTTTGTTAATGATTAAGTGGTTTGATGTTTAAAAATAATGCCGAGTTAATAAAAGTGTGTGAAGTGTATGACATTAAGTTATTCTGGCGTCAATACGATTAACAGACACCCTTATTCTATTGCCACTCAGGTATGATGGGCAGAATATTGCCTCTGCCCGCCAGAAAAAAGTCAGCGCATTCCACCGTACGCCAGCGTCACTTCCTTCGCCGCTTTAATCACCATTGCGCCAAACTCGGTCACGCGGTCATCGGTAATACGTGAAATCGGTCCGGAAATAGAAATTGCGGCAAACGGTTCACGGTGCTCATCGAAAATACACGCTGCAAGGCAACGTAGCCCCAGCGCATGTTCCTCATCGTCAAATGAATAACCCCGTTTGCGCGTTTGGGCGAGATCTTCTTTTAAATGCACAGGAGACACCAGCGTTGCGTGGGTATAGGCATGTAACCCTTTGCGGTGCAGCAGCTTCGTCACCTGTTCTTCGCTCAGTTGGGCTAAAAAGGCTTTACCTGCACCGGAAGCGTGCATCGGCAATTTACCGCCGATAGGCGCGGACATTCGCATCAGATGCGTACACTGTACCTGGTCGATAATAATCGCTTCGTGATCGCTTTGATCAAGCACCGCCATATTGACCGTTTCGCCAGACTCTTCCATTAAATTGCGCAGGATAGGGTGAACAATCGCTAACAAATTACGGCTCTGGAGAAAGCTGCTGCCGACCATAAAGGCATGTGCGCCGATTGCCCAATGTCCCAGTTCGCCGACCTGACGCACGAAACCCTGCTGTTGCATCGTGGTTAGCAGGCGGTGGGTCGTGGAATTGGGTAACCCGGCTTGTTGCGCCAGTTCCGTGAGTGCCACACTGCCATTGGATTCGGCAATCCACTCCAGTAATTTCAGGCCACGCGTTAAAGACTGAACCTGTCCAGTCGCTGGTGCGGTGGCAACGGCGGGTTTTCTGCCGCGTTTTGCGGGAATGGGTGCGACCATGACAGTCTCCTTTTTCTGTATCGTGGAAATCATTTTCATTTTTATTATCAGCGAATGCAATAGTTGCTGAACAGATCCGATGAGTTAATGTTGAACAAATCTCATGTTGCGTGGTGGTCGCTTTTACCACAGATGCGTTTATGCCAGTATGGTTTGTTGAATTTTTATTAAATCTGGGTTAAGCGTGTTGGGAGCAAGTGTGAGCAGCAAAGTGGAACAACTGCGTGCGCAGTTAAATGAACGTATTCTGGTGCTGGACGGCGGTATGGGCACCATGATCCAGAGCTATCGACTGAACGAAGCCGATTTTCGTGGTGAACGCTTTGCCGACTGGCCATGCGACCTCAAAGGCAATAACGATCTGCTGGTGCTCAGTAAACCGGAAGTGATCGCCGCTATCCACAACGCCTACTTTGAAGCGGGCGCAGATATCATCGAAACCAACACCTTCAACTCCACGACCATTGCGATGGCGGATTACCAGATGGAATCCCTGTCAGCGGAAATCAACTTTGCGGCGGCGAAACTAGCGCGCGCCTGTGCTGATGAGTGGACCGCGCGCACGCCGGAGAAACCGCGCTACGTTGCCGGTGTTCTCGGCCCGACCAACCGCACGGCGTCTATTTCTCCGGACGTCAACGATCCGGCATTCCGCAACATCACTTTTGACCAGCTGGTGGCGGCTTATCGAGAATCCACCAAAGCGCTGGTGGAAGGTGGCGCGGACCTGATCCTGATTGAAACCGTTTTCGACACCCTTAACGCCAAAGCGGCGGTCTTTGCGGTGAAAACGGAGTTTGAAGCGCTGGGCGTTGAACTGCCGATTATGATCTCCGGCACCATCACCGACGCCTCCGGGCGCACGCTCTCCGGGCAGACCACCGAAGCGTTTTATAACTCTCTGCGCCACGCCGAAGCGCTGAGTTTCGGCCTTAACTGTGCGCTGGGGCCAGACGAACTGCGCCAGTACGTGCAGGAATTATCACGGATTGCGGAATGCTACGTCACAGCGCACCCGAACGCCGGGCTACCCAACGCCTTTGGTGAGTACGATCTCGACGCCGACACGATGGCAAAACAGATACGTGAATGGGCGCAAGCGGGCTTTCTCAATATCGTCGGCGGCTGCTGTGGCACCACGCCACAACATATTGCCGCGATGAGTCGTGCAGTAGAAGGATTAGCGCCGCGCAAACTGCCGGAAATCCCCGTAGCCTGCCGTTTGTCCGGCCTGGAGCCGCTGAACATTGGCGAAGATAGCCTGTTTGTGAACGTGGGTGAACGCACCAACGTCACCGGTTCCGCTAAGTTCAAGCGACTGATCAAAGAAGAGAAATACAGCGAGGCGCTGGATGTGGCGCGTCAGCAGGTGGAAAACGGTGCGCAGATTATCGATATCAACATGGATGAAGGGATGCTCGACGCCGAAGCGGCGATGGTGCGTTTTCTCAATCTGATTGCCGGTGAACCGGATATCGCTCGCGTGCCGATTATGATCGACTCCTCAAAATGGGACGTTATTGAAAAAGGTCTGAAGTGTATCCAGGGCAAAGGCATTGTTAACTCTATCTCGATGAAAGAGGGTGTCGACGCCTTTATCCATCACGCGAAACTGTTGCGTCGTTACGGTGCGGCAGTCGTGGTAATGGCCTTTGACGAACAGGGACAGGCCGATACCCGCGCACGGAAAATCGAGATTTGCCGTCGGGCGTACAAAATCCTCACCGAAGAGGTTGGCTTCCCGCCAGAAGATATCATCTTCGACCCGAACATCTTCGCGGTCGCAACCGGCATTGAAGAGCACAACAACTATGCGCAGGACTTTATCGGCGCCTGCGAAGACATCAAACGCGAACTGCCGCACGCGCTGATTTCCGGCGGCGTATCTAACGTTTCTTTCTCATTCCGTGGCAACGATCCGGTGCGCGAAGCCATTCACGCAGTGTTCCTCTACTACGCTATTCGCAATGGCATGGATATGGGGATCGTCAATGCCGGGCAGCTGGCGATTTACGACGACCTGCCCGCTGAACTGCGCGACGCGGTGGAAGATGTGATTCTTAATCGTCGCGATGATGGCACTGAGCGTTTACTGGAGCTTGCCGAGAAATATCGCGGCAGCAAAACCGACGACACCGCTAACGCCCAGCAGGCGGAGTGGCGCTCGTGGGAAGTGAATAAACGTCTGGAATACTCGCTGGTCAAAGGCATTACTGAGTTTATCGAGCAGGATACCGAAGAAGCCCGCCAGCAGGCTACGCGCCCGATTGAAGTGATTGAAGGCCCGTTGATGGACGGCATGAACGTGGTCGGCGATCTGTTTGGCGAGGGCAAAATGTTCCTGCCGCAGGTGGTGAAATCGGCGCGCGTAATGAAGCAGGCGGTGGCGTATCTCGAACCGTTTATTGAAGCCAGCAAAGAGCAGGGTAAAACCAACGGCAAGATGGTGATCGCCACCGTGAAGGGCGATGTCCACGACATCGGTAAAAATATCGTTGGTGTGGTGCTGCAATGTAACAACTACGAAATTGTCGATCTCGGCGTTATGGTGCCTGCGGAAAAAATTCTCCGTACCGCTAAAGAAGTGAATGCTGATCTGATTGGCCTTTCGGGGCTTATCACGCCGTCGCTGGACGAGATGGTTAACGTGGCGAAAGAGATGGAGCGTCAGGGCTTCACTATTCCGCTATTGATTGGCGGCGCGACGACCTCAAAAGCGCACACGGCGGTGAAAATCGAGCAGAACTACAGCGGCCCGACGGTGTATGTGCAGAATGCCTCGCGTACCGTTGGTGTGGTGGCGGCGCTGCTTTCCGATACCCAGCGTGATGATTTTGTCGCTCGTACCCGCAAGGAGTACGAAACCGTACGTATTCAGCACGGGCGCAAGAAACCGCGCACACCACCGGTCACGCTGGAAGCGGCGCGCGATAACGATTTCGCTTTTGACTGGCAGGCTTACACGCCGCCGGTGGCGCACCGTCTCGGCGTGCAGGAAGTCGAAGCCAGCATCGAAACGCTGCGTAATTACATCGACTGGACACCGTTCTTTATGACCTGGTCGCTGGCCGGGAAGTATCCGCGCATTCTGGAAGATGAAGTGGTGGGCGTTGAGGCGCAGCGGCTGTTTAAAGACGCCAACGACATGCTGGATAAATTAAGCGCCGAGAAAACGCTGAATCCGCGTGGCGTGGTGGGCCTGTTCCCGGCAAACCGTGTGGGCGATGATATTGAAATCTACCGTGACGAAACGCGTACCCATGTGATCAACGTCAGCCACCATCTGCGCCAACAGACCGAAAAAACAGGCTTCGCTAACTACTGTCTCGCTGACTTCGTTGCGCCGAAGCTTTCTGGTAAAGCAGATTACATCGGCGCATTTGCCGTGACTGGCGGGCTGGAAGAGGACGCGCTGGCTGATGCCTTTGAAGCGCAGCATGATGATTACAACAAAATCATGGTGAAAGCGCTTGCCGACCGTTTAGCCGAAGCCTTTGCGGAGTATCTCCATGAGCGTGTGCGTAAAGTCTACTGGGGCTATGCGCCGAACGAGAACCTCAGCAACGAAGAGCTGATCCGCGAAAACTACCAGGGCATCCGTCCGGCACCGGGCTATCCGGCCTGCCCGGAACATACGGAAAAAGCCACCATCTGGGAGCTGCTGGAAGTGGAAAAACACACTGGCATGAAACTCACAGAATCTTTCGCCATGTGGCCCGGTGCATCGGTTTCGGGTTGGTACTTCAGCCACCCGGACAGCAAGTACTACGCTGTAGCACAAATTCAGCGCGATCAGGTTGAAGACTATGCCCGCCGTAAAGGAATGAGCGTTACCGAAGTTGAGCGTTGGTTGGCACCGAATCTGGGGTATGATGCCGAGTAAGTGATAACACCGGGGTATTTGCCCCGGTTTTTAATGTCATAAATAATGGATTATTGAACATGATAAAAATTGATGAAATAGATTTTTTTGCTTTCGAAGGATGTTCAGAGTCCGAAGTTACTGAACTATTAGGAAAAAAACCAACAGGTTATAATGATTGGATAATTAATATAAAAACAGGTGTGGAGTGGGTATTTTATGATGGTCGTTATTGGTTAGATTTTCGTAAATCCAAAGAGGGTATAAGGTGTATCTCATGCAGTATTCTGTATCACGATAAAAGTAAAGGGCGTATCGATGTCTTGTTTAGTGAAGGTATAGCTGACAGAGGTTTAAAAAATACGGGTGGAGTGTTAATCCAAAAACGCCCGCAATTATAATAATTCCTGGTAATATTTGTTTTCGTAAAAAGGATTTACTTTATGCAACGTCAATATAAAAAATACATTCTTCTTTTTTGGGGTGTTATGGATGTTATCGCGATAGCCACATATCTGTTCTACTCGCTTGGTAATGGTCGTATCCCTTTTTATTCCGATATCGTTCATTCACTTTCTTTACTTAAGGATATCGGTGTTGAAGGCGGTTTTTACGCTTATGCAGTCGCCACTGTTACGCTACAAATAGTATTATTGTTCTCTTTATTCTTTTCTGCGCAATGTTTTTTAAGACAAAAATTATTTAGTTTCTCTTTTTTGGCGATTCAGGAGTTTATGCGTTTTGCTACCGTAAGCTGTTCAATCTCCGTAATACCGTTGTTACTTAATTATTTTTATTCACAGGATCTGGTCTTAAATATTTCGTTGTTTATCTTCTCAGAGGTCACAAAAGTGACAACGATTATCTGGTGTAAACGACGGGGGAAAGTGTGACAGAAATAGCAACAGATACAGGTGGATTTTTATATAAATGCCTTTTTAAATGCTTTCTTGTATAAATCTCTTATACTGAAAGTACATACAAGAGAAATGCCTGGATAAAAACAACGTGATTAGAAAAATCTTAACAGGAAAATGCATAACAAAAAGGAGAACCTGATTCCGTGCTAACTTTGCTTCACCTGCTTTCTGCCGTCGCCCTGCTGGTCTGGGGGACTCATATTGTTCGAACCGGCGTAATGCGCGTCTTCGGCGCGCGTTTGCGTACTGTCCTTAGCCGGAGCGTCGAAAAAAAGCCGCTCGCCTTTTGCGCGGGGATCGGCGTTACCGCACTGGTACAGAGCAGTAATGCCACCACCATGCTGGTGACCTCGTTCGTCGCTCAGGATCTGGTTGCTCTCGCGCCTGCGCTGGTGATTGTGCTGGGTGCAGATGTCGGGACGGCGCTGATGGCGCGTATTCTCACCTTCGATTTATCCTGGCTGTCACCGTTACTTATTTTTATCGGCGTGATTTTTTTCCTCGGACGCAAACAGTCACGCGCCGGGCAACTGGGCCGCGTCGGTATTGGTCTTGGGCTGATTTTGCTAGCGCTGGAGTTGATTGTGCAGGCCGTAACGCCGATCACCCAGGCAAACGGCGTTCAGGTGATCTTTGCCTCGCTGACCGGCGATATTCTGCTGGATGCGCTGATTGGCGCGATGTTCGCCATTATCAGCTACTCCAGCCTTGCTGCTGTACTGCTGACCGCGACTCTGACCGCCGCAGGCATTATCTCCTTCCCCGTGGCGCTCTGTCTGGTGATTGGTGCTAACCTCGGTTCCGGTCTGCTGGCAATGCTCAACAACAGTGCCGCCAATGCCGCAGCCCGCCGTGTCGCGCTGGGTAGTCTGCTGTTTAAGCTGGTGGGTAGCCTGATTATCCTGCCGTTTGTCCATTTGCTGGCAGAGACAATGGGGAAGTTGTCATTGCCAAAAGCGGAACTGGTGATCTATTTCCACGTCTTCTACAACCTTGTACGTTGCCTGGTCATGCTGCCATTTGTTGACCCGATGGCACGGTTTTGCAAAACGATTATTCGCGATGAACCGGAACTGGATACCCAGCTACGGCCTAAACATCTGGATGTCAGCGCGCTGGATACGCCCACGCTTGCTCTGGCGAACGCCGCGCGCGAAACCCTGCGCATTGGCGACGCCATGGAACAGATGATGGAAGGGTTGAATAAAGTGATGCACGGTGAGCCACGGCAGGAGAAAGAGCTGCGTAAGCTGGCAGATGATATCAACGTTCTCTACACCGCCATTAAGCTGTATCTGGCGCGGATGCCAAAAGAAGAGCTGGCGGAGGAAGAGTCGCGCCGCTGGGCAGAGATCATCGAAATGTCGCTCAACCTTGAACAGGCCTCCGATATCGTCGAGCGCATGGGCAGCGAAATTGCTGACAAATCACTGGCAGCACGGCGGGCATTTTCGCTTGATGGGTTGAAGGAACTGGATGCGCTCTATGAGCAATTGCTCAGTAATTTAAAGCTGGCAATGTCGGTGTTCTTCTCTGGCGATGTCACCAGCGCTCGTCGTTTGCGTCGCAGCAAACATCGTTTTCGCATTCTTAATCGCCGCTATTCCCACGCCCACGTCGATCGCCTGCATCAGCAAAACGTGCAGAGCATTGAAACCAGTTCGCTACATTTAGGCTTACTGGGAGATATGCAGCGCCTGAACTCGCTGTTTTGTTCGGTGGCTTACAGTGTGCTGGAACAGCCGGATGAAGATGAAGGACGGGACGAGTATTAATATTGTGAATCCTGTAGGCCTGATAAGACGCGTAAAGCGTCGCATCAGGCACTATGAACAAGATGCCGGATCATGCATCCGGCAATTCACTTAAAAACGGTGACCAGCTTCCAGCGGAACCGCTTCTTCACCAGCCTTAAACACATAAGTGGTGTTCGGGCCACCCAGCGTAGCGTGACCTTTACTTACTGTGATCCAGTTACCTTCCGGCAGACCAATAATCGTCAGTTCTGGCGCGACGACCAGCAGTTCGCGAATACGCTGCTCACGGGTTTCACCTTTATGGCCTTCCGGCAGCGCGTTGGTGAAGTGCGGGTTGATTTGCAGCGGGAACAGATTTAGCGCATCGAAACCTTGCGGATCGACAATCGGCATATCGTTGGTGGTACGAATAGTTGGGCAAGCAAGGTTAGCGCCTGCGCTCCAGCCAATATACAGCGCGCCACGTTTCACCACGTCAGTAATGGGTGCCAGCAGCCCGCGCTCGCGGCACTGTTTCAGCAACTGGAAAGTATTACCGCCGCCGACAATCACAATTTCCGCATTTTCAATCGCGGCAACGGGATCGACAACGCTATGAATACCGGTGACAGAAACACCCAGCGGAGCGAGAACCGCAGCCGTTTTCGCTGTGTAATCATCCCAGGTCTGCGTTACGCCAGCGAAAGGGATAAACACCGCTGAGCGGCGACCCTGCAACTGTTCAGCAATTAGCGGCAGTGCATGTTCCAGCCAGGCTTTACCCGGCAGCGTCGAGTTACTCAATAAAAGCAGTTCCATTACTTCTCCGGTTAGTAAGAAATCACGGGAGGCATGCTACCACTGCGAATTTAACCACTTACTGACATGGCTCACGATGTCGCACATTGCTTCTGGCGTGGCAAACAAGGCGCTGATGTTTCTTATCCTTCTCGTGCAAATTGTGCCGCCTCAGCAATCAGTTGCGCATCAGGCCGTACGCCGGTATACATTGCGAACTGCTCGACGGCCTGTAAAGCAATCACCTCCGCACCGCTAATCGTCTGCTTATCAAGCCGTTGCGCCAGGCGAATGAGCGGCGTTTCCGGCGGCAAGGCCACGACATCAAAAACGACGCTTGCCGTTGAGACCATCGCTTCGCTGAAGGCCAGCTCATGGCTCTCTTTACCGCCGCTCATGCCAACGGGCGTCACGTTGACCAGAATGTCGCAGGCGATGCCTTCCGGCTGCGGTTGCCACTGAAACCCATACTGCTTCGCCAGCGCCGGGCCGCTCTCGCGGTTGCGGGCGGCAATGATAACATCCGTAAACCCCGCGTCGCGAAAGGCGGCAATCACCGCTTTGCCCATGCCGCCACTGCCGCGAATCATCACTCGCGTGGTGGTATTGAGCTGGTGGTGGGTAATCAGGCTTTTCACCGCGATATAGTCGGTGTTAAACCCGGTCAGCCTGCCGTCGTCATTCACGATGGTATTCACGGAATCAATGACCTTCGCCGACGGATCGATCGCGTCGAGAAAAGGCATGCAGCTTTCTTTAAACGGCATCGACACAGCGCAACCGCGAATACCCAACGCGCGAACCCCTTTCACCGCCGCTGCAATATCCTGGGTGGTGAACGCTTTATAGATGAAATTCAGCCCCAGCTTTTCATAAAGATAATTGTGAAAACGCGTGCCGAAGTTACCGGGGCGGCCGGCCAGCGACATGCAGAGTTAAGTAGCGCGATTAATCATGGGAAATTGCCTCTGCATGGGCGAGCAGGTATTGCTCCGCCTCACCGGACCAGATCCCCTGATGACGCGCCAGAATTGCCGCCAGTGCTTGATCCTGAATCTGCGTGAGTGACGTCAGCGGCAGGTATTTCCCGGTATACACCAGCTTTTTGCCGCCGCCGACGGCAGGCAATTCAAGCGTGGTTTCGCCCGCGGCATTCAGCCCAAGAATATGTGTTACCACTTTTGCGGCCTGCACTTTTTTCTCTTCAATCAATTTGACCGCTGCGCGCATGTCGTCGGTATTGCCGCCTGATGTGCCCACGTAGTGGGTAAATGCATAATGCACATCGTAGAAATTAATTGGCGCGCTGAAGTGCTTATCCTGCGGTCCGGCGAAGAAATTCAGACAACCATCTGTCGCCAGCAAGGAAGAGGCGAGAGTCACCAGTCCTTCATTAGGCACAAAGACGAAAATATCATCGAAGCCGTGACCGCCACTCAGTGCCATTAACGTATCAAATGCTGCATCGGCGGCATTGAGATAATGAATCAGTGTTTGCGGTTCTGATGGATAGTGCTTGCGCGCATAACTCAATTTGTCGTTGTCGGTATCGGTAATGACGAGCAGCGAAGGGTTAACGGGTCCATGTAGCGCATAATCAATCGCCAACAGTCCCATTGGTCCGGTGCCGCCGAGGATCAGCGTGCGCCCTTGCGGGCGAATCCCCATCGTGTGGTTATAACTACCTTCCTGAAGATGATAGTTGGCGTTGAACGCGCCAATCACGCAGGAAAGCGGTTCAACCAGCGAGCCTTCAAAATAGGTTTCGCCGTCGTATGCCAGCAGGCAATCTTGTTCCATGACCTCGTTGGGAATAACCACATGCGTCGCTTCGCCGCCTACCCACGGGAAGGAGTAGCCGGGGCAATCCGGGCGGTCGGGGAGTTGCAGGTTGGCCTGAATCACATAACGCTGACCCGGCTGGAATTTGTGCTGCCACTTTTTACCCACGGCCAGAATATCGCCGCAAAATTCGTGGCCGATGATGATGGGATTGGTCGCCACATCGTCGGGTACTTTTTTATGGTTTTCACCCAGATTGGCCTCTTTCCAGGAAGAGAGGCACAGGCTGTCAGTGACCACCGTTGCGAGGATTTCATCCTCCTGCATTTCAGGAAGGTCAAAGGTTTCCAGACGCAGGTCACGTTTGCCATAAAGACGCAGAGCTGTTGTTTTCATAAACCACCTCATGTTGAACGATGGCCCCGACGGTTGCGCCGGGGCGAAGAATCAGGACAGGAAGCCCAGCGCATTACCGATAATCCCTAAACCAAACAGGGCGAAAATCAGCCATACCGGGTTAATTTTTTTGTTGAGCAGACGAACCATCAGCAGCGTCAGACCGAGCGCCAGCAAACCAGGGCAAAGTTGGTCGAGGATGTTCTGCACGGTTATGGTGACGGTGGCACCATCGGCGGCAGGCGTTTGTGAAACCACCAACGGTACGTTGATTGACGTCCATTTGGTCACCAGCACGCCCATCACAAACAGCCCGAGAATCGACGCGCCTTCGGTGAGTTTTTGCAGCAAATTACCGCCCATATCGCTGACGATATTCACCCCTTTGCGAAAGCCGAGCTGTAGGCCATACCACTTCATCGCCAGACGCACCGCGTTGAAAATAAAGAAGAACAGCAGGGGGCCGAGAATGTTGCCCGAAAGTGCCAGAGATGCGCCGAGCGCGGCGGTAATCGGGCGCAGCGTTCCCCAGACCAGTGGATCGCCAACTCCTGCCAATGGTCCCATCAGACCGACTTTGATGCCGTTAATGGTACCGTCATCAATTTCCGCGCCGTTGGCCCGCGCCTCTTCCATGGCGGCAGTGACGCCGATGACCGGGCCACATACGGCTGGCGTGGTATTGAAGAACACCAGGTGTCGCCTGAGCGCCGCAACCTGATCCTCTTTTAATGGGTAAAGTCGTTTGATGGCGGGGATCATGTCGTAGCAAAAACCCAGCCCGTGAATACGTTCAAAGTTAAAGGATGCCTGTTGCAGGTTGGAGCGCAGAAACATGCTCACCAGATCGCTGCGTGTAATTTTTCTCTGTTCCATGATGGCTCCGTTAATCATCAAGTTGGTCAAGGGCGGTGATAGTGGTGGTCTGGGGATGTGGTTCAGCTTTACGCCACTGTGGATTTAACTGGATGTAGAGCAGGGCCATGATCACGCCGACGCCACCGAACGCCAGCAGACTGAGATCGAGGTAGCCACCTGCGAGGAAACCGAGGAAAAAGAAAGGCATCAAATATTTCACGCCCATCATACGTAGCACCATGGCGTAACCGACCACCACGATAAAACCGCCAGCAATCTGTAGTCCTCGGGTCACAAATTCGGGAATGGCGTTTAACATATTGCTGACCATATCGGCGCTGACGAACAGCGAGACAATCAGTGCCGGAATAGCAACGCGCAGCGCCTGCACGCCAAGCGCGGAGACATGCAGAATATCGAGAGTGCGAAACCGTGCTTCTTCCGCTGCTTTATCCGCCGCGTGCTGGAACACTACGGTGATGGTACGGGCAAACACCGTGAGCACCTGGCCTGCCGCAGCCACAGGCAACGCGATGGCGATTCCGGTGGCGATGCTTTGCTGACCAACGATAACCAGAATGGCGGAGATTATGCTGGCGAGTGCAGAATCCGGAGATTGCGCCGCGCCGACGTTCATCCAGCCGAGAGCTATCAATTCCAGCGTACCACCGAGCATAATTCCGGTTTTTAAATCACCGAGAATTAAACCAATCACCGTACAGGCAATTAACGGACGATGAGTCTGAAATTCATCCAGCACGCTGCCCATTCCGGCAATACAGGAAAAAAGAAATATAGCAATGATTTGTAGGGTACTTATTTCCATGATTTGTCACCTTTTAAGTGTCGTCATCCCTGCCTGTTAAAGCATATGTACACAGGCGCTATTATTTAATTTGCGATTAACTGTTCGTTTATTTTGTCGATAATATTGATTGAGGGATCTGACGCTACGACGCGTAAATCCAGTATGACGCCAAGATTATTTAACTCATGAAATGCGTTAATATCATCGTCATCTAATGAAACTGCTTTGGTTAACTGTTTTTTACCAGGACGCCAGGCCATGCCGCCAATATTCAGGGTACCTATTTTTACCCCCTGGCGAACCATTGCTAAGGCATCTTGTGGGCGAGTGAAAAGATAAAAAACGGTTTCGTCCTGATATTGCGGGTTGTGATACACCGCGACGGCTTTTTCAATATTGACCACGTTAACCTTCATTCCCGGTGGCGCAGCCTGACGCAATAATGTCCGGCGAACTTCATCGTTATAAACTTCGTCATTGCAGATAATAATGCGCTGGGCGTTAGCCACTTTAGACCAGACGGTAGTGACCTGGCCGTGGATCAGGCGGTCATCAATGCGGGCGAGCGTAATGTTCATCAGAAATCCTCCTCCGCTGTTGCCACCTGTCTCCAGACGACGCAGGTTTGCTTTGCGATTTGCGTCAGGTGTTCACACAGTTCATCAACATTCATGCTGTCCTGGTTATCAACCAGTTCGAGCGCTAGCGGCAGAGAAAGGCCGCTGATTACCCGCAGACGAGGATTGCGCATCGCAAGCATCGCTGCCGCATTCCACGGGCTGCCGCACTGTAAATCCACGGCGATTAGCCACTCGTCATGATTGTGAATGCTCACTAACTTCTCCAGCTTTGCCACAATGTCTCCGGCGTTCTCGCCGGGCACAAATTCAACTGCCTCGACCCTGGCATCGCCGTACACCATCTGAACCGATTCCAGCATGGCGCAGGCTAATTTGCCGTGGGCGCAAAAAATGGCATTGACCATAAAGCCTCCTTAGCCGCGCGTTTTGCCGCCCGCAATGTTAGTGGTTACTCCGGTGATATAGCTGGCGCGTTCAGACAGCAGATAACAAACAAAATCAGCCACTTCTGCTAATCTTCCGGCGCGCCCAATAGGAATGGCGTTTTTGGTATAGCCTTCACGCAGCTGCTCGACGGTGATATTGCGCGTCCACGCCAGCGCTTCTTCATATTCCGGCGTGCGCAGTCCTGTTTTTTCCAGAATCCCCGGCGCGATACCGACCACACGGATACCGTGCTTACCCAGCTCTTTCGACCAGGAGCGCGTGAAGCTATTGAGCGCGGCTTTGGTCGCGGCGTAACAGCTTTGGCCTTCTGAGCCTTCCAGCCCACTTTCTGAGGAAACATTCACAATCACGCCATCATGTTGTTTGACCATCTGTCGCGCCACCGCCTGCGACATCAGAAAAACGCCTTTCTGGTTGATATTGACCATTTTTTCGAATGCAGCTTCGTTGAGTTCATACTGCCCGGCAGGCGCTTTCTCATCGACCAGCAGACGCGGGAAATTGACCCCGGCGTTGTTAACCAGACCGTCGATGCGACCAAAACGCTGGATAATTTCTGCTACCGTATGATTTACCTCTTTGGCGCTGGAAATATCGGTCGGCCAGAACTGATAACCTTTATGGCTTTCATATTGACCATCGCCACCGTGAATATCGACCATCTGTACATTCGCGCCTTGTGCTAATAATTCCTCTACAATCGCCAGACCAATACCGGATGCGCCACCGGTGACAATAATGATTTTATCCTGCAAATTTAACCACGTTTGCATAACAGACTCCTGATTTTAGATAATAGGGACCCGCCGTAATTTTTATTACGGTAAACATCGGGAAGATTTTTATTTCAGTAATAGTTCAGCTGTGCTGCTATTCGTTACCAGACAATTAATATATTTTCCACGCAGTGCACCAACAATTCCGCTGTATTTTTCTTCGCTCATGGCAATGCCAATGGAATACCGTGCCTGCTTTAATTTATTCATTTCGATAGAGAGTGTTTTTTCGCTCATATTCGTTTCAACCATTGCGCCGTGAATATCAAAAAAGCGCGAGCAAATATCGCCAGCAACCTGGCGGGCATTCAGGTCGTCACTCTCTTCACCACCATAAAACGCATGCCAGTTAGCGCCGTCGCGAATGGCCGGTGAGCCAATTCCCACCAGGGCGACATCCAGATTATCCCAGTAGGCAGAGATGGTTTTAAAGTGCTGAGACTGCATGATCCCATTACGAATTAATGGGTTATCCAGCAGAGCCGGAAAATCCGCGAGATGCGATTCCCCTTTCAGCTTCGCTGCCGCGCTGTAGGTTAATGTGTTTACGTGATAGCGGCTTTCGAGTTTACCGGACGGGCCGCCAATAATCGGCACGCAAATTAACTGCCGCGATTGCCCCGCCTGCGGCAAGTTTTCAACCAGTGCGCTCACCGCGCGGCCCCAGGAAAAACCGACAATATCGCCAGGTTCCAGCAAGCGATCCAGCAGTTGCGCGCCGTGTAACCCCATCATCGCCAGTTGAGTATCTTCATCCTCATCATTTCCTGACACCACCACAACGTCTTTCAGGCCAAACTTTTGCTTCACTTGCTGCTCCAGCCAGAGATTTTCGTTGTAGTCATAGTTGATGGCGATGGTGACAATTCCCTGATCGCGGCCTCGTTTAAGCAAGCGGCTGATGGTGGTGCGGTAAATACCCAGTTCGCGCGCAATTTGCGCCTGCGTCATATCCTGTTCGTAATAGAGTTGGGCAATCTTCACAATCAAACGGATATCGTCACTGTTTTCCATTGCCGCCTCCTGGTTCTGCACATTTGTGCAAATACGCTTTCTCACCGCTTGATCTGATATAACCCCATCATGATGGCCTTTCAAAGCGATTTTTCACTCTTTGCATGGGGGAAAATAGCGCTTTCTCTTGCACATTTGTTTCTCTGCGTAGTAGTCATCAGCACAGGTGTGCAGCGATTCGTAATTTGTTGATTATCCTTATTTTGCCAGGCAAATTTGCATCGTACTTCCGGAGACACTTTTGTGATAAAAGGCGTGGCAGATCACATTTAATTTCGACGTTGCCGCATAACCCTGTTTTTCCCCGCTAAGAGGTACGGTATATTCCGTTTTTTACAGGAGAATTTATGCTGCCCGACTCATCAGTCCGTTTAAATAAATACATCAGCGAAAGCGGAATTTGCTCACGCCGCGAAGCGGATCGCTATATCGAGCAAGGCAATGTGTTCCTTAATGGCAAGCGAGCCACCATTGGCGATCAGGTGAAACCCGGCGACGTTGTGAAAGTAAACGGTCAGTTGATTGAACCTCGGGAAGCCGAAGATTTGGTACTTATCGCCCTGAACAAGCCCGTTGGTATTGTAAGCACCACCGAAGATGGCGAGCGCGATAACATTGTCGATTTCGTTAACCACAGCAAACGCGTGTTCCCGATTGGCCGCCTGGATAAAGACTCCCAGGGGCTGATTTTCCTCACCAATCACGGCGATCTGGTGAATAAGATCCTCCGTGCGGGCAATGATCATGAGAAAGAGTATCTGGTGACGGTCGATAAACCGATTACCGAGGAGTTTATTCGCGGCATGAGTGCGGGGGTGCCGATCCTCGGGACGGTGACGAAAAAGTGCAAAGTCAAAAAAGAAGCGCCGTTTGTCTTCCGCATTACCCTGGTGCAGGGGCTGAACCGTCAGATCCGGCGCATGTGCGAGCATTTCGGCTATGAAGTGAAAAAGCTGGAACGCACGCGCATCATGAACGTTAGCTTAAGCGGCATTCCGCTGGGGGAATGGCGCGATTTAACCGACGATGAGTTAATCGACCTCTTTAAGCTCATTGAAAATTCCTCTTCCGAGGCAAAACCTAAAGCGAAGGCCAAACCGAAAACAGCGGGCATCAAACGTCCAGTCGTTAAGATGGAAAAAACGGCGGAAAAAGGCGGTCGCCCGGCGTCCAACGGTAAGCGTTTTACCTCGCCGGGGCGTAAAAAGAAGGGGCGTTAATCAGCGCCTGCCGCGCGTCGACGTATTTGCTGACCAGCTAAATGACGCTTCAGGATCCGGTTTATAAGCCTGCTTTTTCTTCAATTGGCGGGCTTTTTTCGCTTCAGCCTCACGCTCGACCATTAATTTATCGATGTACTCTTTCTTAATGCTGTTGGTTTCGGAGTTGGTCAGTACGCGACCATGCGCAATCCGCGCCCGATCCAGCAGTGTTTTAAGTTCACGCTGCTCGCGTTCAGTCATCTCTTTTTGGGTAATACGGGGGAGTGCCATGATGGTGCCCTCAGTGAGCCAGAGAGTTCAGTGTACGGGAATTCGTTTGCGAGCTGAACTGATAATATTCATTTTGCCTTCTCTTAACTATTTATCTCTTTCGATAATTAATTAGAGATGCAGATAAAAAATTAAAGGCAATTATTCTCCGATAAAGACGCTGGTTAACAGGGAATAGACTCGTTTATTTATGGGCATAATGACAAGAAAAACAATACGGCCCGAAATAATGTCTTCCGGGCCATACTGTGTTTACTCAAACAAATTAAAATGCAGCTTCTGCACTACCTGCTCGGCATCTTCGCCGGGCACCAGGAAGCACAGGTTATGGCTGGATGCGCCGTAACAAATCATGCGAATGTTGAACGGTTCCAGTACGCCGAATACCTCTTTGCCAACGCCGCAGGCTTTTG
>SKES01000741.1_pt1 | contig 25693 bp, 20 predicted proteins | sample 4826851 | NCBI WGS metagenome assembly SKES01 (sample SAMN11008803, study PRJNA524170) | human gut metagenome | biome: Human fecal sample; material: Feces; isolation source: fecal sample from pouch patient p52 | host: Homo sapiens | place: Israel: Tel-Aviv | collected 2016-09-04 | reverse complement strand
CCCCTGTTAATTTCTGCTATTCATGAGAAATATTTACAAGCGGGCGCTGATATTATTGAAACCAATACTTTCAGTTCTACCACCATTGCGCAAGCGGATTATGATTTACAGTCTATTGCCTACGAACTGAATTTTGCAGGCGCAAAACTAGCGCGTTTAGCCGCTGATAAATACAGCACACCAGAGAAACCTCGCTTTGTCGCGGGCGTGTTGGGGCCAACCAACCGTACCGCCTCTATTTCTCCTGATGTAAACGACCCTGGTTTCCGTAACATTACCTTTATGGAACTAGTGGATGCCTATGCTGAAGCGACTAAAGGCTTAATTAAAGGTGGTGCGGATTTAATCATGATCGAAACTATTTTCGACACGTTAAACGCAAAAGCTGCTATTTTCGCCATTGAAACGGTATTTGAAGAATTAGATGTGGAATTGCCGATTATGATTTCCGGCACCATTACCGATGCGTCTGGCCGTACCCTTTCTGGACAAACTACAGAAGCATTCTACAACTCGCTTCGTCACGCTAAACCGCTGACTTTCGGTTTGAACTGTGCCCTTGGCCCGAAAGAGCTTCGCCAGTATGTTGAACAACTGTCTAAAATCAGCGAAACCTATGTTTCTGTTCACCCAAATGCAGGCTTACCAAATGCCTTTGGTGGCTATGATTTAGGGGCAGAAGAGATGGCCGCACATCTTAAAGAATGGGCTGAAAGTGGCTTTGTGAATATTGTCGGTGGTTGCTGCGGTACCACCCCTGAACACATCAAAGCCTTTGCCGATGCCATGCAAGGTATTGCACCGCGTAAATTACCTGAAATTAAAACCGCGATGCGTTTATCGGGCTTAGAGCCACTCAATATTGATGATGAAAGCCTATTCGTGAACGTGGGTGAACGTAATAACGTGACAGGTTCGGCGAAATTTAAGCGCTTAATTAAAGAAGACAAATTTGCCGAAGCCATTGAAATTGCCATCGACCAAGTGGAAAACGGCGCGCAAGTGATCGACGTCAATATGGACGAAGCCTTATTAGACGGCAAAAAATGCATGACCCGTTTCCTCAATATTATGGCGACCGAACCCGATGCAGCGAAAGTGCCGGTGATGATCGACTCCTCAAAATGGGAAGTAATTGAGGCAGGTTTGCAGTCGGTGCAAGGTAAACCGATTGTGAACTCAATCTCGTTGAAAGAAGGCGAAGACATCTTTATCGAACACGCTAAATTGGTGCGTAAATATGGTGCCGCTGTAGTTGTGATGGCATTTGACGAAGTGGGTCAAGCCGATACCGAAGATCGTAAAGTGGAAATTTGTAGCCGTGCTTATGACATTTTGGTGAACCAAGTCGGCTTCCCGCCAGAAGATATCATTTTTGACCCGAATATTTTCGCCATTGGTACAGGGATTGAAGAGCACAATAACTACGGTGTAGATTTCATCAACGCCACAGGTCGCATTAAACGTGCCCTACCGCATGCGAAAATCTCAGGCGGGGTGTCGAATGTGTCTTTCTCATTCCGTGGTAATAATGTGATGCGTGAAGCCATTCACGCTGTCTTCCTCTATCACGCCATCAAACAAGGCATGGATATGGGGATTGTGAATGCGGGACAACTTGCGATTTATGACGATCTCGATCCTGAATTACGTGAAATTGTAGAAGATGCGGTATTAAACCGCAGCCCAGATGCCACCGAAAAACTGCTCGATATTGCAGAAAAATATCGTAATCAAGGCAACGATGAAAGTGCGGTCGATTCTGTCGCAGAATGGCGTACTTGGCCTGTAGAAGAACGTTTAAAACACGCGCTGGTAAAAGGGATTACCACTTATATTGTGGAAGATACTGAAGAAGCTCGCCAACAATTACCAAGCCCGTTAGATGTGATTGAAGGGCCGCTGATGGAAGGGATGGATGTAGTCGGCGATTTATTCGGTGACGGTAAAATGTTCCTGCCGCAAGTAGTGAAATCTGCACGCGTGATGAAACAATCTGTGGCGTATTTAGAGCCATTTATCAACGCAACCAAACAAAAAGGTTCAAGCAACGGTAAAGTCGTGATTGCGACTGTAAAAGGCGACGTGCACGACATCGGGAAAAATATCGTAAGCGTGGTGATGCAATGTAATAACTTTGAAGTGATTGACTTGGGCGTGATGGTGCCTGCAGACAAAATCATTCAAACCGCTATTGATGAAAAAGCGGACATCATTGCGTTAAGTGGTTTAATTACCCCTTCTCTAGATGAGATGGAATACTTCTTGGGTGAAATGACTCGCTTAGGCTTAAATCTTCCTGTGATGATTGGCGGGGCGACCACCTCTAAAGAACATACGGCAATTAAACTTTATCCTAAATATAAAGAACACGGCGTATTTTATACCTCTAACGCCTCCCGTGCGGTGACGGTGTGTGCGGCATTGATGAATCCTGAAAGCCGTGCGGCATTGTGGGAACAATTCAAGAAAGATTACGAGAAAATCCAGCAATCCTTTTCTAACCGTAAACCACTGCGTAAACAGCTCAGCATTGAAGAGGCTCGCGCAAACCGCTTTGATGGCTTTAGTGGCGAATGGGCAGATTACGTGCCACCAAAACCAAACCAAACCGGTATTGTGGAATTTAAAAACGTACCGATTGCCACATTACGTAAATTTATCGACTGGTCACCATTCTTCCGCATTTGGGGGTTAATGGGTGGCTATCCTGATGCCTTTGATTATCCAGAAGGCGGCGAAGAAGCACGCAAAGTGTGGAACGATGCGCAAGTGGTATTGGATGAATTAGAACAAAACCACAAACTCAACCCAAGCGGTATTTTAGGCATTTTCCCAGCAGAACGTGTGGGCGATGATGTGGTGCTTTTCGCTGATGAAGAACGCACAAAACCTATTGGCACCGCTTACGGCTTACGCCAACAAACGGAACGGGGCAAAAACAGCAAAAGCCCGTTTAACTTTGCCTTAAGCGACTTTATTGCCGATCGCGAAAGCGGCAAAAAAGACTGGATGGGTATGTTTGCTGTCTGTGCCGGTATTGAAGAAATGGAGTTAGTAGAAGGCTATAAAGCAGCAGGCGATGACTACAACGCCATCTTGCTACAAGCCGTGGGCGACCGCCTCGCCGAAGCCATGGCAGAATACCTACACTTCGAACTTCGCACCCGCATTTGGGGCTACACGCAAGAAGAATTCGACAACCAAGGTTTAATCAATGAAAACTATGTCGGCATCCGCCCTGCTCCGGGCTATCCAAGCTGCCCAGAGCATACCGAAAAAGCCTTGATTTGGGATTTATTAGAAGTCGAACAACGCATTGGCATGAAACTCACCGAAAGCTACGCCATGTGGCCGGCAGCTTCCGTCTGCGGTTGGTACTTCACCCACCCTGCAAGTAACTATTTCACTTTAGGTCGCATCGATGAAGACCAAGCTCAAGATTATGCCAAACGTAAAGGTTGGGATGAAAGAGAGATGATGAAATGGTTGGGTATGGCGATGAAGTAGATATTTAAGGAGGTGTTTGATGAGTAAACTAACTGAAGATTCACTAGAATTTGCAAGAAAACATATAGAGAAATTTTATGATTCAGATTTTTTCCCAAAAACATTTGAGTTTCAAGCTATTTGGCATTGTTGGGATGAAGTAAAGTCTGATTTATTATCAAAAAACATTGGTAAATTATCTATCACGAATCCAAGAACTTTAACCTCTAAAAAGCCTAAGGAAGGATTTAGGGTTGTACACCAACTGGAGCCAATAGATAGTCTAATATACACAGCTCTAGTATATTCTGTAGCAGAACAAATTGAACAAGCGAGAGTAGATATTAATAGTAAAGTAGCATGTTCTTATAGAATAAAAATCAATGACGGTAGTTTTTTTTCAAACAACAATGGATTCTTGAGTTTCGCTACACAATCTGAAGAATTAGCAAATAATTATCAGTATGTTTTAGCTACAGATATTACTGACTTCTATAACCAAATTTATCTTCATAGATTAAATAATGCTATTGAATCAGCAAATCAAATATCTAGCGAGGTTCCTAATGAGATTGAACGCTTCTTATCTACATTAAATAATAAAGCCTCTAAAGGTATCCCCGTAGGTCCTGCTGCAAGTATCGTTCTAGCTGAGGCAATAATGATAGATATAGATAATTTTTTAATTAATAAAGGAGTATTTCATACCAGATATGTTGATGATTTTAGGATTTTTTCTAATTCAAAGGAAAAGTTAAATTCCGTATTAGAAGAGTTAACTCTTTATTTATATGATAACCATCGATTAACTCTATCCTCAGAAAAAACTAAAGTAATTGAGACTAAGAAATATATAAATGAAATAATGCATAACCACTATGAGCTTGAAAGAGTTCAATTATTTGAAAAATTAGAGGTTTTTAATCCATACTCAGGGGAAATAGAAGAAATAAAGGTACCAGTTGAAGATGAAAATGCTATAGCAAATGAACAGTTTGAAATACTTGCCCAAAACGTTATTAATCGTCAATTCTTAGATTTGGGCTTATCTAGAGCGTTAGTAAGAAAATCGAAAACCTTCAAAATTAAAGAGTTATCTACATTTATTTTTGAGAATTTTGAATTCTTCAGTCCTATAATAAATGATGTTTGCTTGTACTTATCAAGTATAACAAATACTGAATTCATAAATACTCATAAAGAAAAATTAATAAATATATCAAATTCAGAAATTATGAATAGAAGCCTTGTTAGATTATGGTTTGAATGGTACATAGCTAATAATACAGAATTATTGAAAATACCAGAACTCTCATCTTTTATTCTTAGCAGCCCAAATGTTACAAGTCAGGCTCAAGCAGCAATTACTTCTAAAAATCAAGCTTGGGTAAGGGAGCATAAAAGCAAGTTACACACTTTTGGTAATTGGGAAAGAAGAGCTATATTGCACTCTGGAAAAGTTTTGGCTAGAGATGAGAGAAACAATTGGCTAAAAATAGTAGAACAATCATCCACTATTCCGCTAGATAGATACATCGCTAAGTGGGTTAGAGAATCTTCTTGAATAAGATTCATATCAGGGAGGTTGTAGTCAATGTTCAACCTCGATGGTGCACGCTTCCCAGCGTATGCCCAATTTCCCCACGATGGTGCAAGCGTCCTCGCTTGTGTCTATCAACTAAAAGTGCGGTCACAAGATCCAAAGGATTTTGAACATTGGCTCTTCCAATGTTTATGGGTAAAATTCGTAATGTTTTTATTAAACAGCACCAGCGTGGACGCTGGCGCTATCTTTCTTTGTTAGCACAATCTGTTAAGGCACGCTTCCCAACGTGTGCCTAACTTCAATAAAAATACCTCAAAAACTCATCGCACTTTACCCTTTGTATATTGCACAATCCCCAATTTCCGCTATCATACTCCCTTTCTCATTCACTCTACTCTCGGAACTTTATCGATGAATAAATTTAAAATAGCATTACTCACGGCGGCATTCGTAGGTTTGTTTGCTTGTACCACAACACAACAACCAAAGAAAACCGTTAAAACACGATACCTTAAAAATAACATTAGCCAAGCGGAATTAAACAATCCGAAAGATTACAAGCGTTATTATTATTCTTGCCGTAATTCAGAAACAGGGTCTAGTTCGTATTTAACCACTTACTTCCCGCTTTCAAGAGAAAGCCGCATGAAAGATAACTTTGGTATTTATTTCCAATTAGACGGTGGAAAAGCAGTGCCGTTTGATCATGTGGAAAATCGTACCTTAAATGCACGCGGAAATCGCTTTGAAGTGATTTATCGCTCTTATGAGCCGATTGATGGCAGTTATGTTGATTTAATCGCACGTGAAAATAATTCTGTGTACTACAAGAATAATCAAGGCATGAGAAGCACTTGGTTAAACTGTCGAGAAGGCTAATTTTCACTGAAAGTGCGGTCATTTTTAGATGCATTTTTCCAAACAAAAAAGCACGAGCTTAAACTCGTGCTTTTTCTTTTTTATCTCAATTAGGCTTTTGCTTGTGCGCGTTTCACGAAAATGACAGAAAGCGTGAATGCCACCACAAATGAAATCACCATACCGATGCAGTACATCGCAAGGCTATCTGGTTTGATAGATGGAATACCTAAGAAACCTGCTGCGCCTAATGCAATGGCTTTTACATTGAAGAATGCGATAAAGGCACTCGCTAAGCCTGAACCAATCATCGCTGCAAAGAAAGCTTGACGATAACGTAAGTTCACCCCGAACATTGCCGGTTCAGTAATCCCTAATAGTGCAGAAATACCAGATGGTACTGCTAAACCGCGTACTTTTGGATCTTTTAATGCCACTGCCACACCTAAACAGGCTGCACCTTGTGCGATGTTTGACATTGCGGCAATTGGGAAAATAAAGGTACCGCCTGTATTTGCCATTTCAGCTAATAATTGTGTTTCAACCGCAATGAAGGTTTGGTGCATACCGGTGATAACGATTGGTGCATAGAATGCCCCGAAGATCGCGCCACCAACGAAGCCTAAAGTGTCATATAACCAAGTTAAACCTGCTGCAATTAATGAACCCGCTTCACGACCGATTGGACCGATTACAGTAAACGCTAAGAAGCCCGCAATAAAGAGTGAGAATAATGGGGTAATGAGGTTATCTAAGTAAGAAGGCACAAACTTACGGAAGGTTTTTTCTAAGGTTGCTAATACCCAAGCAGAAACTAATGTTGGGATAACGGTGCCTTGATAGCCGACTTTTTCAATTTCAAGACCGAATACATTCCAGTATTGGATTTTGCCTTGCGCAAGAGTTAAAGCATAGTTCCAACCATCTGCTAATGCAGGGTGAACTAATAACATCCCAAGAGCCGCCCCTAAGAATGGGTTACCGCCGAATTTACGAGTCGCAGAGAAACCAAGTAATACTGGTAAGAACACAAACGGTGCGTTTGCGATGGTGTTAATAAAATCCACCAAATCCGCAAGACCTGGGTGCATATCAATCACGCTTAATTCATCAACGAAGAAACCTTTCGCTGTAAGCATGGAGTGAATACCCATTAACAAACCGCCTGCTACGATTGCCGGAATGATTGGCACGAAAATATCCGCCAAACCTTTCACCAAACGTTGCAATAAGTTTTGGTTACCTGACGCTGCTTCTGCCACTTCGGCTTTGCTCACATCGCCAATACCAAGCAATTTGGTGAGTTCCGCATGGACTTTATTTACCGTGCCAGAACCGAAGATAATTTGATATTGACCAGCGACAGCAAACTGCCCTTTCACGCCTTCAATGTTATCAATGCCTTCTTTGTCCACTTTGCTTTCATCGTTTAGCACAATACGTAAACGCGTTGCACAATGTGCTGCTGTGGCGATGTTGTCTTTACCGCCAAGTTTATCAATCACTTGTTGGGCGATTTGAGGGAAGTTCATAGTGCTCTCCTAATGGGTTTCTAGAAAAAGAAATTGACCGATTGTAACTAAAACAGGGGATAATAACTAGCGGTCTAAACAAATTTTAGGCGAAAAAAAACCGACTTGATTAAGTCGGTTTATAGTTGGTGCTCTGAGCGAGACTTGAACTCGCACGGCCTGCGGCCACTACCCCCTCAAGATAGCGTGTCTACCAATTCCACCACCAGAGCGTTTATTCTGTTTTTATTCCTTATTGCGGAATATCGTTATTTTTGTTTTCAACTGCTGGAGCAGCTTGTTGTTGCTGTTGTTGAACTTGTTCAGCAGTTTGAGATAAATCGTCAAATGAACCTTTTTGTACGTTACCACGGTGAGAGTTGATATTACCCAACACTAAAGCAATCACAAAAAAGCCAGTTGCTAAGATTGCGCTGGTACGGGTTAAGAAGTTACCTGCACCTGCAGAACCAAACATAGTACCTGATGCACCGCCGCCAAATGACGCACCTGCGTTCGCACCTTTACCTTGTTGAACAAGGATAAAGCCGATTAAGGCGATACAAACTAATACATAAATAAATAATAAAATATTGTACATTATTCTTTCTTCTCTAAATTGCGATTTCGCAAGAAAACTGGGAGCAAATGTTATATAAAATTCATGCTTTTCGCAAGCGCTTTCCCATTTTTTTTACTTAATTGTATTAAGTTTAATCAATTTTCAGCGTTTAAATCTTCCGATTTTTTGACCGCTCTTTTTCGTTTCGTTGCTGGTGTGCTTAAACCTTTTGAAATCTGACTTAAACGACGTAATGCGGTGAAATCAACAAAACGCACTAAATCCGGCAACATTTGATTGAGTGTAAACATAAATTGCTGATAACTCGCCTGTTTTTGACTGATATCCGTTAATTGTGCTTCCCAATGTGCCGTCATATCAGGTTGTGTGGCAATATCCGGTAAAGCAGAAATCAGGATCCGCCCTGTTTCTGTGCTGTGAATATTTCGCCCTTTTTTGGTCAAAAAACCGCGTTTAAATAGCAATTCAATAATACCTGCACGGGTAGCCTCTGTGCCAAGTCCATCCGTTTCTCGCAGAATTTTTTTCAATTCTTTATCTTGCACAAAGCGCGCAATCCCTGTCATTGCCGAAAGCAATGTCGCATCGGTAAATGGTTTTGGTGGTTGTGTTTTTTTGCTCACCACTTCGCCTCGTTCGCAATACAGGATCTGCCCTTTTTTCACGATCGGCAATAGCGGCTCTTGATTTTCATCTTCGTCTTCTTTGCCAAGCAACTCTTTCCAACCCGCAGTTTGCAAGTTGCGCGCTTGTGCCACAAAAGTACCGCCTGCAATACTTAAGGTAATTTTGCTTTTACGATATTCCGCATCTGGACAGAACTGCAATAAATACTGGCGTGCAATCAACTCATAAATACGTTGTTCATCAATGCTTAAATTGCTCGAGCGTGTGTTAGCCGTCGGAATGATCGCATGGTGCGCTTCCACTTTTTTATCATTCCAGCAACGATTACGCTGCTCAGTGTCTACCACCGATGGCAAGGTTTTATAAGTCTGACAATGCTGTGAAATCGCATTCATCACTTTATGTCGTTCAGCAAAATGCTCTTCCGGCAAATAGCGACAATCAGAACGCGGATAGGTAATCAAACGGTGGGTTTCATATAACCGCTGACAGGTATCTAACACGCTCTGTGCCGACATCCCAAAACGTTTTGCCGCATCAATCTGCAATGCTGACAACGAATAAGGCAAAGGCGCTGTTTCTTTCTCGCGCTTATCCACATATTCGGTCACTTCGGCAGGTTGATCGGTAATGCGTTTCACCACATTTTCGGCTAAGCCTAAAGATAGCACGCGACCATCTTCATCTTGATAGTCTTCACAAGCTTTACTCGGTTGCCAAAGTGCAGAAAAAAGTGCGGTCGGATTTTCAGACGTTTTTTCTTCTTTCACCCATGCCAACACTTCATAGAAATCTTTTGGTTGGAAATGTTCAATTTCCAAATCACGTCGAACAATCAAACCTAATACGGGAGTTTGTACTCGCCCAACGGAAAGCACGCCATCATAACCCGCTTGGCGACCGCGAATAGTATAAGCGCGAGTCATATTAATACCATAAAGCCAATCGGCACGAGCGCGTGCCAGTGCAGAGGTGGCTAATGGAATAAAATGACGATTCGGCTGGAGCTTTTGTACCGCTTTTTCCACCGCACTTGGGTTAAGATCGCTAATCAGACAACGCAAAATACCATCACGTTTTTCCGCTGATAAATTGGCATAGCTGAATACTTCATCCACCAACAACTGCCCTTCTCTATCTGGGTCGCCTGCATTAACTAAAACATCGGCTTGATGAATGAGTTTTTCCACCACAGAAAGTTGTTTTTTGACTTCTTTTCGCGGTAACAGAATCCACTTTTCAGGAATAATAGGTAAATGTTCTAAACGCCATTGTTTGAATTTCGGATCGTAGGCATCCGGCTCTGCCTGTTCGAGCAAATGCCCCACGCACCAAGTCACAACATCATCATTGCCGCATTTAATAAAACCGTCCCCCCGTTGATGAGGTTTTGGCAATACATCGGCAATAGCTCGCCCAAGACTGGGTTTCTCGGCAATAAACAGGCGCATAAGATTAGTCGATCTGACGACGACCTAAGAAAGAATGGGTTAAGGTGGTGCCATCCACAGTTTCTAATTCCCCACCGACAGGGATCCCGTGAGCAATACGGCTCACTTTAATATTATGTTGATGGCAAATTTCCGCAATATAATTGGCTGTGGCATCGCCTTCCACCGTTGGATTGGTCGCTAAAATCACTTCGTGGAAAGATTCTTCAACCAGACGTTTTTGCAATAAATCTAAACCAATTTCTTTCGGACCAATACCATCTAAAGGCGATAAATGCCCCATTAAGACAAAATAACGTCCAGAAAATTGGCCGGTTTGCTCAATAGCCTGAATGTCTGCCGGCATTTCCACCACACAAAGTAAACCTGAATTTTGACGGCGAGGATTGTTACAAATATTGCACGTTTCCTCTTCGGTAAAATCACGACACTGTGAACAATGTCCTATTTTAGACATCGCTTCCGTTAATGCTCGTGCTAAGTTCATCCCACCGCTACGATTGCGCTGTAAAAGATGATAAGCCATACGCTGCGCTGATTTCGGGCCAACACCCGGCAAGCAACGAAGGTTTTCAATAAGATGTTCTAAAAGTGGACTGCTTTGCATAGTATTTATGATGGGAAAAAATGGATGGTGTGTGAATCGGTAAACTCACACACCCGATGAATTAAAATGGAAGTTTCATTCCTGGCGGTAATGGCATGCCTGCGGTTACAGAAGCCATTTTTTCTTTTTGTAATTCTTCTGCACGACGTACTGCATCGTTGAATGCGGCAGCGATTAAATCTTCCAACATTTCTTTATCGTCTTCCATTAAAGAAGGATCGATCTCAATACGACGACAGTTGTGCGCACCATTAATGGTGATTTTTACTAAACCCGCACCACTTTCGCCAGTTACTTCTAATTGGGCAATTTCTTCCTGCATTTTTTGCATTTTTTCTTGCATTTGTTGGGCTTGTTTCATTAAGCCGCCTAAACCGCCTTTTCCGAACATTGGATTTTCCTTCTTAAATTAACTAAAACGAGCCGCATTTTAGCGAAAAAATTTGCCTTTGGGAACAGAGAAATTTATTATTCCACACTTCAAAACTGGGTCAAAAACGACCGCACTTTTATTTAGGAATTGCAGATGGAAACTCGTTATTACTTTATATTTACGGCAGCTATTATTTTGTTACAACTGCTGATTTATATTTTTAATAAAACGCTGATTTGGTGGCTTAACAAACCTTTCTCCCCAAAGACAAGACGAGCAATTACCTTTGTCAGCTTTTTGCTTCCTAATGTCCTGGTTATTTGCCATTTTTTAAAGCTTTTTACGGTATTTCGACTTATTGCTTTAATGCTCGCGCTACTCCTTTTTTCAGCCTTTGCGAGTATTGCCGTAGGATGTATTCATTTTCTTTTCCGAAAATCCAAATCCATCACCAAAATCGACCGCACTTTACGCATTGCTTACCCGATTTTATTTATTGGTATCACTGCCTTAAGTGTGTATAACGCCTATGTCACACGTGTTATTCATTATGAAATTACGCTAGATAAACCGATTAAACCATTGCGAATTGGCATGGCAAGCGATCTCCATTTAGGCAAATTATTTGGCGGGAAAGAATTGGATAAACTGGCTGATATTATGCAGCAAGAAAAGGTGGATATCATTTTATTGCCTGGCGATATTATGGATGATAACGTCAATGCTTATTTAGCCGAAAAAATGCAACCCCATTTAGCGAAACTCAAGGCCCCAATGGGCGTTTATGCCACACTAGGCAATCATGACTTATTCGGTGATCAAGATCGAATTGATCGAGAAATTCACAAAGCGGGTATTACGGTATTAAGAGATGAAACATTAACATTAAATAATGAATTGGTACTGATTGGACGAAATGACAATCTTGCTCACGATAGACCAAGTACCGAGACGTTATTAAAACAAGTGAATACTGACTTACCGATTATTCTATTAGATCACCGCCCAACAGATATTGAAAAACATGCTTCACTCCCGCTTGATATCCAAGTTTCAGGGCATGCACATAAAGGGCAAGTATTCCCCGCGAGTTTAATCACGAAAATGATGTATCGTTTGGATTATGGTCATGAAAAAATTGGCAATCCACATGTTTTTGTCACTTCAGGTTACGGCTTCTGGGGCATTCCAATGCGTTTAGGATCACAGTCGGAAGTGATTATTATTGATGTAAAAGGAAAATAAAAAAGAGCGGTCAAAAATGACCGCTCTTTTATTATCAATTAGCTCTTAAGAACATACCACTTTCACCGCTAAGCCACCTTTCGATGTTTCGCGATATTTAGCATTCATGTCTTTACCTGTTTCATACATGGTTTCGATCACTTTATCCAAGGTTACGCGAGGGTTTGTGGTTCGGCGTAATGCCATACGGCTAGCGTTAATCGCTTTCACCGAAGCAATCGCGTTACGTTCAATACAAGGTACTTGCACTTGGCCACCAACTGGGTCGCAAGTTAAGCCCAAGTTATGTTCCATCGCAATTTCAGCTGCAATACACACTTGTACTGGTGTACCACCTAAGATCTCAGTTAAACCTGCGGCAGCCATTGAACATGCCACGCCCACTTCACCTTGACAACCAACCTCAGCCCCCGAAATAGATGCATTCATCTTATAAAGAGAACCAATCATACCTGCTGCTAATAAGTAGCGTTCAATGACTTCAGGCGTTAAAGGTGCAACAAATTTTTCATAATAAGAAAGTACCGCTGGCACAATACCACATGCACCATTAGTTGGCGCGGTTACGACGCGACCACCTGCCGCATTCTCTTCATTTACTGCAAGGGCAAACATATTCACCCAGTCGATCACATACATTGGGTCATGGGCTAAACGGCCGCTATTCGCCTCCAAGAGACGATAAAGTGATGGCGCACGACGAGCAACTTTTAAAGGCCCTGGTAACACACCCTCTGTTTTAATACCATGTTCAATACAATCTTTCATGGTTTTCCAAACATTCTGTAAATGTGCTTCAACCTCTTTTTTATCACGCAATGCTAATTCATTTTTCATCATCACCGTTGAGAGCATTAAGCCACTCTCCTGACAATGTTTCAAAATATCTTCAGCATGTTGATAAGGATACGGCACAGTCACCGGATTTTCTTCCTCTTGACCAAAATGTGCTTCATCTACAATAAAGCCACCACCGATAGAATAATAAGTTTGGCGGTAAAGCACGTTACGATCAGCATCTAATGCAGTAATGGTCATACCGTTTTCATGCAATGATAAAAAGGAATTATGGAATACCATATTGGCATCCCAATCGAAATTAACCGTTTTTTTGCCCTGTGCAATCGACAGTTTTTTAGTTTGTTTAACCTGTTCGATAAAGGTTGGGATTAAATCAATATCCACATCATGCGGTAGATAACCGGCTAATCCCATAATGATCGCAATATCTGTATTATGACCATGTCCCGTCATTGAGAGAGAGCCATACACATCAACGTGCAAGGTTGCAACCGCATCAAATTTACCTTGCTCGATTAAATCGTCAATAAACTGCTTGCCTGCTTTCATCGGGCCAACAGTATGGGAGCTGGATGGCCCAACTCCCACTTTAAACATATCAAATACACTAATCATATTATTTTAAATCCTAAGCTAAACTAAAAAGTCGCTTATAATAATCCATATACGACCGCGGAGATAGCAATTAATCCCATAACTGTAACAAATACATTGCTAAAACGACCTTGATAGCGTTTCATTGCTGGAACATTGCGAATCGCATACATAGGCATAATGAAAAGGATCATCGCAATAATTGGGCCGCCAAGGGATTCAATCAAACCTAAAATACTTGGATTAATGATTGCCACACCCCATAAAGTCAATAAGAAGAAAACTGCAGTACCGTAATTTAATTTTTTACGATTCACGCTTTCACCTTTCATTTTGAGGTATAAGCCTTCTAAACCTTCACGTGCGCCTAAATAATGGCCAAAGAATGAGCTTGTAATCGCGAAGAAAGCCACTAATGGTGCAAAATAAGAAATGTATGGGTTATCAAATTTGTTAGCAAGATAAGACAAGATACTAATATTTTGTGCTTTTGCTTCTAATAACTCTGCTGGTGTTAAGGTTAATACACAGCTAAATACAAAGAACATCACAAAGAACAGTAATACGGTTGAAGTGCCTTTTTCTGTACGACCGATGTGATATTCCGTTGTATTAAAATCTTTATATTCACGTTGTTGAGAAAGCGTGAAAGACGAAATTGCCGGAGAATGGTTAAAAGAGAAAACCAATACTGGGATTGTTAACCACAATGTTGTGATGAAGCCACCAGCTGTAGGAAGTTCATAAAGCATTGAAGCATTCCATTGCGGAATGAGATAAATTGATAACGCCAAGAGAATCAACACCAATGGATAAACGAGTAATTCGGTGATTTTCAACATCACTTTTTCACTGAACAACATGACTGAAATCAATATCGCAATTAATACAAAAGAAAGAATCACACGGTTTGGTGAAGCCATGCCTAATTGGTTGACGATAAAAGAATCAACCGTATTGGTGATCCCGTTTCCATAAATCAACAAAATTGGGAAAATCGCAAAGAAATATAATAAGGTAATTAATTTCCCTGCGGTCGGGCCGAAATGTTCTTCAACTACTTCGGTAATATCACTGCCTGGCTTAGAAGAAGACAAGACGAAATAAGCCAAGCCACGATGTGCAAAATATGTCATCGGTCCGACTAAAATCGCCATCACAACCAAAGGCCAAAAACCGCCCATCCCTGCATTGATTGGTAAAAATAATACCCCTGCGCCCACCGCAGTTCCAAATAAGTTTAATACCCAAGCTGTATCAAATTTATTCCATTTTTTATTAGTTGTAGTGTCCATACATTACCCTCTAAAGTTAAATTATAAAATCTTTATTCAATGAATATTCATTCATTAAATTAATGGTGGCATTATGATAAGGTTATAGGCTGATTGCAAAGTGCAAAATAATAAAGTGTGATCTTGCTAACAATTTTATGTAACTTTTTTACATAAATATTTATCTAGATCAAAAAAGTGCGGTGAGAAATTTGAGCAAATTTTAAAGAGAGGAAAACAACAGAATAATGCTGAATTCTAAAAAGCAAAAAACCGCTAAATTGCTTTAGCGGCTTCTTAGAATTTGGCTCCTCCTGCGGGACTCGAACCTGCGACATATGGATTAACAGTCCACCGTTCTACCGACTGAACTAAGGAGGAAATGGTGCCTCGAGGCGGAATCGAACCACCGACACGGGGATTTTCAATCCCCTGCTCTACCGACTGAGCTATCGAGGCGTTATCGTTATTGGCTACTGCCTGACAACGGAGCGTATTAAACTATTTTTTCGGGTATCGGTCAACAATTAAATTCAAAAAAAGTAAAAAAGTTGGTGTGTTTGAGTGGTTAATAACCAAAACGACTATAAAAAGAACGTATTTTGTAAAACTCAATCAAAAATAACCGCACTTTCTCAAAAAATAATGCCCGAAAATTCTTTCGGGCATTGTATTTCATCGTAGAAATTATCGTCTTACGCGGAATTTCTTCTGCGCCGCATCCACTTTCAACAAGTAGTTTCTTGCTTGTGAGGATGGGTGTGCTGTCGTTAAGATACGATACACTTGTTCTGGATACATCTGGTTGATCTTATAGATCGCCTCATCTTTATCCTCATCGAATACGCGTAACACTGCACCTGCACCACTATTGTAGGCAGAAATCATTGCAAAACGTTTAGAGGTAGGATTAGTAATACCATCTAAATATTGATTTTGCAGAATCCATAAGTAAGAGACACCCGCATCAATGTTATTTGCTGGATCATAAAGGTAACGTGCAGATGGTTGTCCACCTTTACCTTTCATCGCAAACACATCGCGACCTGCAGTGCTTGGTACCACTTGCATTAAGCCGATTGCATTCGCATAACTGATCGCATACGGGTTGAAGCTAGATTCTGTTTGCATAATACCTAAAATCAAGCTTTCATCAATGCCATAGCGTTCTGCGGCTTTACGGACTAATGGAATATATTTTTGTGCACGCACTTCAACGTGGTTTGCAATCATTGAGATCACCACAAATTGTACAGTGTTACCATTTTGTAAGCGGCGAGTTTGTAATTTATTTTGGATTAAATAAGTCGCAAAGTTACTTGCAATCACTTGGTTAGCAATTTGCTGACCATTGTTATCCACAACCTGACCTAATAAGAAAGGACGCGTACTAATCGGTACATCGCCAGAAGCAAATAAGTCGATCCCTTTCGCATCGGAACCCATCAATAAAGTATGGACAATCGCATTGTGTAAGCGATTAAGATCTTGTTGAGTTTCAACAATAATTGTACCTTCGTCAAAGCTTACGTGGCTACGCGTATAGAAAGAGTCCGTGTATTTCACGTAGTCTTTACGACTCGCCACTAAAAGCTCATTTACCCCCCAAATACGATCGATATTATGGGAGAATTGACCAGTTAAAATATCTAAACCTTGCGTGTCTTTTGAAAACACTTCGTCATAATTAATGCCACGTCGATGGGTTGGCGAGTCACTACAAGCATATAAAAGTGGAAGTAGCGCCAATAATAAATACTTTTTCATAATCTTTTGTTATTTAGATGGGGGAACGTAACCTTCAATATGCACATCTTTGCCTTCAAATAAGAAATTCACCATTTCTTCTTCTAATAATTTACGATGTTCGGCATTCATCATATTGAGTTTTTTCTCGTTCACTAACATGGTTTGCTTTTTGATCCATTCGCCCCATGCTTGTTTACTAATTGAATTAAAAATACGTTTACCTAATTCACCGGGATACAGTTGAAAATCCAATCCTTCCGCATCTTGTTTCAAATATTCGCAAAAAACAGTTCTAGCCATAATAATTCCTTACAAATTGCGTTAATAAATTTTTCACAGGCTGAGCTAACCCGATCTGTTCAGGTGACGTTGGATCATACCAATATTTGACCGCACTTAATAGACCAGATTGAGATTCTTTTCCTTTTTCTGACAATTTTTTCCAATCTGAACGATCGCTCTCTTCAGATTTTCGATCAACTTCAACATAAATAGGATGAATGTCTAAGTGAAAATGGCTAAACGTATGACGGAAAGTTACCCATTCTTGATACTCGGTAATCCCTTGCTCTTTCAGATAATTCAATAATGTTTGTTTATCGTCAAACTGAGGAAAACAATACAATCCGCCCCATAAGCCTTTGCTTTCACGCTGTTCCAACCAGACTTTTCCTTGATAAGATAAAATCAAAAAATAGCTCTGCTTTTCTGGCAACGATTTTTTGGGTTTCTTTCCTGGAAATTCTGTCCACTTTTCGAGTTTATTGGCTAAACAATCGTTACTTAAAGGACACAAATCGCATTTAGGTTTTGTTCGAGTACAAATCGCCGAGCCGATATCCATCATCGCTTGATTAAATTCAGCGACTCTCGTTGTTGGTGTAACCTGCTCGCTCAACTGCCATAATTGATTTTCGACTTTCTTTTCGCCAGGCCAGCCCTCAACAGCAAAATAACGAGAAAGAACGCGTTTCACATTGCCGTCTAAAATTGGATACGGTTGATTTTGTACAGAAGATAGTATTGCACCAGCCGTCGATCGCCCCACGCCTGTTAATGCCCAAACTTGCTCAAATTGCGTAGGAAATTCGCCTTGATATTCATCTCTGATGGTTTGAGCGGCTTTATGCAAATTTCTCGCACGGGCGTAATAACCTAGTCCCGTCCATAAATGCAATACTTCATCTTGCGACGCATTAGCAAGTGCGGTCACATTAGGAAAGGTTTTAATAAATCGTTCAAAATAAGGGATGACTGTGGAAACTTGAGTTTGTTGTAACATCACTTCGGAAAGCCAAACACCATAAAGGGTTTTATTTTGTTGCCAAGGCAAATTTTTACGCCCAAACTTTTCATACCATTGTAAAACAGAATGGGCAAAAGGGGCATCAACAGAGGATTGGGCTAACATAACTTTCCTAAAGTGCGGTCAAAAATAAGCAAAAATTTTGCGATGATTCTATCACTAAAGCACACCTCTTGATCAATTTGATTTTTTCAGTATAATTCGCAGTCTATTTGGTGCCGGATTGTCGGCGATTATTAACTCACGCGGTGTAAGTGGAAAGCATTTATAGCGGCGTGGCTTCAATTTGAGGTTTTCTATGAAACAAGGTATTCATCCAGAATATAAAGAGATCACTGCAACTTGTTCTTGCGGTAACGTGATCAAAACTCGTTCAACTTTAGGCAAAGACATCAACCTTGATGTGTGCGGTAGCTGCCACCCATTCTACACTGGTAAACAACGTGTTGTTGATACTGGTGGTCGTGTTGAACGCTTTAACAGCCGTTTCAAAATCCCAGGTACAAAATAATTTGAATCTGTGTGAAGAACCCTGCCTATGCAGGGTTTTTTATTACCTGAAATTCACCATTTTTCAAATTCAATCAATAAAAAAGTGCGGTCAAAATCGACCACACTTTTTCTATCAGTTCTAAATACTCAATTAAAATGAATATTTAACTGTTGCATAATAAGCACGACCAGGTTCGTTATAAGTATGAGCATTGTAATTTGTACTGCTTGATGAACGATAAATGCGTTTATCAAATAAGTTACTTACGCCAACACGAATGCTGATTGTATCTTTCCAATTATAACCTGCACTTAATCCCCAAACTGCATAGCTACCGATATCTTCTGAGTTAGCTAGCTGATTAATATTTTTGCCGTTACCATTTTCCATACGGTTTTCCGGATTTTTACGGGATTTTTGTTTACCGTATTGCGTATAAGTCAACATTGCATCCAAGCTATCTGTAATTTGATAACTTAAGCTTGAGTTCAAGGTATATTTCGGCACGATAGAAAGCGGGTTACCTGTATCTTTATTTTTGGTTTTATGCATATAAGTGAAGTTATTCACCCAGTTTAATTTATCTTGGATTAATGGTAATGTCAGATTACCTTCAAAACCTTCAATCACTGCGCGGTTTGCATTACCCCATTTATACACATAGTTACCTAAGTTAGTTAAACCGATAAATTCACCATCAGACACTATTTTGTTACGATAGTCATTACGGAAGTAAGCCACAGAAGCAAGAAGCCCGTCTTTATCATATTCAATTCCGATTTCTTTATTCCAGCTGGTTTCTGGTTTAATGTCGCTATTACCTTGGAAATAACAAGTTTTATTATTTGGTACATTCGTTGGACAACCTTGACCTAAAGTAAACAACAAGTAATTCGGGTTAGTTTGATAAAGATTCGGTGCTTTATAAGCTCTTGCTATCCCACCTTTAATTCTCCAATCATCATTGAGGCTTTGTAAGAAGTTTAATCCACCACTTACGTTAGAACCAGAATAAGTGTTGTAATCATAACGCAAAGATGGCGTTAAGATGGTAGATTGGGTTGCTGAAATATTATCTTCAACAAATACTGCCCATTCAGTTTGACTGCTATGACCACCTCGTACGTTTGAGATGCCGGTTGGTAGGCGTTCTTTCAAATCATAAAGCACCTTCCCTGTATTCTTGTCTCGTCGTCCACCAAGTAACTGTGTCATAGAAGCGTCATCATCTAAACTGCTATGTGCACCTTCAAAACCAACTGTCAGCATATGATCTACACCCAAGGTAAATGGAATATAGAATTCTGAACTAAAACGCGTATTTTTAAGAATAGAATCGCTAAAAGCTGATGTGCTAGAATAACTACCTTCTGGACCACCCGCTAAATATTCTGGTAAACGGCTGTTTTTAGTTTTATCAAAAGTAATATAGGTTTTATTGTCAAAATGATCGAATTTACCTTCATAGGTTAAAGCATAGTTCTGACGATATAAACGAGCGGTTTCAGCTTTGCTTCCCGCCAAGGTTTTGGTTTCAGGATAGTTTTTATTATTATAAAGCCCTGCTGAGCTATTTTGTGTATCACCGTTATAAATATTACCTTGACGGCTGAAACCAGAATCCAAGGTTAATTTATTTTTCTCATTGATATTCCACACTAAACGGCCATTAATATCTTTATTACGTACACCTTCACGACCAGCAATCGCAGGATCGCCATTAATACCGACTTCATCCGCTTGCGTTTTGTTCCAGTTACCATATAAACGGAATTGCAATACATCTTTAATTAATGCCCCGCTTAGATTAAAACCGACACGATTCGTTGCGCCTTCGTCGCTATCTTCCGGTTGGTTAGTGTAGTAGCTTAAGCTACCGTGTAAATCATTGGTAACAGGTTTAGTGATGATATTCACCACCCCACCCATTGCACCTGAACCATAGCGTGCTGCTGAAGGACCACGTAATACTTCAATTTTTTCAATCGCTTCAACCGGCACCCAGTTGCTGTCGCCACGAGAGTTACGTTCACCACGCACACCATAACGTTCGGCATTACGAGAGGTGACAGGTTTACCGTCCACTAAAATCAATGTATTTTCAGGTCCCATACCGCGAATATCAATTTGACGTTTATTTCCGCGTTGTCCTGTGGATGAGTTACCCGTCAAATTCACACCTGGCATAGTACGTAATACTTCAGAAATATCATTTGTCGCTGGGCGTTTCTCTAAATCTTTTGCTGTCACAAGAGAAGAACCAAGTGACTGTTTTACCTGATCTTCCGCAGTAACTTTAATTTCCTCAAGTTTCTCTTCTGCATAAGAATAGTTTGAAAAAAGGGCGATTGTTAACGCACTTAATGCGAAGAATGATGTTGTTTTTAAATGATTGGATTTATACATTGAAATGCTCTCCTGGCATATGTGGAATAAATAATGCCCGAGAATTCTAGTACAATATAATTTTAGTGTAAATAACAATTCTTATCATTTTTATTGAATTTAAATAAAATACCTAAATTTTTGACCGCACTTTCTTGCAATCCCAATAAATTCTAGTATTATTCACGGCTCGCCAATTTGGCGGATTTATTTCTCATGTCGGGTTCCCTACCCCCGATTAACCAACTAAAAAGGTCTTAAAATGAAAATTAATACTCTGATCTTCAATGATCAACAAAAACGTTTTGCTTTAATTTTATTAAGCTTATTTCACATCTTCATCATCACAGCCAGTAACTATTTCGTTCAAATTCCATTTGAAATCAATTTAAAATTGACCGCACTTGGTTTTGCTGATGATTTCTCATTCCACAGCACATGGGGCACACTCACTTTCCCATTCATTTTCTTAGCCACCGATTTAACGGTACGTGTATTTGGGGCGAAAGAAGCGCGTTGGATCATCTTTATCGTGATGATTCCAGCGCTTATCGTGAGTTATATTGTTTCGGTTGTTTTCTCTAATGGGCAATATCAAGGCTTAAGTGCATTAAGTGAATTCAATATGTTTGTTTTCCGTATTGCATTTGCGAGTTTCTGTGCTTATGTTTTCGGACAATTATTAGATGTGTTAGTATTCAACCGTTTACGTCAACTAAAAACGTGGTGGATTGCCCCGAGTAGTTCCATGACATTTGGCTCTCTTGCCGATACTTTCATGTTTTTTGGTGTAGCGTTCTATCAAAGTAGCGATCCATTTATGGCAGAACATTGGTTTAGCCTTGGATTCGTCGATTATTTATTTAAATTATTTGTCGGCATCGTCTTGTTTGTTCCCGCTTATGGCGTGGTGCTCAGCATGATTTTGCGTAAACTCCAATCTCTCGCAAGCTCTCGCCAGTTTGCTTAACTTAAGGAAATAAAATGACTGAAACCCTTTCTCTTAGAGTCAAAATAGAACAAAGCCCAATGGGGGCTTATCAATGGATGATTGTGGTGATGGCTGCTATCATGAATTTACTTGATGGCTTTGATGTATTAGCCCTAGCCTTCACTGCAACAGCCATTCGTGGCGAATTTGGCCTCACGGGGATTGAGTTAGGTTATTTATTAAGTGCCGGCTTATTTGGTATGACTGCCGGCTCACTTTTTCTTGCACCACTTGCGGATAAAATTGGTCGCCGCCCATTGTTATTAATGGCAGTATCACTCTCCGCTATCGGTATGTTAGGCTCGGCATTTATCTCACAATATCAATGGCTAGGTTTCTGGCGCGTTATCACCGGACTTGGTGTCGGCGGTATTTTAGTGGGCACAAATGTGATCACCAGTGAATACTCCTCTCGTAAATGGCGCAGTTTTGCGATCAGCGTCTATGCAGCAGGATTTGGTATCGGTGCGGTATTAGGTGGTATGTTTGCCGTGATGCTACAAGGTGAGTATGGGTGGCGTTCTGTGTTCCTAGCAGGCGCTATCTTAACCGGTTTACTTTTAGTGGTGTTATTTATTTGGTTACCGGAATCCATTGATTTTCTCACCTCCAAACAACCTAAAAATGCAGAAGTGCGGTTAAATTTAATCGCAAAAAAAATTGGTTTAGCCGGTGATTGGAAACTTCCTGCAAAAGTAGAAAAAGTTAAAAGTAAATTACCTATTAGCCAATTATTCAGCGAAAAATACTTACATTCTACCCTGTTAATTTGGACGGCTTTCTTTGCGATCATGTTCAGCTTCTATTTTATTAGCTCATGGACACCAGCCTTATTAAAAGAAGCGGGCATGACGACAGAGCAAAGTGTAAGCGTCGGAATGATGATCTCATTAGGAGGCACTTGCGGTGCCTTAATCTATGGTTTACTGGCTAGTCGTTGGACGGCACGCGGTGTGTTAATTTTATTCACCGTTTTATCTTCTGCTGCAATCATTACCTTTATCTTATCCTCGTCCGTTTTATGGATTGCGATGATATTCGGTATTTTAGTTGGTGCACTCATGAATGGCTGTATCAGCGGTCTTTATACCTTAAACCCACTTACTTATGATGCCGATATTCGTAGCACCGGTGTGGGCTGGTCGATTGGTATCGGTCGTATTGGTGCAATTCTTGCTCCAACGATTGCGGGTCAATTATTAGATATGGGCTGGGATAAACAGAGTTTATATGTTGGCGTTGGCTTTGTGATGTTGCTCTCAACAGTCGCACTCTTTTTCTTAAAAAGCCGCTCCGAAATTAAAGCATAATCTTAAAAAATATAGCAAAAGGCGTGATAAACACGCCTTTTTTATTGACTTAATAAAATGCTCATCCCTAACCTTTAGATCAAAAAGATTCTCAGGTTATTTTATGTAACATTTTCTTCTAAAAATCCTTTGTTATCCATCTTGAATTTCAACGAATTATGGTGTTAAATCGGCACATATTATAAGGTTATAAAAATATAAAAATAAGTGTAGGAATTTATGTGTCAATTACTTGGAATGAACTGCAATACGCCGACGGATATTGTCTTTTCTTTTGAAGGTTTCCGTCGTCGTGCTGGTCTTACTGATTGCCATTCAGATGGCTTCGGTATCGCTTTTTTTGAAGGTCGTGGAGTGCGTATTTTTCGCGATAACCACGCTGCGTCTCAATCCCCGATTGCGGATTGTGTAAAACAATACAACATTAAATCGCTCAATGTGATTGCCCATATTCGCAAGGCAACACAAGGCGGTGTCACCATTGAAAACACCCATCCTTTTATTCGTGAAATTTGGGGACAAAACTGGGTGTTTGCTCACAACGGTAATTTAAAAGATGTGCCAGATATGTGTGAGAGTTTCTGCCAACCGATTGGCTCAACGGATTCAGAAGCAGCCTTTTGTTATATGGCGGAATACTTGAAAAATCGCTTCCGTCGCAAACCGTCTGAAATGGAAATTTTTGAAGCCATTCAAGACATTACCAAAGAGCTCTCACAAAAAGGCACCTTTAACTTCATTCTTTCAAACGGAGAATGGATGATTGCCCACTGCTCAACCAATTTGCATTACTTAACACGTAAAGCTCCTTTTGGTAAAGCACACCGCATTGATGATGATGGCGTCATCGATTTTAATGATTACGCAAAAGATGGCGATAAAGTCACAATCATTACGACTTTCCCTCTCACCAAAGATGAACCTTGGGTCAAAATGGAACACGGTGGTTTTGTCTTCTTCAAAGAAGGAGACAAAATTGCTGAGGTCGTCGGTGTGGCTAAAGAAATGGAAGATGATGGTACATTAGGCAATCGTGCAGCAGCCTAATAACAAATCACAATAAAAAGTGCGGTCAAAAACATCAGAGATTTTGACCGCACTTTATTTATCTGTAATTAACGCATTGTCACAAATTCTTCTGAACCTGTTGGATGAATCGCCACTGTATTATCAAAGTCTGCTTTAGTTGCACCCATTTTGATTGCCACCGCAAAACCTTGAATCATTTCATCCACACCAAAACCAATGCCGTGTAAGCCCACGATTTTCTCTTCTTTGCCGACACACACTAATTTCATCCGACAAGATTGACGATGTTCAGTGACAGCGGTGTACATTGCTGTGAAAGAGGATTTATATACTTTCACATTTTCTTCGCCATATTGCTCAATCGCTTGCGGTTCAGTTAAACCCACTGTACCAATTGGCGGATGGCTGAACACAACCGTTGGCACAAGATTGTAATCCAAATGCTCATTTGGTTTGTTATTGAATAAACGCTCAGATAAACGACGACCTGCCGCCACGGCAACTGGTGTTAATTCAATACCACCTTCGATAATATCACCTACCGCATAAATGCCAGGTACGTTTGTATTTTGATATTTATCGACAATAATTTGTCCGCGTGAATTGGTTTTCACACCGGTTACTTCAAGATTAATCACATCCGTTGCCGGTTCACGACCAATCGCCCAAATTAACGTATCCACTGTAGTTTCACGGCCATCTTGTAATTTCAAGGTAAGCGAACCATCCGCATTTTTAACCACTTCTTCAGGCAACGCTTTAGTATGTAATTGGATACCATCTTGTTCTAACACTTCAACTAAGGTTTCGACAATCAATGGATCTTGATTACGCAATGGAGCATGTTGGCGCACAAATAAATGGGTTTCGCTGCCTAAGCTATTTAAAACACCCGCTAATTCAACTGCAATATAACCTGCGCCTACTACTGCGACACGTTTTGGTAATTCATTTAAAGCAAATACACCATTTGAATCAATCCCATATTCTGCGCCTTTTACCGCAGGAATACTCGGACGGCCACCCGTCGCAATTAAGATATGATCTGCAGTCACTAATTCTGTTGAACCATCTGCATAGCTCACTTCAATCGTTTTCGCATCTTTAAAACGTGCAAAACCATTTAGAACATCCACGTTATTTTTCGCTAACACATTATTGTAAGACGCATGAATACGACCGATGTAAGCTTGACGGCTCTCGACTAATTTCGCGTAATCAAACTTTTTCACTTCTACATCAAAACCATAAGCAGGTGCATAGTTATTAATGGCTTCTGCCACTTGTGCGCCATAGAACATCACTTTTTTCGGTACACAACCTACATTCACACAAGTGCCACCGAGGTGTTTTGCTTCAATAATTGCACATTTTTTGCCATAGCTTGCCGCACGGTTAATTGAAGCAATCCCACCGGAGCCGCCACCGATCGCAATATAATCATAATGTTTAGTCATTTTCATTATCCTTT
>SKES01000732.1_pt1 | contig 25895 bp, 19 predicted proteins | sample 4826851 | NCBI WGS metagenome assembly SKES01 (sample SAMN11008803, study PRJNA524170) | human gut metagenome | biome: Human fecal sample; material: Feces; isolation source: fecal sample from pouch patient p52 | host: Homo sapiens | place: Israel: Tel-Aviv | collected 2016-09-04 | reverse complement strand
ATCACTTTCCATTGCACTCGCCATAATAGGAGTACCTAACTCGCAAAGTAATATACACGCTATTATTAAACTACTTAATCTCCTTTTAAAATCTTTCCCCATACATTCCCCCCCAATAATATTTTCAGAATTTTTTGTAACTTTTTTGCGGTCAAATTGGTTTGGGAGGCACTGGGTCCCCTGACAGTCGCCAGTTAACCGCGTTGCCACCGCGCCAACCGCATTTAGCAATGACCGTGCGTTTCATGGCAACAAAAAAGTCGCAACTCTAAGAGTAACGACTTTTTTTGATGATCGGTCTGATCACTTAATTATTCAACGCCAACTTCAGCTTTGACCACATCGACGATCCGATCTACATAAGCGCTAACCAGTTCGTCGGTCTTCGCTTCTGCCATGACCCGCAATAAATCTTGGGTTCCAGAAGGCCGTACCAAGACGCGACCATCACCGGCCATTTCATCTTCAACGTCCTTGATAACTGCCTTGATCTTATCATTGTTCAAAGCGGCTTTCTTGTCTTGAACCTTAACATTCACTAACTTTTGTGGGTAAGTCGTCACTTCGGCGGCTAATTCAGAAAGCTTCTTACCCGTTTCCTTCATGACGTGCAATAACTGAATTCCAGTCAACATGCCATCACCCGTCGTGTTAAAGTCTAAGAAGACCACATGACCAGATTGTTCACCACCAAGGTTATAGCCGTCCTTCAACATTTCTTCGACAACGTAGCGGTCACCAACTTGGGTCTGCTTGCTGTGCAAACCAGCTGCTTCTAAGGCCTTGTATAAGCCCAGGTTACTCATGACCGTTGTGACGACCGTATCCTGCTTCAACTTGCCTCGTTCACTGAGGAATTTTCCACAGATGTACATAATCTTGTCACCGTCAATAATGTTTCCAAGTTCATCGACTGCGATACAACGGTCACCGTCTCCATCAAAGGCTAAACCAACTTGAGCGCCTTTTTCAACGACGAATTTAGATAATGCTTCGGGATGCGTTGAGCCGACCCCTTTGTTGATGTTCAAGCCATCTGGTGCCGTAGCCATCGTATCAAATTCCACGTTCAAATCCGCAAAAATCCGGGAAACTAAGTTACTGGTAGAACCATTGGCACCATCGACAGCCAAATGAATGCCACTTAAGTCATCTGGAATCGTTTGTTCCAAGAATTGTGAATATTTAAGATTACCCTCTGGAAAATCAGCAACTGTCCCCAGACCTTCTGCTGCTGGCCGTGGTAAAGTGTCTTTCGGTTGATCCAGTAATTCTTCGATTTCTTCTTCCTTGGCATCAGACAACTTGAAGCCGTCGCCACCGAAGAACTTGATCCCGTTATCTTCAACTGGATTGTGAGAAGCCGAGATCATGACACCCGCGTCAGCATCTTGGATCCGTACTAAGTAGGCCACTCCTGGCGTCGTAATTACACCGAGACGTAAAACTTCAATTCCGGCTGAAAGCAAGCCGGCAATCAAGGCTTCTTCCAGCATTTGGCCCGAAATCCGGGTATCGCGTGCAACTAAAACGCGTGGTTGCGTACTCTTGTTTTCCGCATGTTCCGTCAATACGTAGCCACCAGCACGACCTAAACGAAAAGCCATTTCAGGTGTTAAGCCTGAATTTGCAATTCCCCGAACACCATCAGTACCAAAATATTTCATTATAATTTACCTCATTTCAAAAGTGTCATGATTAATCATTTTTAACTGTAATTTTTACTTTGACCGACGTTGGGCTAACTGACGAGATCCCATCCTCATCGCTAGTCGAAACATCGACCGTCTTAGTCGTGGTTGAATCAACATTCGTCACATCAACATTGACTGGCAAAGACTTCAACTTCGCCAATGCCGCCTTCGTGCCAGTAACCGTCACTGACTTCGTGTCAGATGAGAATGAATAACTGGTGTCCGCCGCGGTCTTGCCACTGGCTTTCAAATCGATTGGCACATCTTTCGTCGTTGTCGCCTGCGTAATGGGAATATACACCGACGTGGTCGAAGGCGTCAAGACAACGTTCAAATTTTGACCGTTGGCATCTAATGCTTCAATGATAGCCTGCTGGTTCACGGATTTCTCTAAATTCTTGTTGGTATTAACGACCGCAACGACTTTCGCGACTTTGCTAACTTCGCTGACGGCGCCCGTAACTTTGACAGATGATGTTCCGAGCCGTGCCGATCCAACTTCATAACCATCTGCTACGTTGGCTTTATTGAAATCTGCGCTGACCTTATAAGTAGCCGTTCGTCGTGGCTGAATATTAACATGAATGTACTTTTGACTAAGTCCATAACTCAATTCTTTATTCAAGCCATCGACTTCGACTTTGACACTGTGCCGCCCAACTGCCAACTTAGATAAATTAGCATAAACTTTAAAATTCTGCGTGTTAGCCGTAGTTGTGACTAAAGCAGACGGCCCTTCGATCGTAACTTTAATATTTTCGGGATAGCCCGTTACAAAATATTTCGTACTATTCACGTTCAGTTCTAAGGGCGCGCTAATGGTCACTTTACGGTTAGATGTCAATGTCGTTTTCGATGAACTATTCGTCAAAATACTGGCGTTATGCGTTGTCTTTAACGAATTAACGTAGGCGAAGAGCACCAACGCACACAGCAGTGCTAGTAGCCGCATTGACCAATTGCTATTCATAAATTTTTTCATTTTCGGGGACCTCCTCCGAAAACTCGTCCAAACCAATTTTGAAGCGCGTTTTGCTTGGTTGAATCCTCAGGCGTTAGTAAGACTTGGCGGAAATACCGTAAGTAATTTTCACGCGTCATCCCCCGCATCAGCTCATTGTCCTTAGTAATCGACACTTCACCGGTTTCTTCCGAAATGACGATGGTGAGGGCATCCGTTACCTCACTGATTCCGACCGCGGCACGGTGCCGAGTTCCTAACTCTTTAGGAATCAGATTGCTTTCAGATAATGGCAAGTACGCCGCCGCAACCTTGATTTGATTATCTTGAATAATAACGGCACCGTCATGTAACGGCGTATTTGGAATAAAGATATTAATTAATAATTCGCCGGTGATATCAGCATCTAATGCGATCCCAGTCTCGATATAATCCTCAAGACCCGTGTCCATCTTAATCGACATTAAAGCGCCAATCCGCCGTTTAGCCATATATTGGATGGCCTTATCCAGTTCGGCAATCATCCGCTCTTCATCTTCATTCTGACGCTTACCACGCGCAAACATGGAGCCACGCCCTAAATGCTCCAATCCTCGCCGAATTTCGGGCTGGAATATAATAACCATTGCAATGACTGCCCAGTTAATAATTTGATCCATAATCCACGATACCGTGTCCAGACCAATCAAAACACTCACAGCTTTAATAATCGCAATGACAACGATCCCGCGAAACAGTTGTACGGCTTTAGTGCCCCTTAGCAACACAATCAGCTCATAAATGACAAACCATACCGCAAGAATGTCAAGGAGTCGGACAAAGTTTTGTAAGGTCAACAAACCGCTCCAATTGAAAGTCATTAGTCTCCTCCTCATGAAAATCATTTACTTTCACATTATAGCACGGCAACCCGGTTCTCGCGGTGCGATTTCAGCAGAGCCTGCGCTTTTTAGCTAGATTTTGAATAAATATTAAGCTTGATGTTATTTAATATTGCTTGATTAATATTTCTGTTAGAATTAGTACCAGAAGGGAAGTGACTAAATGACTAAGTTACAGCGGTGGTTTGTGCGACTCGCATTCTGGGGATTTTTCATCTTCGCAGCAGTCGACTTGCACGGCGCGTTCCATTTTCTATTACTTAATTCAATTTTGGCTTATGTCCCGATCGAGCTGAGTTTTTGGCTGACACCCCGACGTAGCCCGCTATTATTTTGGCTGATTGCGGTCATTTGGTTGCTTTTCTATCCGAATGCACCGTACTTAATGACTGATTTATTCCACCTCAGCCTATTGAAGCCGTATGGCATCAACGGTCTCTTGCGCTTCGACTTACCGATGTGGCGGGATTTCGCTTACTTGGTTGGGCCAATGATGGTGTCTACAATCATTGGTACCTGGGGCGTTGACCGAATTGCCCAGCAACTGACCCAACGTTTACACTTCCAGCGACTCCCTGCTAGTCGTGGTATCATCTGTGCCGCACTCTTCCTATTTGCTAGTGTCGGTGTCTACGTTGGCCGATTCCTCCGACTGCACTCCATCTACTTACTAATTACGCCACAGTACATTGTGAAACAATTAGTTGAAATGTGGTCGCTAAAGATGCTCGCTTTTGTCTTGATGATGTGGTTACTTCAACTCCTCATCTACGCGGCTTGGCGATTCACGATGCCAACAGTTCCTCATCAAACACCGGATAAGTCCTAGCGTAATCAAAAACACCGTTTGAACTGATTTGATAATCGGTTCAAACGGTGTTTCTTATTATTAACTAAATATTAGCTAATTCTTCGTCTTAGGATCACTATATTCGGTATGCCGCCCCCGCTTATCATGCAACCCACTGAAGCCACTGAAACCCAGTTCGGTAGCCTTTTGTTCCGCATCGTTGATATAACGCAACGTATCGCTTGCCCGTTTTTCACCATAGACTTGGACCCATTGATGAAAACGTTCCTCGGAAGCCGTGGTGATTTCCTGTTCCACTTTATGACCAGCAGGTGTTAACGATAAGTACTTGATTCGGCGATCATGCGTATTCGTGGTCTGTTCAATGTACTTCAAATCTAATAACACGTTGATTTGACGTGCAATCGCACTCCGTGAAACCCGCTGCTCTTTCGCAATCTTGACCAACGTCAGCGGCTCCTCACTTGTTGCAATCATCCGCATAACCGTGTAGGCCTCAAACGTTATCTTATACGGCCGGGTCGGCACTGAAACGAAGTCCCCGACATATTTTAAAATATGCATATAAGTGTCCACGAAGCGTTCATGAATTTCTGATTCTGTCATAATGATGTTTCCCCCTGTAAGGCTGCCCTTATTCGTCCGCTTAAGTAATGATTAATTTGCAAACCTAACCATTCACCGTCAATACTACTCTAACATCATTATAACCTAGAACTACTGATTTACAATCTAAAAAGTTAACTAATCTTCATCGGCCTCAATATCATTGAGCATCAATAAGTTCTCCGAGTAATTAATGAACTGCCGTAACTTTGCCGCGGTGCGTAAACTAATTTGTCCACTCTCTAACAAATGCTGTACACCCGCACGTTCGGCACCAAGACTCTTGATGCGTAGTCCATGCAGCTGTTGTTCATAATCATCACGTGATAACGTGTGATCATTTTTCGCATTCTCGATGCGATTCCGGTAATGAACGATCAAGTGATACAGAGCCTGGCGATCAAACTGTTGCTCATCAACGTTGGCCTGTTTGAGATACTGCGACAACGCTTTAATAGCAGCTTTAGAAGCTTCACGCTGAATATCCAACAACGCCACTCGTAATTCTTCGCTATCGCCAGGTGCTAACCATAGTCGAATCCCTTGCATTGCGCGCGTCAACAACAACCGTAATGAGCGCAGTGTCGGAAGCCCCTGTCGATGTGTCGCCTGTAAGAAACGTTGTTCGCGCCGATCGACACGCCGCAAGTAGACCTGTCCAGCTAACTTACTAGTTTGTTTATTGGCAATCATTTCTCTAACTGCTGCCCGTTCACCATTCAGTGCCACTAAGCGAAGTTCCAATTCATCTGTCAGCATCGGCGCCAACTCATCCGCAGTCTGCGACGCCACTTCTAGACGCCGAATCTGAAACTGCTGGTCCAGGATCAAATCATAGGCCGCACGTTGGTTAGCTGGCCGCCGATGTTCTTCAATATTTTGAATCGCTAACTGTAAGATATAAATGCGGGCTTGCTTGTATGTTAACTGTGGTAATTGCCCACTGCTATCATCACCGTCATCCGTTCCGTCTGCCAAGACCGCGTCGTCTTCATCCGGACTGGATCCCCGAGTAACAAAGGGGAGAGATTTGGCCGCCATCAATGGCAAAATAGCCGCAGCAGCAACTAAACTTACAATGATGACTCCAGCCGCAATGAACAGTACGAGCGCACGTTCCGGAAAGGCTTTGCCCGAGGCCACCACGGTTGGAATCGTGAAGACCCCAGCCATCGTAATGGCCCCCCGCACACCTGATAAACCGGACAATGCTGCAATTCTGAGACTAGGTTTGGCCTTCTTGTGATGTCGTAACCAGTTGAACAACATGTAAGCGTATGTCCAAGCAACCCGAATCAGTAACAAAATCCCCCAGACGATTAAAACGTCAAAGACCGCATGAAACGTATTTGTATGCGCGCCTTTAATGGTTGCTTGCGTTGCTGCCGGCAATTCAATACCAAGAATCAGGAAGACGATCCCATTCAATAAGTAAACAACCACGTTCCAGACCCGTTCCGTCACTAATCGTAATTCCGGCGCATCTTCACTTTCATGTGAATTTTGCAAGTGCGATAATACCCCGGCCGCAACAACGGCGACAACACCGGACGCGTGGAACCATTCTTCAGCAATGAAATAAATTGCAAACGGCGTGAGAATCTGTAACACCACGTTGAACACGATATCGTTGATACCCTCTCGTCGTAACACGTCCCGAATGAGTTGAATGATCGTGATCAGCGCCAGCCCAACGGCCAAACCGACCAGACTAATATAGAAGAAATCCCCAACAGCTTCACCGAGTACAAACGTACCGGTAACCGCTGCTGCTAACGCATATTTGAACCCAATTAACCCACTCGCATCATTAATCAGGCTTTCGCCACTGACCAAGTGCAAAATTTCTTTAGGTAACTTGACCCCTTCCGAGATCGACTGCACGGCAATCGGATCAGTTGGCGATAAAATGGCCGCCAACGCGATTCCAACAGCGAGCGGAATCGTTGGGATCAATACGTGAATCAAAAAGCCACCGAGAATGGTGGTAATAAAGACGAGGACGATTGCATTCGCAAAAATTGCCCCGCGTAGTTCCCATAATTCCTGTTTTGGAAATTCTCTGCCATCGTTGTACAGCATGGGCGCAATAAAGACGAGCATAAACCAATCCGTTTGCAATTTTACCTGTACATTTAATAATAAAGCCACTCCTAGACCCAGCCCGACTTGAATTAAACTGACCGGGATTGCGACTAGATAGTGGCTCAATACATTCGACAGCAGCACTAAACATGCCAGTAAAATCACTAATTCGATAATCGGCATCTAGTGGTTGCCCCCTTTGTTAAATTGACATAACTAACCTTGAACGACGTCTTCACCAATGATTCGGACTTCCGTCTGAAGATGGACGCCAAACCGCTCAAATACAACTTTCTGGACGTAGTGAATCATATCCATATAATCGGTCGCTGTAGCGTGATCGACATTGATAATAAAACCCGCGTGTTTCTTAGAAACTTCAGCACCACCGATTCGATGGCCTTGTAAGCCAGCATCATGAATCAGTTTACCAGTAAAATACCCAGTTGGTCGCTTAAAAACACTCCCGCATGATGGCCATTCCAACGGTTGTTTGGCTGCTCGCAACGTATTCAATTCGTCCATCCGCGCTTGAATCTTGGTCTGATTACCTGGCTTGAGACCAAACGTCACCGATACGACAATATCATCATAGTCCTGGATCGTACTGTGCCGATAGCCAAAATCTAATTCGTCATGATCCAGGGTTTTAAGCTGACCCGCTGGCGTCAAAACCGTCACCGTTTCAACAACTTCACTCATTTCGCCACCGTACGCACCAGCATTCATGAAAATCGCACCCCCGACACTACCGGGAATCCCAGCTGCGAATTCGAGACCAGTCAAGCTAGCGCCACAAGCAACCTTAGTCGTCGCAATAATTGCGGCACCAGCTTCAGCAACAACTTTGGTGCCACTCGCATGAATTTGCTTCATGCGGGTGAGAATGATCGTTAATCCACGGATACCACCATCTTTGACAATCAAATTACTGGCATTACCAATCACGGTTAGTGGTAAATTTTGCTCATTGGCAAACGTAATCAGAGCTTTCGTCTCGCTGATTGACTTTGGAAACGCAACGTAATCGGCGGGACCGCCTGTTTTAGTATTCGTATAATGACTTAGTGATTCATTTTTTTTAATTTCGATGGCTGGAAAAGTGGCCAAGACATCTTTGGTCATGGTGAAAAGTTCCTTTCGTGTTTCGATTTAATTCACTTACGTTAATAATCACTTTAACCGCATAGCGTTTTTAATTTAGGCCGACGTATCAAGCACCGCAGCATTGAAACGCTATTGAAACGATATAATCAGGTTGAAATTTGTAAGCCTATCAGTTAATTTTAGCACTTTTTAATCACTTAATAAATGACGGCACACCGCGTGACTGGTAATTGCGCCAGTTGGGTCGACTGGATTAGGCCCGTGCGTTGTTACCGCCGTCAGAAAAGCACGGATCAGCGGTGCAAATCCTCGCTTTTCCAATGTCGGTGTCCAATCCGGAAAAGCCGTCGTGGTAGTTGTTGCCGTCGCCATCACGGTTTTAGTACTTAAATCAGTCACAATCGCACGTTGCCCCGTCGTTTGGACTGTCACTTGTTCCAGGTTGACCCCACCGTACATATTCGTGATAACTTCTAATTGCTCATGAGCCGTCTGCACCGTCAAATAGCCTTGCGCCAAAGCGCCAGTTGCCGTCGTCGTCAACCGACCACTAGTGTGTTCAAGTGGTTCATCTAACAAGAATAGCCCCGTATCGACCATGTGGATCATCAGGTCGAAAACCGCCGTTTCAGGATCTTGACTACCCACTTCGCGAACCTTTTCAGCCACTAACATCCGTTTGTCAGGCAATGCCTTCAATTGCTGATTAAAAGGAGCAAAACGCCGATTAAACCCACAAGTCAATAACAGGTGCCGCGCCGCAGCCAAATCATACAAACTTTGGACCACCTGAAGATCAGTCGCGACTGGCTTATCGACATAAACGTGAATCCCAGCTAATAACAACTGCTTGATGATTGCTGCATGCGTGTCCGTGGGAGTATGCACAAATACGGCCGCCGGTTTAACTGCCATTAATTCCTCAAGGGTCGCATGGGTGTGTTGAAGCCCATACATCGTCGCTAGTTGTGCTCGTTTTTCCGGATTACGCGTCGTTAGATGAAATTCATACTGGTCTTGCATCGCCGCCATGACGGGTAAATACGCCTTTTGAGCAATGTTACCTAAACCAATGACCCCAATTTTTAACATCGATATTCCTCCAATTTTATCATCAATCTTCTTTTAGCTACTACTGATTGCTCCGTGGCACACTGATTTAAATCATTCAGCGTCCAATTCATGCCAGTGATTGTTAGCTGGAAAAACGTGCCATCACTGAAAGCCAAAGATACCCGCTCGGACGCGCTGAAACTAGGCCAACCAAAGACACCAGCATGCTTTGTCACCCTATCGCACATCTATCCGCCGTGTCTGGCTTTAATCACGGCGCACTGATTCAATTGTCATTAAAATAACCAGTGGCTGCCGTGTTACAATATGAGTAAATTACTTGAAAGGTCTGAAACTCACGTGAAACTTATCTCTTGGAACGTTAATGGACTGCGTGCTGCTGTCAAACACGGCTTTGTCACGACTTTTAATGAGCTCGATGCCGACTTTTTCTGTGTACAAGAAACGAAATTACAGGCGGGCCAAATTGAACTGGACTTCCCAGGTTATTATCAATACTGGAACTATGCCGAGCGCAAGGGTTATTCGGGTACGGCGATTTTTACCAAACACAAGCCGCTCAATGTAACTTATGGTATCGGTGTACCAGAATTCGATGACGAAGGTCGCGTCATCACCCTTGAATATGCGGACTACTACGTCTTGACGTGTTACACTCCTAATTCAGGCGGTGAATTAAAACATCTCGACTATCGGCAACAGTGGGAAGATGCTTTTCTCACATATATTAACAGTTTGAGTGCCAACAAGCCGTTGATCTTTTGTGGTGATCTTAACGTGGCCCACGAAAACATCGACTTGAAGAACTGGCGTAGCAATCACCATAGTGCCGGCTTCACTGACGAAGAACGGACCAAGTTTGACCGCCTCCTTGCAGCGGGCTATACCGACACATTCCGGCATTTCTATCCTGACCAAACCGACATTTACTCATGGTGGAGTTATCGTGGGCATGCACGTGACAACAATTCTGGTTGGCGAATTGACTACTTTATTACGTCACAGCAATTAGACAGTCAGCTCCTAAACGCCCGCATTCATAATGAAATTTTTGGTTCTGATCACTGTCCAGTGGAACTCGATATTATCCTTCCGAACCATTAACTTGAAAATTAACGAGATTCTTTGTACGATAATCCTATTCTTTAGAAACGGTGGTGGCAACTTTGAACTTTGTCGCAATGGACTTTGAAACGGCGAACGCGAAACGCGACAGTGCTTGTTCACTGGCGCTAACGGTTGTCCGTAATAACCAAATCAGCGATGAATTTTACACACTCATCAAACCAGAGAGCGATTTTTTCTGGCGGAACGTCCAAATTCATGGGATTCATGAAGCAGATGTCGCAGACGCGCCCAAGTTTCCAGACGTTTGGCAACACATTGCACCATTCTTCCAACGCGACCGCCTCGTAATTGCGCACAACGCGCCTTTTGATATTGGTGTGTTACGCAATACGCTTGCCCACTACGGCATCAGCGCGCCGGAGTACCTATCCATGGATACCGTCAAGACCAGTCAACGGTTCTATCCAGAATTGCCTAATCACAAGCTGGATACAGTCTGTCAAGCACTGGATATCGACCTGCAGCATCATCATAATGCACTAGATGACAGCCTAGCTTGCGCCAACATTTTACTCACCGAAGCGCAAGCTTTTGGAACTGAGCAACTCAAACCTTTCGTTCGCGTTCAGGGTTAAAATTAAATTTATGCAAGTCCAGCAATAAGATGCTGGACTTTTTTGTTTACGCATCGCTACCGATTATCAATACTCGTAGACAGCTTATCAATTCCCCCAACCGACTGGGAGATGAGCCAATCATTCACAAGCCGTCGCCGGTTAGGCCTGGTTCGTCAACGCTTAAATTCCGGCCCATCTACTATCAGAACCTGTTTGCCGTCAGTTCAGCGAATCCCGGATTTCAAACCCAGATTCCCATATCAATAGCTGGAACCCGTTTGCCGGTTGGGTCAACGACATCATAGCTCGTTGCCGTACAATTTTCGAACCCAAGATGCTGGTACAGCTTCACGGCACGCACATTTCGTAACTGGACCGTCAACACGAGGCGTTCCAATGAGCTATAGTTACGCGCCCAATCTAAGACTTCCTCAATCAAAGCAGTCCCCAGACCCATGCCCCAAAATTCTTTAAGTACCGCTACGCCAACTTCACCTTGCGCCGCACTAAAATCCGTACTAGCTTGCACGGTGCTCACACCAATCAACCGTGAATCTAATGTCGCAACGAAAATAATGTTGGTCGTTGTGCCATTGATACGCTCAATTTGCGCCTGTTCATCCGTTTCACTCAAATCCTCAATGCCTTCATCAACAGTGAAAGTATTACTTTCACGTCCAAGCTGAGCTAGTAGCGCTAATAATTGTGCTGCATCCGCGACTTCAGCAGGCCGTACATCAACAACTTCTTCTGCCATGGTTGTCACTCCTTCAATTGATCAACCAGTCGTTGATAGTGTTCACCAATGGGCTTGAAGGTTATTACCCGCTGGTCATCGGCATCAGTGTCCCGGCTAATTGCAATTCGCAAGTAAGTCGTCGGTAAGAGGTCGGCAATAAACTGTGACCATTCCACAACACTAACGCCATCACCATCAAAGTATTCATCTAAGCCTAAATCTTCCGCACCGCCATCTTCCAAGCGGTAAACATCCATATGATAGAGCGGTAGTCGCCCCTGACGATATTCCCGGATGAGCGTAAAAGTCGGACTCTTAACGTTATTAGGAATGCCCAGGCTTTTTGCTAACCCCTTTGTAAAAGTTGTCTTACCAGCACCTAAATCACCATCTAGTAAGATTAAATCACCAGGTTGCACTAATTGGCCAAGTTTGGCCCCGATTGCCATGGTTGCTTCCGGCGACGTTACCGTGATTGATTCCATATTCTTCCAACTCCTCATCCAAATTAACTGTTCTTATTATAGAAAAAACGAAGGAAACTTCAAAGTACAAGCTCTGAAGTTTCCCTCGTTTAACAAACTAAGTGACCGTTTAAGCTAATCCTTGGGCTGCTGTAATAATCGCAACCTTATAAACGTCTTCTTCACTGCATCCACGTGACAAGTCGGAGACCGGCTTGTTCAGGCCTTGCAAGACAGGACCCACCGCTTCAAAATGACCAAATCGTTGCGCAATCTTATAGCCAATATTACCAGACTGAAGCTCTGGAAATACAAAGACATTGGCATGACCAGCTACTTTGGAACCAGGAGCCTTTTGCAAACCAACTTTTTCAACGAAGGCCGCGTCAAATTGAAGTTCACCATCGATAGCCAATTCCGGTTCAGCAGCTTGCGCCTTGGCCGTTGCTTCTTGCACTTTAGTGACCATTTCACCCTTAGCCGAACCCTTAGTTGAGAAGCTGAGCATCGCAACTTTCGGGTCAATATCGAAGACCTTAGCAGTAGCCGCACTCTGAGTGGCAATTTCCGCTAACGTATCGGCATCGGGATCAATATTGATGGCACAGTCAGCAAAGACGTAGCGTTCCTCACCCTTTTGCATGATAAATGCACCCGAGATTCGGTGTGAACCGGGCTTGGTCTTAATAATTTGTAACGCTGGCCGTACCGTATCACCAGTTGGATGGATTGCACCTGAAACCATCCCATCCGCTTTGCCCATATAAACGAGCATCGTGCCAAAGTAGTTTTCATCTTCCAGCATTTTAGCCGCTTGTTCTGGCGTATTCTTACCTTTCCGCCGTTCAACGAGGGCATCAAGCATTGCTTGCTTATCTTCAGCCGGGTATGTCGCAGGATCAAGGACTTGAACGCCTGTTAAATCCGCATTCAAATCGTTAGCCACAGCCTGAACTTTGTCCGTTGCACCTAAAACAATCGGCTTAACCAAGCCGTCTGCAGCTAATCGCGCTGCCGCACCGACAATTCGGGGTTCAGTTCCTTCAGGGAAAACAATTGTTTGATCTTTACCAGTAATTTTTTGTGCTAATGACTCAAATAAATCCATGTGATAACCCTCCAATAAATTAATTAATGCTCAAGATTGACGTGCTCTGGTAACTGCCAATTGATTGGCTGTTCGCCGAAGGATGTTAACGCAATGTTCGTTTTTGAAAATGGTTTGGACCCAAAGAATCCGCGATAAGCTGAAAGCGGACTCGGATGAGGTGCTTGTAGCACGACATTCGTCTGGGTATCAATCAGCTTAATCTTGGACCGAGCCGCCTTACCCCACAAGATAAAGACAACCGGCGTCGATCGTTCCGATAAACGCTGAATGGCAACGTCCGTAAGTCGTTCCCAGCCCTTACCAGCGTGTGAAAAGGCCACACCATTTTGAACAGTCAGCACGGAGTTCAATAACAAGACTCCCTGCTTGGCCCAACTTTCCAAGTAACCGTGGTTGACGGGCGTACACCCAACATCATCTTGCAATTCTTTATAGATATTGACTAGTGATGGGGGCACTGCCACGCCCGGTAACACTGAAAAACTCAGTCCGTGTGCCTGACCAGGACCATGATACGGATCCTGACCTAAAATAACGACCTTCGTGTCAGCAAATGGCGTCCATTCAAAGGCCTGAAAAATATTATACATATCTGGGTGAATATTTTTCGTTCGGTATTCATTTTTCAAAAATTCGTGTAATTGGTGGTAATACGGCTTCTCAAACTCTGGTTTTAAGACGTCCCACCAGTCCGTGTGAATAAACGCTTTCATCCTTAACACCTCTCGTTTTATTGTATCATAACCAAAACCACTAATGATAATAATTCTGTATTCAGACGTAAACATGTTAAAATGTAATTATTAAAATAACTAAGGATGTGACAACATGATTTCGATTATCGCCTCTGATATGGACGGAACGTTACTCAACAATGAAATGGTCGTTTCCGATTTTAACGCTAATGCCATCCGTCAAGCACAACAGCAAGGCGTGCACTTTATCGTCTCCACCGGCCGCCGATTTTCTGAAGCTCAGCCACTACTGGCCGCTCAAGGCATCACGGCACCCTTGATTACGTTAAACGGTGCCGAAGTATACGACGCTTCTGGCAAAATGCTCGACATGGTGCCCATAACCAATAGCGTGGCCCGCACCGTTTTTCACACGCTAACCTCACAAGGTTACTATTTTGAAGTCGTAGGCAACGATGGTATTTACTCTAACAGTAAAGCCAAGCGAATCGAACAAATTGCACATCTCCTAACTAACCTGAATCCAGATACAACGTTCAAAATTGCGGTATCGCTCGCGTCAGCCCGCTTAGAACTTATGGACATCAATTACGTGGACAACTATAACGAGTTATTGGATGATCCGACTAAGCATGTCATGAAGATTATCGCTTTCAGCGAAGAAGGGCCCGCTAAGCTAAAACCCCTTAGTGATGAAATTCTGGCAAAACATTCGTCCCTCAAAATCACATCTTCATCCGCATCAAATATCGAAATCAATAATATTAATGCGCAAAAAGGGATTGCAGTCGAGCGCTATGCGAATATGCTGAATACCCCAATGAGCGATGTCATGGCGATTGGTGATAATAATAATGACGTCTCCATGCTCGAATTAGCTGGCGTAAGTTACGCTATGGGTAATGCCAGTCCCGAAGTCAAACAGTTGGCCCGCTATATCACTGATACAAATGTCAACGATGGTGTCGGCAAAGCAATCTTAGAAGTGCTTGCCAAACAATAGTTTCCGGAAAACGGAGGTTGAAGATGCGTAAATTATATTTCAGCCGCAATAGCTTCGCCCAAGGTGCCCGGATTGTTCGCGATGCGCACAACCAATCTCACTATCTCTTAGTTGGTCGGTGGGGGCGGCGCCAAGACGCGCTCAGTTTATACGCGATCCAAGGTGAGCTACTTGCCGAAATTCGACAAACAACCCTCGGATTGTTGCCAAAATTCGATTTATACTGTAACCGTCAAAACGTCGGTTCTATTAGTAAAACGCTGGGCTTCTGGCATGAAATGCTCTATGTTCGCAAGCTTCGCTGGATTATCATGGGAAGCTTGAGTGCCGAAAACTACCGCGTTTATCATGGTACTGAATTAATCATGACGATGCGACCAGTTGTCACCACTAACGGTGAAGCATTTGAATTAGCAATTACTGATCAATCCACAGAACCACTGTGTATTTGCATTGCGGCGATCCTGGATCACTGGCAAAAGCCGACCAACCGCGCGCGGACACCAGTTGCGAAAAAGGGACTCAATGTTAGCTTTGGTGAAAGTAATTATACATTGACACCCCGTAATAAGGTGCCCCAACACTAAATAGGACTAGCCATAAAACAACGGCCACCCCTGTTTCGGGATGACCGTTGTTTTTAGTTAAGTTGGCATAACTAGTTTGCCAGCTTAACACCCTATCAAAGTTGACGTGCCGCTCAAGTTGCCCATATCACGGTATTCACTAGTTAATCGTCCTCAGAGCAACACCGCTTCATCTGCTATGCAAGCACGTTACTACAGAATAGGCGCGCCAAGAATTAAACCAATTCTTAGCGCGCCTATTTGACGGGTTATTTTATTATGACCAGCCGATACTTAAACGTTGATCACTTTTTGTAAGAAATCTTGTAACCGGGGACTTTGTGGGTGTTCGAATACATCCTCAGGCTTCCCCGTTTCTTGAATCAACCCATCCGCCATAAAGACGACCCGGTCGGCCACTTCCTTGGCAAAGCCCATTTCGTGCGTGACCACAATCATCGTCATACCATCTGCGGCTAATTTCTTCATAACATCCAACACATCCCCGACCATTTCGGGATCCAGTGCTGAAGTTGGTTCATCAAACAACATGATTTTCGGATGCATGGCTAGCGCTCGAGCGATGGCCACCCGCTGCTTTTGCCCACCAGACAAGGACTTAGGCATGGCATCCGCCTTATCGGACAAGCCGACCGTAGCAAGTAAGTCACGCGCCGTTTTCTCAGCTTCCTGTTGACTTTCCTTTTTGAGTTGAGTCGGTGCTAAGGTAATATTTTGTAACACTGATAGGTGTGGAAATAAGTTAAAGTGTTGGAACACCATCCCAATATTTTCACGGACCAAATTAATGTTAGTCCCCTTGTCAGAAAGATCGTAACCGCTAATGACAACTTGCCCTTGTGTTGGAACTTCCAAGTCATTTAAGCAGCGTAAAAACGTACTCTTACCAGAACCAGATGGTCCAATCATGCAGACTACTTCGTTATCTTGAACTTCAAGGTTTAACCCTTTCAAGACTTCGTTATCGCCGTAGCTTTTATGCAAATCTTTGACAATTACTTTCGCCATGCTTAGTTAATCCTCCTTTGAACCCAGTTAGATAACCATGTTAATAACGTAATGATAATCAGATAAATAATCGCAATCATTAACCAAATCTTAAAGCCTTCGAAGTTCCGGGCAATAATCAACGTCCCAGTTTGGGTTAATTCAACGATCCCAATAACGGATAGAATTGACGTATCCTTCAGCGTGATAATAAATTGGTTAATGAACGACGGAATCATGATTCGAATTCCTTGGGGCATAATAACCTTGCGCATAGCCGTCCAGTATGGCAACCCGAGTGAACGGGCCGCCTCCATTTGACCATCGTCGACCGCGGCAAAGCCCCCCTTAACAAAGGCTCCGGTATAGGCCCCTTCGTTAAGCATCAACGTAATCATCCCAGCAACGAACGCGGGAATCTTAAAGCCGTGCCCAATCAGGTCTGGGAACCCAATGTAAATAAAGAAGGCCAACACCATCAATGGCATCCCACGGAAAATATAAATAATCGTACTGGAGATGGCCGGACCAAGTTTACCCGGCATAACGCCTAAGACCCCAAGAATCAGTCCGAGGATCGTCGCTAAAATAATTGAAATAACCGTTAATTCCAAGGTCATCCATAACCCTGAGCCAATCGTATCCAAGTTTTGGGTGAACAAGCCAATAAAGGTCCGACTGCTTGCGTCTTCACCCGTTAAGGATGCTTCACTAGACTTCAAGTACTTGTTAATGATCTTTTTGTAAGTACCATCCGCTTTAATCGCTTTGAGACCCGCGTTAAATTTCTTTAACAGTTCCGCGTTTTTACCTTTTTTAACTGCGAAACCATAGTCGCCGGCCTCGTGTTGCTTGGAAACAATCTTCAACGCGATGCCATTCTTGATTCCGTATGACATCACGGGATAGTCTTCAAAACAAGCAGCCGAGTTGCCGACCTTAACATCGTTATACATGTTATTCGAGTCATTGAAATACTTGATTTTGAAGCCGTACTTGCTCTGAATCGACTTCGCATAGGTTGCACCAGCTGTCCCCGTTTTAAGGGCCACGGTCTTACCTTTCAAATCTTTAAACGTTTTGACCTTGCTATCTTTAGCCACAGCCATGACCACCCCGGAAGTATAGTAAGCGTCTGAAAAATCAAACGTCTGCTTCCGTTCAGCCGTAATATTCATTCCGGCAATTACCCCATCAACTTGGTTCGCACTAAGCTGCTGAACAGCGGCACCGAAACTAAGCGCTTTTAATTTATAATTGAAATTTTCTTTTTTGGCAATTGCCTTCAAAATATCGATATCAATTCCCTTATACTTACCACCCTTGACCTGAAATTCGAACGGCGCAAAGGTTGTATCCGTCGCAATCGTATACGTCTTAGCCTGGGCCTGGGTACCAATCGCAAACCAGCTTCCCAACGCTGCTAACAACATGACAACTGCAACTTGCCACTTTCTCATCGACGAGACCTCCTCAAATAGTTTACCGGAACGGTATGTCATAAAATATAACATAATTCATGTCTCGCGACCAATTCAATTTTTTATATTTTTTTAATTTAGCTTTAATGATGTCGCTATCATCGGCCATTTGCTTAATAAAATAAAGTAAATGGCCGTTTCTAACAAAGATTCTGATGAAAGCACCCCCTTTTTACATTTTAAAATTTTGTTCAAGCATTAATCACTGCTTAACTGAATACTTGACACTAGATTCATCAACCCGCGCAACCAGCCGTTAAGTCCAAACAGCAGCAGTTAACAAAACGGACCAATTCAAAATGAATCGGTCCGTTGCAAGAAATCGCTATCAATTTTAGCTAATCGATGAACTTAACACGCCAATCGTACGCTTAATCCTCATGCGTATGCCGCCGACGTCCTAATCCCATTAACCCTAATAATCCCGTTAATCCGAGTACTACCGCGCCTTGTTGTGCTGAGCGGTCGCGCTCGCCCGTCTGTGGCAGTGTGTCAGCAGTCGTGTCAGTTACTCGTGTCACAGGTGTCGCTGCTGCTTTGGCTGCGCTAGTATGCTCATTGTTGGCCGGTAGAGCTGGCTCAGCGGTCGTCTTGACCTTAGTCTGTGCACGAGTAGCCGCGGCCGGTTGTTGCTTTGTCGTAATCCGATCATCAACGCCCCAGTCGACGGTATGACCATCCGAATCGTTAGGTCGCTCACTCGGCTTCGGTGTTTCACTAGGATCAGCGATACCTGCATGATCATTGTTGTCAGGGTTAGTCGTCTCACCATGATCATTGTTGTCAGGGTCGGTCGTGTTAATGTGATCATCTTCCGGCAAGACAACGGTCACCACAGCCGTTTTAGTTAACTGATTACCGGCAACATCAGTATAGTGGTAAGTCAACGTGTACTGGCCAGCGCGTTGCGTGTTGACCGTACCATCGACCGCGATATCGGCTAATGTCAGTGCTTGGCCCTGGGCATCGGTTGCACGTTCAAAATTATCCTGAGCAGTCCAAGCGTTTCCAACGGTCAACTGACTATCACGCACTTGTAGCCGGGCCTGACTAGCCAATACATTGATGCTCGTCGTGACAGTAATCAAATTACCCGCACGGTCCATGTAACTTAGTGTCAGTGGGTAATTGCTGGCCCGCCGTAAGTTCAAGGTACCATCTACAGTCACCCGCTGGCGCTGCGCCGCTGTCAGCAACGTGCCATCCGCTGCCAAACTCGTTGACCAGTCAACACTATCATTCAGTGACCAGGTCGTCTTAGGGCCGGCAATCACGGTAACTGGCCGCGTACTGATTTTAGCCTGCGTGGCAACGGTTGTCACTTGGACCAACGCCGTTTGTTGTTGTCCCAGCGAGTCCGTGTAAACCAGTTGCACAGTTTGTGGCTGCCCAATATGGGCAACCGTTAAGTCTGGCATCGCCACGACTGTAATAGCGGCATTATTGACCGCAATCGGCTGGCCCATACCATCAGTAATCGTTCCAATACCCTGATGATAATCCCACTTGGCAGTCGGACCCGCGATGACCGTTTGTGGCTGAGTCGTTAATGCTGCTTGGTCGACTGTCACCGTCGTAGTCGCAGTTTTTACGTTGCCCACCTCATCAGTATATGTCAGGGTGACTTGTTGTTTCCCAGCCTGTTGAGCATTGATGGTCGTCATCGTAACACTTTGATAATTTTGACTAGTCTGGCCCCAGGCGTCCGTTAAACCAGTGACTAGATCCGCAACCGTTAATTTTCCGACAACTGCAGGCCAGATCACCTGATCAGCACTAGTCGTCATGTGCGCCCGTGAGGCGACTGTTGTGACCTCCGCCGTGGTGGTTTGGGTCAATCCTAATTCATCAGTGTAACTGAACGTAACGACTTGAGGCCGCCCCACCATGGCTGTACTCAAGTCCGGGCCTGTCAAGACTTTAAGATTGGCATCACCGACATTAATCACTTCACCGGCAGCATTCGTCACGGTTTTAAAGTTCGTCTGATAATCCCAATGGGCAGTCGGCCCGGCAACCGGTCGAGCGGTTTGGGTCGTTAAGGCGGCTTGATCAACCGTCACTTGGGCAGTTGTTGTCACCTCGTTGCCGTAATCATCGGTATACGTTAGAGTCACCGTTTGGGCACCAGGCTGGCTGGCATCGACCGCACTCATCTTGACATTGGTCAAAGACGACACTTGAGTGCCATCCGCGCCGGTAATCGTTTGCAAAAAGTTGGCTGGCGTCAGTAGCCCCGCATCTTTGGCCCATACAATCTGTGCCGGACGTGGCACGAGTGCCGCCTGTGATGCCGTTAAGGTCAAAGTAGCTGACACAGTATGTGTCTGTTGTAGATCATCTGTGTACATCAAGGTAACCGTTTGCGGCTTATCGATCATTTTAGCCGTTAGTTGCGGGCCGGTTATGACCGTAATCTTAGCTTGATCAGGATTAAACTGGTGGCCTTGCGAATCCGTAACAGTCGCCAATTGTTGCCGATAATCCCAAGTCATACTTGGTCCCCAGATTTGAGTCCGGTTCTGACTATCAATCTTGGCCTGATCAACCGTTACTTTTACAACGGTACTTACTTCGTTACCAGCCGCATCCGTATAAGTTAATGAGACGGGTTGAACACCTGGCCAGGTCGCGTCTAGCTTAGACATCCGAACGATTTGATAATCAGTCACCTGTTGTCCAGAGGCGTCCGTTAAGCTCGTTACAAGGTCATTAGCCGTTAGCTTCGCCGCGGCATCCGGTTGCACGATAACTGCCGCCTTGGCCGTTAACATAGCTTGTGAGGCCTCAGCTGTCACCATTGCCGTGACCGACTGGGATTTCCCGAGCTCATCCGTATAAATCAGTGTGATCAGCTGTTGTTGCCCGACTGAATCAACATTCAGATCTGGCCTGTTCAACACTTTAATTGTCCCCGGTTGGACGGTAATAAGTTGCCCAGCTGCATTCGTCAACTGACTAATACCGGCTTCGTAACTCCACGTTGCCGTCGGGCCGGCAATTACCGTACTTGGTTTTGTCACTAGCTTTGCCTGGTCGACTGTCACATTGGCATACGCGACGGATTGATTACCCGCAACATCCGTGTAAGTCAACGTCAAACGTTGCTGCCCCGCTAACTTGGAATCCAGCACACTCATTTTGACATTGTCGCGATTTGTAATCAGATGACCTTCAGCATCGTATAAACGATCAACTAAGTCCGTTGCCGTCAGTTGTTTAGCTTGATCAGGCCAAATAATCTGGTCAGCAACAGCCGTGATTTTCGCCTTTGAAAGCGTCGTCGTTACAATCACGTCGGTCGTGTGAACTTTACCCAGACTGTCAGTATAGGTCAACGTAACCGTCTGAGGCTTGCCCACCTTTGCCGGAGTTAAATCCGGCGTCGTGGCTGTAATGTCAGCATCGCCGACATCAATTATCTTTCCGTTGGCATCGATAACTTGAGTGACGCTGTCACGGTAATCCCAAGTCGCGGTTGGACCGGCAATTGGGTGTGTCGCTTGACCAGTGATTGTGGCGAAATCCACGGTGACTGTCGTCGAAGCAGTCGTCTGGTTACCATACGCATCCGTATACGTCAGTGTCACGGTTTGCGGCCCGATAGCTTTAGGATCAAAACCACTCATCGTCACATCATCAAAATTATGAATTTGAACGCCATCCACATCGTACAGTGCCGACACTAGCGACGACGCAGTTACCATGTTCGCGTTTTCCGCTAAAATTACTTGCTTGGAAACGGCAGTAATGGACGCTTTTGAAGCCGTGGCTTCGACATTGGCAGTCTTTGTGTGTACTTGTCCTAAATCATCGGTATATTCAATCACGATTGGATACGTACCAGCCACACTTAAATCTGGATGTTGAACGACCGTAATCTTAGCATTGCTTAATGTTAGCGATTGTCCCTTAGAATCAGTGACGGCTTTGATGTTATCAGCATAGTTCCAAGTCGCCTTAGATCCCGCCACTTGAGTGTGATTTTGAAGCGTTAGCGTTGCGAAATCCACGGTTACAGTCGTCGAAACAGTCGTTTGATTGCCATACGCGTCCGTATACGCTAACGTTACTGTTTGTGGTCCGATAACTTTAGCATTAAAGCCACTCATCGTCACATCATCAAAATTATAAATTTGAACGCCATCCGCATCGTACAGTGTCGACACTAGTGACGACGCAGTTACCATGGTCGCTTTTTCTGCCAAAATCACCTGCTTAGAAACGGCAGTAATGGCCGCTTTTGAAGCCGTCACTTCAACATCGGCAGTCTCTGTGTGCGCTTGCCCTAAATCATCAGTATATTCAAGTACAATTTTATAAGTTCCAGCCACACTTAAATCTGGACGTTGCACGACCGTAATCTTGGCATCGCTTAATGTTAGCGACTGGCCCTTAGAATCAGTGATGGCTTTGATGTTATCAGCATAATTCCAAGTCGCCTTAGGTCCTGCCACTTGAGTGTGATTCTGAAGCGTTAGCGTTGCGGAATCCACGGTGACTGTCGTCGAATCAGTCGTTTGGTTACCATACGCATCCGAATACGTCAGTGTCACGGTTTGTGGCCCGATAGCTTTAGCATCAAAACCACTCATCGTCACACCATCAAAATTCGTGATTTTGTTTCCCGCCGCATCAATTAACTCGCTGACCAGGTCAGTTGCCGTCAGCTTTTTGGCTTCATCAGGTATGATGATCTGGTCGCTGACAGCCGTAATCTTCGCCTTCGAAGCCACCGTGTTGACAACCGCAGTGACTAAGTGTTCTTTGCCCAACTCATCCGTATAACTGAGTGTCACCGTTTGGTCATGGCCGACCATCGCAACACTTAAATCAGGTTCAGTAACGACTTTAATATCAGCGGTTGCGAGATTATCAAGCAACTTTCCATTTGCATCCTTGACCCATTCCAAACCAGCTAGATAGTCCCATTTAGCTTTAGGCCCCGCAATTGGATTCGTTAGCTTGGTCTTCAAATCTGATTGGTCAACCGTTACTTTGGCATAAGCTGTCACTAGATTGCCAGCTTCATCCGTATAAGTAATAGTAACGGTCTGCGCGCCACCCTTGCTCGTGTCAATTGAACTCATTGTGACATCTGTTAGGTTGGTACTAGTATCGACGGGGTTCCCGTTGGCAGCCGTGATTGTCACCAAATCGGCGACTTTTAATTGAGCAACCTCACTGGGCCAAATCGTTAACGGCGCCTTGGTTGTAACTTGTGCCTGAGAAGCAACGACTGTTACTTGAGTTGGGACGCTGATGACATTGCCCAACGCATCCGTATACGTGAGTGTGACAGTTTGCGACCCAATTTGCGTTAAATCAGGTTGCTGATCAACCACAATGTTAAGTCCATCTAAACTAACCGGGTTCCCATCAAAATCAGTGACACTCGTGACATACTGGCGGTAGTCCCAACTTGAGTTTTTGGGTCCTTTAATGATAGTACTATTACGCATTGTTAAGTCGGCCTTAGTTGCGACCATCGTCACCGTGGTGGTTGTCGTGTGAACCATGCCAGTAGCATCATCCGTATACGCCAGTGTAACCGTTTGTGTGCCAGCTTTACTCGTATCCAAGCCTGTAACCGTAGCCGTCGCGAGTTCGTCGGCACTTAGCTTATCGCCGGCCGCATTGCGGGAGTTATCCGTGTCGATTAAATCATTAATCGTATACGTTGGCTTAGCACCCATTTTGATCGTCAACGGTTTACCAACTAGTTTGCCTTGATTTACCGCTACCGCAACCGTACTAGTTTGCTGCCATACTTTGCCATACGCATCCGTATACTGCAAGTCAACTTGATAGGTACCGGTAGTTTGAGTGTCGACCGTCGTTACAGCAGTATCGCCGTTCACGCTAATCACTTTGACGACTGTGTCAGCGGTCGCATAAATATCAGTCCCATTCACATCTTTTAATGTTGCAACACTATCGGCAACTCGCCACGTCGTCTTCGGCCCGGCAATTAATCCGGTTACATTCTTGGACGTGAAATCAGCATAGGATGGGCTAGTTTCCCAGACCCAAGTGATTGTATCGGCTGGATTATCGACGCCATTATACAAAGCCATTAACTCACTCGACGTATACGTCTGGGTGGCATCAGCTTGATTGACCCATTTACCGGTATAGCCAGTTCCAGTTGGAATGTCTGGCAATGAACTACCGACTAAATATGTTTTTGACCCAACCGTTAATGCGTTTAGGTTCATGGGCAACGGATTCCCGCTACTATCTTGATTCAAAAACATATCATGATCTGCAGGTTCCTTATTCATATCAGCTTCAGTGACTGCTGCAAAGTTAGACATGTCCAAACTCGCAATGTTGATTGCCTTTAATCCAGGGGTTCCCTCAAACATAAACTTAGTACTAGTTAACGTACTGCCCGTCTGCCAGCCCGTTATATCAAGATCAGTGAGATTGGTATCATTTAAAAACATCGATGACAACGCTGTAACATTCAACAAGTTCCAGCCATGTAAATCCGCCGTTGTTAAACTCTTATCTCCATTGAATAACCCATCTATATCCGTGACCATCCGCACATTCCAAGTACTTAGAACAATACTGATCAAGGCCGTGTTAAATGAAAACATTCTTTTTAAGCTCACTGGTTGAACCGTATTCAACTGCCACTGACTTAAATCATAAGATTGAACTCGCGAGTCACTGGCGAACATAGAGTCAAAGGACGTACCAGAACTGACATTCCAATGCGCTAATCCTGAAAAGTCAGCAATCTTAGTTCCCATAAACATCATTGAAAAGTCAGTGACTTTCGAAGTATCCAGATTTTCAAGGCCATCAATACTGGCCAAATTTGGATTATACCGGAACATATAACTAGTATCAGTCCCCGCATTAATTGGACCATCAATCACTACTTTCGTTAACTCACTGCCAAAATCCCCCGGTACGTCGCTGACATCACCCACTCCGGTCCAATCACCAGCATGAATCGTCAACACACCATCATCTGTGTACTGCCAGGCACTTGTTCCCAGAGTCCCAGTTGAGACAACAGTTGCGGGTGTGGCGGCTCGCGCTAATAGTGCCCGATTTAACTGGACTTTATCGTTAGTCGTCGTAATTGTATTAGTTGTGGCAGTTACAGCTATCGGACTAGTTTCTGAATCCACAACTTTTTCAGTTTCATTAGAATCTTTCGAGTCTGAGTCACTAATACTGGCCATTGTGCTAGTACTTGGCGATGCGACACTTGAACGATTAGTTTGTAGTGATTCATCAGCCACCACCGTGTCCGTCACATTAGATTGAATGCCACTCTCAGAGCCCGTTCCTTGATCATTTTGATAATCAGAATTTTGTGTTGTGACTTTCTGTGAACTCGATGCGACACTTACTGAGCTGTTTGACGTTTGGTCCAAACTGTCGCCAGAACCAGTTTTAGCCTGACTGCTTGCTGATGCCGAATCAGAGGTACTGAGATTACTGGTTGCGTTTTCATTTTCTCCTACTGCCGTAACCGGTTGTTCAGTCTTTGAGTCAGTAGTGGTGCCACTAACCGCCTGTTTTTTTTGAGCACTAGTATTTGTTGTTGCCGCATTAATCGCCGTCGCACTAGACTGAGTCGTTGCCCCTGTTGTACTAGTCGTAGTAGTCCTTAAAACCTGTGAGTTGGATGATGAGGATGCCCCAGCAGTGGTCGTAGCTGCGGTGGCTGCGGTCGTCGTTTCCGTATCTGCTCGACTTATCAGTGGATTCAGAGTAAAGGTAGCCACGGTAATACCAGCAAATACCCAGAAACGTCCCTTTTTATACATTTTATAATGCTGCTTGCTCGTTATAAATCTATTCATACATGTCCCCCCAAGAATCCATGCAATAAATCATATCAAAATTAACTTCTTATCAATTTGAGTTATACTAAATCTGATTAATATCAGAATAATAA
>SKES01000731.1_pt1 | contig 25904 bp, 35 predicted proteins | sample 4826851 | NCBI WGS metagenome assembly SKES01 (sample SAMN11008803, study PRJNA524170) | human gut metagenome | biome: Human fecal sample; material: Feces; isolation source: fecal sample from pouch patient p52 | host: Homo sapiens | place: Israel: Tel-Aviv | collected 2016-09-04 | reverse complement strand
GCTTCGCCGGGCGGGGGAGGGGCCGGGCGATCCGGTCAGGGCCGCAGTTTCCGGCGATTTGGCCCCGGCGTCCGGTGGAGTCCGGCGCGGTCGCCTTTCATGCCCTGACGGGCATAAGAACGCATTTAGCAAGACGGGCCTGTAATGGCCCGTTTGTCTTTTAAGGTATTTTGTACGGGATCGGGGGAGGTGACGAATAAAGTAAAATGCCCCCCTTAACCTGCTGAACTTTAGCGGCCGGATATACAGCCAGTACATCTTTTAACGCTGGAAGGAATTTCTTTTTGAAATCCTTATCGGGGTCTTTCCCTTTATATTCCTGAGCAAACTGATCGCGCAGGTTAGCCCAATAAAGTAAAACGGGGCGGCCTTCAATTCGGTGAAGCCGATGGGCCAGCCAGCAATAAATATCAAGCGCCAGTGCAGATCCCTTTAGTGCGCTAAGCGCGCGGTTATCCAGTGGCACAGCGCTTTCCAGCAGCCCTTTATAATAACCTTCAGAGAGTACCAGCAGGCCCGGCCATAGCGATTGTTGCCCGCTATCTTCGTTTCTTAACCACGCATCGAATTGCTCAACTGGCTGGCCGTTATACGTTCGGCCACGAAAACCGAGCTGAAGCCTGCAAGCGGCCAGTGCGTGCATTTGCGTTCTGAGAGTTTTATGCCTGGCGCCTTGCGGTTCCATCCCTAATATCTTCAGAAATTCATTAGCACTACTGCCTATTTTTATTTCACGGGTTTTATTCCGTAATGCGAATGATGATACCCAGGCCATAGCAAGGCGCGGCATTGGGCCGTATGGTAAGCACTGTTCTACTGGCCCATTGCCTTCATCAAGCCAACCGGCTTGCACAACAAGCCAGGCATCCCCCGAACGGCGCATAAATTCGCGGCCTTCTGGTTTTGAGCGTGGTAAACCTACCTGGCACAAAATTGAATGGGTAAAGGCCAGGTCGTTCCCTTTTGGGGGATCTTGCTTTATTAGTGCCGATGCTTCGACAGTTTTAAGTTGCTTCTTAGAAAGCGGTTTATCCTCTGCCATAGTTATTCCTTCCCGGCCTCTTTAGCTAAAGGCTTTGTGCTATTTGCATAGCGATAAATAGTCATACGCGAAACGTTGAATCTTTTGGCAACAGCGTTAACTGTCATTTCAGGGTCGGCAAGTAAAATATTTATTTGCTTAATATCATCTTCTGAAAGCGCCGGTTTCCTTCCGCCAACGCGCCCCCTTGCGCGCGCAGCTGCCAATCCTGATCGTGTTCGTTCTATGTTTCGGTTACGCTCAAAAGCTGAAAATATAGCCATCAGGTGTGTATAGATTTCGCCTATTACGGGCGCGCTCGTATCTATTCTGTCTTTGATGGCAATAAACGTAATGCCGCGTTTTTTCAGATCGTCAAGCATTGTAATGACTTGGGCCAGTGAGCCGCCGAGCCTGTCCAGCGCCCATACAATGAGCGTATCGCCTTCACGCAGTGCCTTCAGGCAGTTCTCCAGCTCCGGGGCACCTTTGCTTTCACGCTTAGGGCCGCCGCGTGAAATCTGTTCCTGATAAATTTGCTCACACCCGGCTTTTTTTAGTTCATCAACCTGATGGGCGACATCCTGAAGATGCGTTGATTTTCTCGCATAACCGATTTTCATTTTTGGGCTGCACCCTTAGTAGCCGTTAAAACCAACCTTTTCATTTAGCCCCCGGTTTTGTTACATGGTTATTGTTACATTGAAACTGTAACGAGTTTTGTGACGATTGAAAAGGGATTTTGGTACGAATTAACAGCTTTTGAGTAACATCACAAAAACCATCGTTTATGTGACTCTAAATGTATCAACAATGTTGACACGTCAAATTTTTAGGTTTTATACTTGATGTATCAACAATGATGATACGCTCTAAGGGGATGTAAACCGAATGACTAAGTTGATGGTTTTCGGAGCGAGAAATGAGGGGTGGCTGAAACCGTTTATGATCGCGGTAGGGCTGGTATGCGCCAACTACTTCATGAAATTATGTGGAGTTTCTAACGGGCGCTGGATGTTTCAGATTTGGGCTGTTTTGATTTTTTTTGGAATCGGTATCAAAGCGTGTTTCATCGAAACAATTTCTGCCCGGATTATGAGGGTGGCAGGCCCTATCCTTGCAGCGTTGTTGTTAACCCTTTTGTTAAATGAATTAGGAGTTTAATTAATGGCGCAGGTAACTGTGAAAAAATGGGGGAATAGCGTTTCAGTTAGACTTCCCGCTGCAATTGTTCGCGCTGCATCATTGCATGTTGACGATGAAGTTGAACTATCAGTCAAGGATGGAACAATTACCATTGTTCCTGTAAGGACGAAAGAATTTACGCTTGAAGCCCTCATGGCTGAAGTGTCAGGCGATAATATTCATGATGAAGTTTCTTATGGTGAGCCTGCTGGGAAGGAACTACTTTAATGACTAAGTACGTTCCTGAAGCCGGTGATGTGGTCTGGCTTGATTTTGACCCACAGGCAGGGCATGAGCAGGCGGGACACCGGCCAGCACTGGTCATAAGCCCAGCCATTTATAACGGCAGAATAGGACTGATGATTTGTTGTCCAATGACAACCAAAATCAAGGGCTATCCGTTTGAAGTCGTTGTAAGAGAAAATAGTGCGGTATTAGCTGACCAGGTTAAAAGTCTGGACTGGAAGAAGCGAGGTGCCGTTAAGAAAGGTCGCGTGTCTGACAGTGTTCTGGCGGAAGTTCGAGCTAAAGCAAAAGCATTAATTGGAGGGTGAAATGAGTAGCAGAGATAGCAACATATTAGATAAAAAGACGGAAACCACAATTATTGCTTTCGTTGTTCTGTTTTCTATTTTAGTTGTGATTTCTATGATTGCTTTTCGCTTCTTTGGAACGATGCTTTTATTAATGTTCGTGACTATAACTATTGGTACTTCACTTTTCTTTGGTAGCTTGCCAAAAAATAAAGATAACAAAATCCCTTTGATGGTCTTAGGAGCAATGCTTGGGATCATTATTGGCGGGAGTATCGTTTTGTACTCAGTACATGAGCGAAAGGAAATGTGTACACCTCCTTATGAAAGCGATTCTGATAAAATATTCTGCTTACTTTAAATTTAACCGTGAGGGACTGCAAAACTCGTTTTGCGGTCGCGAGGGGTTGACCGAGCCGCGTAGCGGCGCTGGTAAGTTCTGAGTAGTGAGGTGGTCATTTGAGGATTAACGTTGATGTATTTGCCGAGCTGATTAACGTTCAACCCGGTGAGATAGTATGGGCCGTAAACCACGGCAATATGCTTGAAGGGATTGAACTGCCCCCTAGTCAACGGGGTATTAAAAACGTTCGGTATAAAGGGCCAAATTCTCTTACTTTCGAAGTCACAGCCGCAATGAATTTTGCAAAAGAATTTAATGCACGTAAGGGAAAGGCTGGCAGTCGTGATTTAGGCACTCGCAAAGAGTGATTAATAGAGTGAGGAAAACATACAGGATGACCTTGCGGCTGCGTCACCGGAGCAGCGCGAGGTAATCTTTCGACGGCTTCCCACTGAGATTGTTGTGCGATGGCCGGATTGAGGGACAGCAGGGCATAGGTAATCACTGCCCCGCGAATGACCGTAAACGACTCGCCAGCCTGGTATCGCCTTCGACCAGGCTTATTAACGATTCTCCGCTGATGATCATCACTCGTTTATGCGCTTTGTATGCTTCAAGCGTCTGTTTTCTGGTTTTTCCTGTGTGGCAGAAAACAGCAAAGCTGTTGTCCTTTTTCGCCAGCGCGTCCAGCTGCTGAATGTGTGCCGTAGAAACCCAGGATGAATAACGCTTGGCTTGAATGAGGAATTTGCAGCCGTCAATGGAGAACCGGCCATCAATGCCGCCATCGCCGGTGTATTTCGCATTTCTGGTGATCTCAAATCCGGCATCTTCAAACGCATGTAACAGCAGTTCTTCGAATACAAAGGGATCTATTTTCCGCAGATAGCTAATTTTTTGAGGGAAGCCCGGCAGTGTCTTTATACGCTCAAGCACCCGCCGCGCGCTTTGCTGTTTCCATTTGTGGCGTCGGTGCCGTACTGAACGTCTGAAGAATAAAGTGGCGAGCAGCACAATGGTGCCGCAAACCCAGAGAATAAGGTTTTCTACAGTAGGGAAGGGGATCATATTCATAGTGGGCTTTCTGAGGGTAAAGAAAAGGGCGGTTAAACCGCCCTGGTGATTAGCGACGGCTGTAAACCTGCCATGAAGCGCTGCCTGATTGATTCTGGCAAATGCGCCCGTAAAGTACGGTGCCGGTTGAATAGCGTGCGCCGTTCAGATAGCAATAGCCGCTGGATTGAAGCAGTTCGTTGCGCAGTTTTTCTTCCTGCTTTGAGAGCCGGGACTCCGCAGACTGCAAACGAACGGATAATTCGTTTATCTGCCGTTGCTGGTTGTTCAGCTGACTTTGCATAGCATTACCTTTATCCTGACTGACGCAGCCGGTTAAAAGGGCAGTACAGGCTAATGCACCAAATATAATTTTTTTCACGTTGGCTCCTTATATTGAGATTATTCCTAATTAAATTCAGTTCGCTTATAAACGAACTTTTCCGTATTTGCTTATGATCTGACTAATCATTGACTGATTGCTTCCACCTTCGCCATTGTCCGGGCATTCATTAAGAAAAGCCTTTCTGGCATCCTTCGTGTGGTTGGGTAAAAAGCCATGCTTGTTCTTTTTCACGATGTTGAAGAAAGCGGCTTCAGCACTGTTACAATCGCTTCCTCCACTATTGCCGGTTAGCTTGCCTGACATGCACATAATAACTTTGCAGGGATCTTCAGCGTGGCTAACAGGCAGATACAGCAGGCTTCCTGTAGCTATCAGAGGGATGATGAATTTCTTCATAGTTTTGTCCTTAACTGTTTTTTCAGGTATACACTCGCCAGAAGGTTAATAACGGTAAGTAATGTTAATAATAACGCGGCGTTATAAATTGAGTTGTAACCTATATCGCCTGCGATATATTCGACAACAAAAACAAAAATCGTTAAAATTGTGAAAAACATGATTAACTTTCCAGTAATTTTCTTAACGATATAAACAAGTGAATATGTGCCGGATTTGATGATGCTGGCGAGTAACCTGATCGCGTGGACACAGAATTTTCTTAAAATGGGCGGAATGGAAGATGCCTTTTTCTTCCTTCTGCTTTTTTGCCTTTCTGCAAAATCAATAACTTCGCCCATTTTTATATCCTCCGGTTATATCTTCAGATCATCCAGTGATATACCACTGGCAAGCAGTTCTTTAAGCCATGCTGGTCGGCGGCCAGTGCCGGACCAGGTATTTTCAGCGTTCCTGGGGTCGCGGTATTTGGCTGTTCTATGTTCTCTGGGGTTGCTTACCCCCTCCATCTTCATTGCTTCCATGCTAATGCCAGCGTCCAGTTTTGCAGTCAGCCAGGCCGGACGCTTCCCTATGCCAGTCCACGTATTAAAAGGATTATCCGGGTCACGATACACGGGTTCGCCTTTAGGCCGTTTTTCTGATTTCAGGGGAACCAGCATTACCTTCCTTCCTTCAGCAGTTTTCTTTTCGTTTCTTCTTGACACGATCTCATTAGCCCTTATCATAAACAAAAGTCGTCGAAATTACAATTACGCGGTGAAACGTAAATGAGTAAACATCCAAAACTCCTGGTTCTCGCTCTGGCCTGCCTTGCTTGTGCTGGCCGTGCCAGTGCTGCGCCTGCCTCTGATGAAGTTGCCAGGCTTGCGCAGAGATGTGCGCCTGATGTTTCACCCTTAACGATGGCGTACATCGTCGGCCATGAGTCCTCAAATGGGCCGTACAGGATCAATATTAACGGTAGTACCCAGTTAAAACAGCAACCGCGCACGGAAGCTGAGGCTGTCAGCATTGCGAAAGTTCTGCTGAAAGATAATAAAAGTTTTGACATGGGCCTTGCACAGATTAACTCAAATAATTTGATAGGCCTGGGCCTTTCGGTTGACGATATTTTCAAGCCCTGCATCAACCTGCGTGCGAGTCAGACGATCCTTAAAGCCTGTTATGATAGCGCCCTGAAATCCTACCCAGCCGGGCAGGTTGCGCTTAGACACGCGCTTTCCTGCTACAACACCGGCTCTCTCACAAATGGGATTTCTAACGGGTATGTCACGAAAGTTATCGACGTGGCGCGTCAATCAACTGATTTGAAGATCCCTACGCTGCTCCCTGACGGCCAGACCAGTGAGGACAGCACCGTGACTGAGCCACAGCAGGCAAAAAGTGCGGCGCCGCAGTATGACGGTGAACAAGATGTTTTTGGTTCGGGTGATGGTGATGCCTTCACCCGAAATAATACGGATGCTTTTTTAACCAAACAGGAAACAGCGAAGGGGGAGTGAGGTTATGGATGGAACGTTTGTACCTTGTATTGCAATCACAAATCCTGGAGCTATTTGAAGCGGGAAAAGTGAAGGAGGTAACGATAGAGCGGGTTTCATTAAAGAAGTGGTTTCCCGTTTTTCAGATAGACGACGAACAGCTGGGCCAGATCGCATGTTCAATTCGGGTTAACAAAGAGCATGAGCTACGAACCTGGGCTGATTTAAGGCTACTGGCAGAGTTTTTGAAAGATAAGTGTGGCGTTGAAGAATGCCGGTTAAATCTGAAATCAACAGAAGATGATGAGTAAGGAGAGAGTATGACCACGTTGTTTAAAAAGTACGGCCCTGCGGTAGTCATGGGTGTTTTGTCAATTGCCCTGCCGCAAATCGCACTGGCCGCTGGCACCGACACTGGTGAATCAACAGCTTCATCAATCCAGACATGGCTGAACACCTGGATTCCGCTTGGTTGTGCAATTGCGATCATGGTTAGTTGCTTTATGTGGATGCTTCACGTAATTCCGGCCAGCTTTATTCCTCGTATTGTAATCGCCCTGATTGGTATTGGCTCTGCATCATACCTCGTTTCCCTGACTGGTGTAGGAAGCTGACCAAAGCGAAAAAGGGGGGCTTATGTCCCCCAAAGTGAGGACTACGAAGATGTTCGTTGACGGTAAAAGACCGCTTTTCAAAGGTGCGACTCGCTTACCTCGCGCGTTGGGCGTACCGCGTAATGTCGCTATGTTGATATTCATGATTTCAGCCTCGCTCTTTATGGTTATCCATATGTGGGCAATTCTGGTGTTTATCTTTTTGTGGATTCCTTCTGCTGCATTAACAAAATATGACGACCGCATGTTTCGAATTATGGGCCTGTGGTTGAAAACCAAATTTAGCAATTGGTTTGATTCTCCGTTTAAACAGTGGGGAGGGTCGTCTTATTCCACTGCTGACTACAAACGTAAGGGTTTAAAATAATGAGAGCTGCCACCGCTACTAAGCCAAAAAAAATTGATGCCTTCCGTAAGGAACCATCGGTAAATAAAAAGTATTTGCCCTATTCTTATCACCTCAATGATTACGTGGTTTCGATGGAAAACGGCGATCTGATGGCTTTTTTCAAGCTGGATGGCCGCACACATGACTGCGCATCAGATCGAGAATTGATAACGTGGCATAAAGACCTTAATACGCTGGTTAAAAGCTTCGGTACAGACCAGGTAGAGCTGTGGACGCATGAGTATCATCATGAAGCAAAAGAGTACCCGGATGGTGAGTATGACCAGTTCTTCCCCGCTTATGTTGATAAATACAATCGTAAGCTGCACGGTGATTCGAAACAGCTGGTTAATGATCTGTATCTGACTGTTATCTATAAGCAGGTTGGTGATAAGACACAGAAATTTTTAGCAAAATTCGAAAAGCCGACCCGTGAACAAATTCAGCAGATGCAGAATGAGGCGCTTGAAGGTCTGGAAGATGTTTCTGAGCAAATTCTGGAGGCCATGAAGCCTTATGGTATTCAGCAGCTTGGAATTTATTATCGTGATAAACGCGGTGTTGAAATTCCTGCACCTGATAAAAAAGAACGTGAAGAACTTGCTGAAGTCGATGAAACAGACGTCTTTGATGAAGCTGTTATTATTGAACGTAACGAGCCTGAGCCTTCGCAGGCGCACGCGTATTCAAAAGCGCTGGAGTTCCTTTATTTCCTCGCAAATATGGAATGGGCGATTGTGCCGGTTTGCCGCGAGCGTATCCGTGAATACATCATGGATAATCGCCCCGTTAGTTCTCTGTGGGGGGATGTAATTCAGGTCAGAACGGTAGATCACAATTTCTATACCACCGGGATTGAATTTCGTGACTACGAAGAAGATACAGAGCCGGGCCAGCTCAATATGCTTAAAGAAGCGGATTTTGAATACCTTCTGACGCAGAGTTTTAGTTGCCTCTCCGAATCTTCAGCGAAAACATTCCTGACGCACCAGGAAAAGTCTTTGCAGGAAACCCGCGACCGTGCGCAAAGCCAGCTGGCACAGCTCGGCACGGCGCTCGATATGCTGACGTCCAGGGAGTTCGTGATGGGCTACCATCATGGAACTGTGCATGTCTGGGATAAAGATCAACATGCAGTACAGCGTAAAGCACGACGGGTAAAGGTCATGCTGACGGGGTGTGGCGTGGTTGGCGGCACTGTCAGCCTGGCTTCAGAGGCCGCATATTTTGCGAAACTGCCGGGCAACCAAAAATGGGCGCCGCGCCCGGTTCCGGTAAACTCATGGAACTTTTTACACTTCAGTTCGTTCCACAATTTCATGCGTGGCAAGCCTGACAATAACCCCTGGGGGCCAGCGCTTACCATGTTCCGCACGATCAGCGGTACGCCACTTTATTTCAATTTCCATGTGACCCCGCTTGACGAAATTTCCTACGGGAAACGGCCGCTGGGCCACGCGTTGATAACTGGTATGTCCGGGGAAGGTAAAACCACACTGCTTAACTTCCTTCTGGCGCAGTCAATGAAGTACAACCCACGGCTCTTTGTCTATGACCGCGACCGCGGTATGGAGCCGTTCATTCGAAGCGTCGGCGGCTACTATAAAGTCCTTCAACAAGGGATGCCGTCCGGGTTTGCTCCGCTTCAGATTGAGCCAACCAAACGCAACATAGCTCTCATTAAAAACCTGTTCCGCATTTGTGTGGAAACCACTAATAACGGGCCTATCAGTGCAACGATGGCAACCGAGTTAGCTGAAGGCGTCGATGCGGTTATGGGGGAAGGTTCACTTATCCCGCGTGAGAAGCGTACCGTTACTATCCTGGACGGGTACGTGAATGAAGTGGTGGAAAACGGCGTATCACTGAAAGGGCTGCTGCGCGAATGGACGCGTGACGGTCAGTATGGCTGGCTGTTTGACAATGACGAAGACAGTCTGGATCTCAGCACGAATGATATTTTTGGCTTCGATTTATCCGAGTTTATTGCAGCTAAAGAGGAAGTCTCCAGTCCGGCCCGTACTCCGCTGATGATGTATCTTCTTTACCGTGTACGTGACTCCATCGACGGTAAACGCCGCGTCATTCAGTGCTTTGACGAGTTCCACGCCTACCTTGACGATCCAGTTATCGAGCGCGAAGTTAAGCGTGGTATCAAGACTGATCGTAAAAAGGACGCCATCTATGTATTTGCGACACAAGAACCTAATGATGCGCTGTCCAGTCGTATTGGCCGCACCATCATGTCGCAGACTGTCACAAAAATATGCCTGCGTGACCCGGAAGCCATTCGAACGGATTATGCCTTCCTTACTGATGCTGAATACGATGCGCTGATGTCGATTACTGAACACTCCAGGCAGTTCCTCGTTAAACAGGGGCAACAGTCTGCGATTGCTTCTTTCAACCTCTATCCGCGCAACAGCGACGATATTGATACAGATATTCAGACGATGGACAACATTCTTAGCGTGTTGTCCGGTGAACCACAAAACGCCGAAATCGCGCATGAGCTGGTCGAACGGCTCGGTAATGAGCCTGAAGTATGGCTCAAAGAATACTGGCGCCTGACGGCTTAACAATGAGGCAAAACAACATGAAAAAATCACTGATGGCAGTATTGCTGACCACCGGTTTGATTCTGGGGGGAGCGCAAAGCGCTTCCGCTGGCATCATCGTGACCAACCCTACCGAGCTGGCTAAACAGGTTGAGCAGCTTCAGCAAATGGCGCAGCAGCTGGAGCAGCTTAAAAGCCAGCTGCAAACGCAGAAAAATATGTATGAGTCGATGGCAAAGACAACCAACCTGGGCGACTTGCTGGGGACGTCAACCAATACGCTTGCGAATAACCTGCCTGACAACTGGAAAGAAGTTTACAGCGACGCCATGAACTCCAGTTCGTCGGTTACACCTTCTGTTAACAGCATGATGGGCCAGTTTAATGCTGAGGTTGACAACATGGCACCTGGTGAGGCCATCGCTTATATGAACAAAAAGCTGGCTGAAAAAGGGGCTTATGACCGAGTTATGGCAGAAAAAGCCTATAACAACCAGATGCAGGAGCTGAGCGATATGCAGGAGCTGACGGAGCAAATTAAAACAACGCCAGATCTGAAATCAATCGCTGACTTGCAAGCGCGTATCCAGACGTCACAAGGCGCTATACAGGGTGAACAGGCGAAGCTGAATTTGATGAACATGTTACAGGAGTCGCAGGACAAACTTTTGCGCGCGCAAAAGGATCGTGCGACTCGTAATTTCGTTTTTGGAACCGGCGGTGACGTTACCGCGTCACCTTCAATTAACTGAGGTAATTATGAAAAAACTACTGCTGCTTATCCCCTTCCTCCTGGTGGCCTGCGACGCCTCGCATGATGTGGAGTGGTACAAAAAGCATGACAAAGAGCGCAAGGCAACAATCGAGGAGTGCAAAAAGAATGCTGATGAACTCCAGAAGCCAGATTGCAAAAACGCGCGTGAGGCTGATCGCCAGTTGTTTGTTCACGGCAAAGACAACGGTGAAATTAACTCACCGAAAATTTAAGCGTAAGGAGGCAATATGGCATTCACCCTGGTACAAGACATTTTCGCAAAAGTAGACGGGGCGATTACGTCAATGGTGAGCGCCAATGTTGCCACCATTATCGCTGATGTAACGCCTCTGATAGCAACCTGTCTGACCATTAAGCTGATGATGCAGGGCTTGTACTCAGCGTTTAATCCGGGGGCTGGCGACAGCCTAAGCGCGTTGATTAAAGAGTACCTGTCTATAGCTCTTATCCTGAGCTTCGCAACGGCAGGCGGTTGGTATCAAACCGATTTGGTTAATGTGGCGCTTCATATGCCAGATGATTTTGCTGGCATCTTGTCTTCCCCCGATAAAGTCGAAGCCAGCGGTGTACCGGCGATCATTGACAGCGGTATTGAAAAAGGCGTCAGGATTGTCAATACAGCGTGGGATGCAGCAGATGTGTTTTCGTCAAGCGGTCTTGCCGCGTATGCCATTGGCGGAATTATGCTGGTCGCTACCGTTGTGCTGGGTGGCCTCGGTGCGGGCTTTGTGATCATGGCTAAAATCCTTCTTGCCGTTACGCTTTGTTTTGGCCCGATTGCCATTTTCTGCCTGCTTTGGGGGCCAACAAAGAACATCTTCGCTCGCTGGCTTGGGTCGGTAATCAACTACGGATTGGTTGTTATCGTTCTGGCGCTCGTGTTTGGTTTCATCATGCAGATGTTCGATAACCTCCTGTCCTCGATGAACTCCGATGCGGCCTATTCGTCAATCACTGGCTCTATGGCCGCGCTGCTGCTGACCATTATCTCTATCTTTGTCCTGTTTCAGATCCCACAGGTCGCCCAGAGCTGGGGTAGTGGTATCAGTGCCGGAGTCGCTGATGCTGCACGCGGTGCCGGTTCTTCAATGCAGACACTTGGCAACATGGGCAGTCATGGCATGTTCGGCGGTAACGCGTTCAGGGGTAACGTAGGTGGCGGTAATAGTGGCGGTGGACAATCGCAAGGTGGCAGCAGTGGAGGAAATAGTGGCTCTAATCTGAGTGGCAAGGCAAGGGGCAGTCGCGGGAAGCGGGCTGCATAAAAATAAAACAAAAGTCGTTGAAATTGCAATTTCGACGACTTATTATAATTAGTACGTTCAACAACCGATAATGGATGCCGTAATGCGCAGCTTATTACTCATGGGAGTTCTTCTGATTAGCGCCTGTTCCAGCGGGCATACACCGCCACCGGAGCCGGACTGGAGCAACACCGTTCCAGTAAACAAAACAATCCCGGTTGATACGCAAGGTGGTGCAAATGAGAGCTAATAAAAAAACAGGGCTTACACGCGAAGCCATTAAAGAGTTCAACGAAAGCCGTAAAGGGCTTGAGGTTGATCTGATGGATGAAGTGCTGAAGTCCCGGCGTACCGCCTGGATGGTTGCCTCTGGTTCAGCAGTAGTGACTGTTTTTGCACTGTCTTTGGTTGGATTCGTCGTACATAAATACAGCCAGCCAATCCCCGCACATCTGCTTACGCTTAACGAGGCAACCCACGAAGTTCAGCAGGTCAAGCTGACCCGCGATCAGGCTTCCTACGGTGATGAAATTGATAAGTTCTGGCTGACACAATATGTCATTCACCGCGAGAGCTACGACTTTTATTCCGTTCAGGTCGATTATACGGCCGTTGGCTTAATGTCCACGCCGAACGTGGCAGAGTCTTACCAGAGCAAATTCAGGGGCCGCAACGGTCTTGATAAGGTTCTGGGCGATAGTGAAACGACCCGCGTGAAGATTAACTCTGTGATCCTCGATAAACCGCACGGTGTTGCAACGATACGCTTTACTACGGTTCGCCGTGTGCGCAGCAATCCCGTTGATGATCAGCCGCAGCGCTGGATTGCCATTATGGGGTATGAATATAAATCGCTGGCGATGAATGCAGAGCAGCGTTATGTCAACCCGCTGGGTTTCCGAGTGACGAGCTACCGCGTCAACCCGGAAGTTAACTGAGGGCTGCCCCATGAAAAAATTACTTCTTTCAGCAGTCGTTTTGTCAGTCCTGGGGGGCGCGGCCACTAACGTGATGGCGCTTGAAGTCGGCCGTAATTCTCCTTATGACTACCGCATTAAAAGCGTTGTTTATAACCCTGTTAACGTGGTCAAAATTGACGCTATCGCCGGTGTGGCTACCCATATTGTTGTCGCGCCTGACGAAACCTATATCACCCATGCTTTTGGCGATTCTGAGAGCTGGACGTTTGCTCACAAAATGAACCATTTTTTCGTGAAGCCGAAACAGGCCATGAGTGATACCAACCTGGTGATTGTCACGGATAAGCGCACCTATAACCTCGTTCTTCATTTCATCGGTGAAGAAACGAAGAAAAATGCAGACGGTACGGTTTCAAAATCATTCATTGAAACGCCGTGGGCTGTTCGCCAGGCAGTTCTACAGCTGACCTATGAATATCCGTTTGAGCAGCAGGAAAAAGCCAAAAGTGCGGCTGATAAAAAACGCATTACGCAGAAGCTGAAACAGACGGCTTTTGCTGGGGCGAAGAACTACCAGTACGTTATGAGCGAACAGCCGGAAATGCGCAGTATCCAGCCGGTTCACGTCTGGGATAACTACCGCTTTACACGGTTTGAGTTTCCTGCCAACGCGGAGTTGCCGCAGGTTTATATGATCTCGGCAAGCGGCAAAGAAACACTGCCTAACTCGCATGTTGTGGGTGAGAACCGCAATATCATTGAGGTGGAAAGCGTCGCAAAAGAGTGGCGTATTCGTCTGGGCGATAAAGTCGTTGGTGTTCGCAACAACAATTTCGCGCCGGGCGCCGGTGCGGTAGCAACCGGTACGGCTTCCCCGGATGTGCGCAGGGTTCAAATTGGGGGGGATAACTGATGGCCCGTAAAAATGTCGATGTAGATCAGGAACTCGATGAAAACACCGATGAAGGTGAATTTGAAAGCGAGCGCGGCGGATTTAAAGGCAGTAACCGCCGTTCAGCCCCTGGTATGAAAGCCTTTGTCATACTGATGGCTCTGCTTGCTCTGGTATTCATCGGGATCACAGTCATGGGTAAAATTCGCGCCCCGGCTAAAACTGAAGTTGATAAAGACGGTGGTAAAGCGCAACAGGCCAATACGCTGCCAAACTACAGCTTTAACAGCGATCCCGAAGTGAATAAGCCCGCTACAGCGCAGAAAAGCGCCACTGATGCCCGTGCGGTACAGGCCGCAGCACAGGCAGATGCAGATCCAGGCAGCAGCAATATCGGCGTGCGTACTTCTAACAAGCGCAAAGAACCTTCACCTGAAGAACTGGCTATGCAACGTCGCCTGGGCGGTGAGCTTGCCGAGACTAATCAGGCTGCCACAAGCAATAAGCCAGGAGTGCAGGCACAGGACAACGAAACAAGTGAAGGTAGTTCGTCACTCGCTAAAAACCTGACTCCTGCAAGGCTGAAAGCAAGCCGCGCCGGAGTTCTGGCTAATCCCAGTCTGACTGTTCCTAAAGGTAAGATGATTCCCTGTGGTACAGCTACGGAGCTGGATACTACTGTTCCGGGGCAGGTGTCCTGCCGTGTTTCGCAGGATGTGTATTCAGCTGATGGTCTGGTAAGGCTGATTGATAAAGGTGCATGGATGGACGGACAGCTTACCGGCGGTATCAAAGACGGCCAGGGGCGCGTATTTGTCCTGTGGGAGCGTATGCGTAATGACCAGGACGGCACCATTGTTAATATTGACAGTGCCGGAACGAACTCACTCGGCAGCGCGGGCATTCCGGGCCAGGTGGATACCCATATGTGGGAGCGGTTAAGAGGCGCGGTTATGATTTCACTGTTCTCTGATACGTTAACAGCGCTGGTTAATCAGACGCAAAGTAATAACATTCAGTACAACAGCACAGAAAACAGCGGTGAGCAGCTGGCAGCTGAAGCGCTTCGTTCTTACATGTCCATCCCCCCTACCCTCTACGATCAGCAGGGTGATGCGGTTAGCATTTTTGTTGCCCGCGACCTTGATTTCAGCAGCGTTTATACGCTCGCAGACAATTAAAAACGCGGGCGCCAGGCGCCCGCTTTTTTTTCAGGAGTAATCATGTCTAATGCAGCTTTCTATCAACTTGGCCCACTGCGCGAGTATTTAGAAGATCCTACCGTTTTTGAAATTCGCATTAACCGCTTTCAGGAAGTTATCTGCGATACCTTTAGCGGCCGCAGGGTTGTGCAGAACACGGCAATAACCTCAGATTTTATCCGTAATCTTGCTAAATCGTTGGTTAGCAGCAACAAGCTGACGATGCAGGCAATTAATGACGTGATTCTGCCTGGCGGGATCAGGGGCGTTATCTGTCTGCCCCCAGCGGTGATTGAGGGTACTACGGCCGTAGCGTTTCGTAAGGATTTGGCAGCTGATAAAAATCTGGATCAGCTGACTAACGAAGGCATTTTCAGTGACTGCCGGAAAATTACCGGTAGCAAGCAGAGCCTTACTGAAGATGATTTTATCCTTAAAGAGCTGCACAGCAGCGAAAAATGGCCCACGTTCCTGCAAATGGCGGTTGAGAAAAAACGCACCATTGTGATCTGCGGCGAAACCGGGTCAGGGAAAACCGTACTCACGCGCGCGCTGTTAAAAGCACTGCATAAAGACGAGCGTGTTGTCATTTTAGAGGACGTCCATGAAGTAACGGTCGATCACGTTGTCGAGGCCGTCTATATGATGTACGGCGATGCAGGCAAGATCGGCAGGGTCAGCGCTACCGATGCCCTGAGAGCCTGTATGCGTCTGACGCCGGGCCGTATCATCATGACCGAGCTTAGGGATGATGCTGCATGGGATTATCTTAAAGCACTCAATACCGGCCATCCGGGCGGTGTTATGTCAACGCACGCTAACTCTGCGCGTGATGCCTTTAACCGTATTGGCCTGCTTATCAAAGCAACCCCTATCGGCCGAATGCTCGATATGAGCGACATTATGCGAATGCTCTACTCCACCATTGACGTTGTGGTGCATATGGAGAAGCGAAAAATCAAAGAAATCTACTTTGACCCTGAATATAAAATGCAATGTGTGAACGGGGGTCTGTAATGAAAAATTTAGCTACCTGGTTTCTGGCCGCAACCTTTACTACCACCGCCCTGCCCGCCTTTGCGGTGGAACCATCTGTTCAGGTTGGCTACTCGCCTGAAGGGAGCGCCCGCGTTCTCGTCCTGAGCGCCATAGATTCAGCAAAAACCTCGATACGGATGATGGCCTACTCCTTTACTGCCCCGGATATTATGAAGGCGCTGGCAGCAGCAAAAAAGCGCGGTGTTGACGTGAAAATCGTGATTGATGAAAGGGGCAATAAAGGACGCGCCAGCATTTCGGCCATGAATTACATAGTCAACAGCGGTATTCCTTTGCGTACAGACAGTGATTTTCCTATCCAGCATGACAAGGTGATCATCGTGGACAATGTGACCGTTGAAACCGGCAGCTTTAATTTTACCAAAGCGGCCGAAACGAAAAACTCGGAGAACGCGGTTGTGATCTGGAACATGCCTAAGCTTGCTGAATCATTCCTCGAACACTGGCAAGACCGCTGGAATCGTGGACGTGACTACAGTTCCAGCTACTGAATACTGACCGCCGAAAGGCGGTTTTTTTGTTCAAAGAAACTGACTTCATCATTGCGGCCGGTGCAGCTGGCCAACGTCGCCGGCGCCGCGCCGGCAAAAACGATAAAACTGAAATTTCAGGAAGATAGCTAAAACAGGCATCCGAAAAATTTGTTGAGATAATTTGAAGGAATCACTATTCAAGCAGGCGGCCAATTTCAAAAAATGCCGCAGTACGGTAGTCACTGACTCTCTCGCAGATCTTACCCCTCATGTACCAGTAGTAACCGTCAGTGCTGATAATGTCGAGCATATACCGCATATCATAAACCGTATCAGGTATCACCTCGCCCTCACCGGCCAGAACGCCGCTGGCAATCGAGTGATTCCCTCCCCGTACAAAGCCTATCCGCCAGGGCAACCACAAAATAACGCTGTGATTAATGTCCTGTACCCACGGGTTGCCCTTAGCGCTGCCTATATCAGCTAATGCACTCCTGTACCGTGATTCGCTCCAGGGCCACGGCAGGATATTGGCCGTCGCAAGCGCCAGGGGAAAATCTTCAGCAGCAAGCCTGAGTGATTTCATGTGCGCGTAATCCATCGCCCAGATGATTTTGCTAAAGAAGAACTCGCGCTCGTTCATGTCCGGGCGCGCATCCTGGCCTTCTGTGCCAACGGCCAGTAAATAATCTGCCTGAATTGGCAGTATCAGCGCGCGCAGTAAGTTATGGATCGCCGGTTGTGGCAATCTGCGGGCCAGATTAATTACCCTGTCGAACCTCAATTTATCCAGCTTGCGTTTGTCGGCCTGCACCATCAGATTTCATGGCCCCCTTCTTCATGCTCATGCTCATGGGTGCGTTCTTTCCCGGCATGGCTCTGCTCAGCCTGAGACGTCTGCGGCATGGCGTAATCCTCGTAAATGCTGCTGTCAAAGTCGTAGTCTGCTGCTTCTGCATAGTGCTCGTAATCGGCATAATCCTGCCCGCTCCACTGCTGATCGTCGGCGGCCGCATAATCATGTGCCAGCTCGGCATCATTGTGATGCGCTTCATGACGCCGTAGGCCAACCGAATCATCCATAGGATTCTGTTTAAGATGAAAGGCGTCCTCTGCGTTGCTCACCGGCTGATAATCCGTCCCGGTAGTCATGTTGTGTTCATCAGGTTTCTGGTTAAACGCCATGCTCTCCCCCGTGGCTTCTGGCAGACTTTTTTCAGCTGATCGGGTTTCTAAACTGGTATCGCGGCCAATATCCTTAAACCTCGCCTCAAGCCCAAAGAAGCGGTCTATTTCTGCGGCGGTGGTTTTCGGGCTGTCGCGGCTTACGCTCGATGCCAGAGATTTTTTGTCGTCGGTAAAAATTTCAACTTCATGACGCGCGCGCGAAATCCCAACATAAAAAACGTCCTTAGACGTGGTAAGCGATTTGGTATCTATGTTGAATAACACACGATCACAGGTAAGCCCCTGCGATTTATGGACGGTGGTTGCATAGGCATAGGAAAGATAAGAGGCCTGGTTTTTGTCCAGCTCGACCGTGCGCCCTTTCTTGTCCTCAAGCGTCAGTTTTTCGCCTTCCACTGTTTTCACCGTAAAGCGGTCGCCGTTGGCAACGTCCAGCGTTTTATCGTTACGCGTTACCATGACCTTATCGCCCGGCGCCAGCTCGGCGCTGACCGCCTGGTATACAGACAGCTTGGTGTGTGTGCGTGGGCTGAAAGCGATCTTCTCACCGCTTGCGCTTTCAACCGTTAATTTGTTACCTGGCCCGGTGTCAAGAACGCGGTAAGACTCGCCACGCGTCATACCATTTTTGTAATCCTGCTCAGGGATAATTATTTGCCCCTTACTGAAATAACGGCTGTCCCGGCGCTCCGCCTGTGTAGAGTCTACGCGGTCAAGTAGCGTAAAAGTTGCGCCGGTTCCGGCAAGGCCCAGATTGCCCCGGATATAGTCATTCAGGGTTTTACGCGAGGCATTCGTACCAGAGATTATCAGCGTGGCATCCTGCTGCTCTGAGGACAGGGACAGGTAGCGATCGGCAAGTTTAGCGAGCCGGGGCGCTTCTTCTTTCAGTTCGTTCACGCCGGTAATATTTTTCAGGGCGCGCGCCGCATTACCTTCAGCGGCATATTTAACCGCCTCAAGCAAAACTTCGTTCTTCTGTCGCTGAATGTCTTTCATGTAGCTGGTCTGCATACCTGCTTTGATCAGCTGCTCAAAAGGCTTACCGGCTTCTACCGCTTTTGTCTGCGACGTATCCCCCAGGAATACCGCGCGCGCGTTATGCTTCTCGATAACCTCCATCAGCTGTTTCATCTGCCGTGCGGGAATAACCCCGGCTTCATCAATAAATACGACTGATTTTTCATCCAGCTTTTTATCTTTAGATTTCAGAAAAGCGGCAACGGTGCGTGCCGGTAATCCATCATCTTCAAGCGCTTTTTTCTGTGTCCCGTAGGGGGCCAGCGCTGTGACCTTCAGCCCTTGTGACTCCAGCAGCTCCTTTGCTGCCATCGTCATATAACTCTTACCTGTACCAGCGTAACCATGTGCGGCAACAAAGCGATCTTTGCTGGTCACGATTTCTGTAACCGCGCGCATCTGTTCGTGTTTGAGGGTTTTCCCGGCGAGCAGCTGGCCCGCAATCTCTGCGGTTAGCTGACGCGGCATCTGTCCCCGGCCGCGTGATTCGATAGTCAGAATGGTACGTTCTAGGCGGATACCCTCCACGGTAGTGACGCGGTGACTGGTTTTTTTAAGCCTGCCGTTTTTAATTCCTTCATCTACCGCAAAACGGGCTTTATCAGCGCGCATCCCGCTGTTCGTCAATGAGTCGATCCACTCTTTGCGTGTCAGAGTCTCGGTCATAACTGAAGCACCAACCTTCAGCGTTGATTGATACCGGGCTTCGCCCTCGATGACGGCGCCCTTATTTACCGCCTTCAGGTACGCTTTTTCAACATCGGCCATTGAGGCATGGCCTAGTACCTGTTTATTAGCGATCTGAATCAGCTTCTGCCTTTCAAAACTGGCATCACGCTCGGACAGCGATTTAACTGCAAACTGAATAGCCCGGTCGGCTTTAACCTGCGGGCTGGTAAAATCCGGGGCCGTGTTGCGGGCAATATCAGATTCCAGGGGTTTACCATGCCCCTGCCATTCACGATTATCAAAATCAATGCCGAGCGTTTTGGCGCGACTGGCCCATTCCTGGTGAATTTCTTCACGGGAATGCTCTGTTTTCTTTTCACGCGTTGCCATCGAGACGCGGCTTTTTGTCTGCGCATCGGCGGTTTCTCGCGTCAGACCCATTTCAGCAAGCCCCTTTTCAATTTGCTCTGACCGGCGGGAGAAAGCGCGGATCTGGTCGTCTGAAAAATGGGCCATATCGAACGTATTATTTTTGCTGTTATAACGCAGCTCATAACCGGCTTTAGTCAGCTCCAGCGCCAGCTCCTGTTTGTAAACATCGCCCAGGTGCATTTTGTTACGCATCAGCTCGTCGTTTTTGAGCGCGCGCCACTGACCGTCTTCGCGCTGGGTCATGTTCATGACAAAAGCATGGGTGTGCAGATCCGGGTCAAGCGCCCTGGACGTTTCGTGACGAAACGTTGCCACAACGAGATTGTTGGTGTTCTGCGTAACGGATTTACCCTTGTGAGTCGTCCGGGCCTGAGCAAGTTTTTCAGCTTCGCGCACGGCAGCGGCCACGGCTTTTTCATGCGCCTCGATAATGGTTTTATCACCGTGGATCAGCGCCTGCATGGATACGCCTTTAGGCGCTGAAAACGTCAGGTCATAGCCCAGGCGCTCTTTCTTGGCATCACCAACGTGGCGCTGCATCTGTGTGAAGGTATCAATCTCACCGACAAGCAGCTCTTTAAACCGCGCTGATTCAACATCCCCGGATAAACCGAGCGCTTCAGCTCCGGTTCCCTGCCAGGACGTGAATGATGAATCCTTGCTGTAGTAATCGTCCTTAGCATCAGAGTAATAGCCGACAACACTGGTGACGTTCTGACGTGTAATGGTGGTTATATCAAGCATCAGATTTCCCTCTGTTCAATGCCAGGAACGGGATTTTTACGCTGGTATTTAATGTACTTAGCTTTGAACTTAGCGACGGGCATATCACCAGGTAGCGCCAGATAGCCGGTAAGATTTGGCAACATTGATATTTCGGTAGGCGTTACTGCGCGAACAACTTTAACGTCGCGGCGTTTTCGTATAATCCAGGGCTTCTGTGGATCGGATTCTTTACGCTCAACTTCGCCTTCTATCTCACCGAGTGAGCGTGACATATGATCCAACGTATCTTCTCCGAGACGGCTGCCGCCCAGCACAATGTTAGAACGAAGGTTAGCCAGGATAGTTTGGGCCATATCACGGCCGTAAACTTTAACCAGCTGGGAAAAGGTCTGATAGCCAGCAAAAACGCACAGGCCGCTTTTGCGTCCTTTAGTCAGCGCATCATTGAGATTTGGCAGATACTGGAGTGATTCAAGCTCGTCAATAAATACGTTAATACGGCCTTCTTTCTCACCCATACCCAGGACGATAGAAAAAATCGAATCCAGCCAGCATGAAATAAGCGGATTAAGTGACTTTTTCATTTCCTCCTGCCAGGTGATAAACAGCGTTCCCGGCTTTCCATCATCAAGCCAGTCGCGCAGGGAAAAGTTACCTTCCGGCATTTTTAAATGTGGCGCAAGGTTTTTACTGAGTACAAATCTAGCGCTTCCTACAGCTTTTTCAGAACCGGAAAATATAGCCTCCGCAGGTGTGCCAGTTAAAAACTCTTTTAGTTTTTTCTGGTCTACGTTACAGGCCCAGTGAATAACTTCTTCCATAGTAACCGTACTGTAAAGACTGTGAAGCTTTTTGGATACTTCGCTAAAAATAAGACGACCATACCCAAACCATTCTTCAGTTGCCATATCAGGACTTTCCTGAACAATAGAGTTAACGAGGCGTTCATAATCATAAGAACGACGTATTTCATTGAAGAAAACCCAGCCTTTCGTGCGTTTGTCATAGGCGTTTAAAATAGCATCACCAGGTCGATAAAAATTTCGCAAGAATCCACCATTGGGATCTAGAACGATGTTTTTACCACCCCTCTTAATACTCTTGAATAACAGCTCGTTGAATATTGTGGTTTTCCCTGTGCCCGTTGTACCCGCGATTGAGAAATGCAAGTTTTCCGCTTCGACAGGAATCGGAATATCAGCAACAGTTAATTGACTGACACCCCTTTGTCGTGTTTTATCCGCAAGTGTTCTGGCTCGAACAAGCTCTGTACCACGATAGATTTTTTTAAACCTCTCACCTCTAAATACGCGCGAATTGTCATAAATGATAAAGCCGATAAGTGCGCCAATACCAATCACCCAACCAGCAATTAAAGCAGACCACAAGGGCCATAATGAAAAAGTATTCTTGACTAAATAGGGAACAAGATATTTAGCCGTTGACGGGTCAATGCCATAGGTAAATTTTGCAACTAAAAACCACACCAGTATTGGCGGCAGTGTAACTGCAAATAAAAAAGCTAAACCTCTTTCTCTTTCGTCCATTTTAGCGCTCCTTTTTTGGTTCCCACACTTTGTATCCGTTACGCTCAACTTCAGCTTTTGCCGCTTTGGTTTTGCCCGGTTCCGCTATCGACCGAAGTAGGATCAGCGTTTCAATCGCGAGTGATTCATGCAACATCATCTGTCCTGCCGGTGGGAATTTTACGCCTGACAGCGTTTCGGTTATTGCCTTCAGCTCATCGCGCAGTGATCCAAAATCAGCATCTGAAGCTCGGTCAAAAAGGTAATCAAGTTTGCGATTCACGTCGCCCAGCTGGTCGGCCACAATTTTCAACCCGGACTCCCGATCACCTGGCCCAGCTTCAAGGCACCGCCGCAGATATTCTGACCGATTACCACCAGAAACCCGGTCTATATAGGCCAAAAGTTCATCTGATACTTTTGCTGTTATTGTTGGCATTAAGCCCTCTCTTTGTACGTTTTTTAAACGGGAAATGGGGTGTTTAACAAGGTGGAATAATAGTATTACCAAAGTAATAAATCAAATATGTGTAATATCATGAGCTTAGATTAAATAAGTAATACCCTGATAATACTAACCTTATCCGTTTTTTCGTTTTTTGGTTTTTAAATCAGTAAGATAGCGTGATTTATCACGCTGCGTTAGGTGTATAGCAGGTTAAGAGATAAAAAATCATCTTTTTTGGTAGGAGCGATCTCCGTAGGTTAAGGGCAAACTGGCTAAAAAGCGTCCTATTCTTTGATGGTCATGCTTGCATGACCATCTGAGCAGCCAGAAACTACGGATAAACTACAGATAGACTACAAATGTAGACTGCTTATAAAGGTGATAGACTACAAAACGACTACAAATAAACTACGTATTTACGTGATAGACTACTCAAAAACTACATGAAAACTACAAAATTCCGTTGACCCGTGTTTATGGGTGCTGTAGAGTCAGCTTCATACAACGGAGGGGTTATGAATAAAGCTACTGATCTGAAACCCCGCAACTTATCGGCTGCTGTCAGATTGCGCCTGGATGAAATCGAGAACTGGCTGGACAGAGGAATTACACGGCAGGAAATTGCTGAAATCCTCGGCAGCGAATACAGCTTTTCGGTGACGGCCAAAGGGCTTGAGATGGCACTGTATAGAGCGCGGCAAAACCGGAAAAGTGTATTGCACAATACACATGATAGTAAGCCGGGTGATGTAGATAGTGTATTGCACAATACACAAGGTGGAAGTAGTGCGAAGGGTACAGAGGAAAATGTATTGCACAATACACAAAACCCGTCTGATCCTAAACCGCACGAAAGTGAAAAGGTAGAAAGCCCCGGCATTATTGATAAGGAGTTCTTCAATAAAATCGGTGAGGATTTCGACCCTAAGAAGTTCAACAAAAAATTCTGAGGTGATTTATGAAAGTAGCGGTAATCAATTACAGTGGCAGCGTTGGCAAAACTTTAATTTCATCGTATCTGTTAGCTCCGCGTCTGACTGGTGCAAAGTTCTATGCGGTAGAAACTATCAACCAGTCTGCTTCGGATTTGGGTATTGAGGATGTTACCAGCTTTAAAGGTGATGACTTTTCACGCTTGATTGAAGATATTGTTTTTGAAGATGCAGGGATTATTGATATTGGCGCGTCTAACGTCGAAGCGTTCCTGATGGCAATGTCTCGCTTTGACAGTGGCGCGAATGAATTTGATAAATATGTAATCCCGGTTACGCCTGATAATAAGGCGATTGATGAAAGTCTGAAAACAGCGCATACGTTAAGTAAAGCTGGCGTGAGCAGCAAGAAAATCATCTTTGTTCCAAACCGTATTAGTCCAGACAGTGAAGTAGAAGATGTACTGGCACCGGTATTTGAATTTGTTAAAGAAACAAAAATTGGCAAAATCAGCAAGAAGGCTGTCATTTATAACAGCGAGGTTTTCGAGTATCTGGCGTTTCACCGTATCTCATTCGAAGCGCTGACCGCTGAAGATCCAGAAGAATTTAAATCCCGTGCAAAACAAACAACGGATGCTGACGAGCGCAAAAAACTGGCCCGCCGTTATACATACATGAAACAGGCGATTCCGGTAAAGGCTAATCTCGATAAAGCATATGCGGCTTTAATGGGAGAATAAAATGGAAAAGCAGCCAGATAAACTTGAAGTTCTGATGGACTGGTTTTTAGGTGACGCGAAGGAAATCACCGCGACTCAGAAAGAAATGACCCTTCAACTTTCTGAGCTTTCGGAAAAACTGGCAAAAGACACCGAAAGTTTAGGAGAGACGGCAGACTCTCTTAAACGGGCTTTAGTAGAAAACCAGCGTTCAATTAGCCTGGCAATTAACGACGATGCTAAGGCACGCGAAGAATTTCTTGCTAAATTCCGCCGTGCGCAGTCGTCCAGTGCTGAGACGTTTACCCGTCAGATACTTTTTATTACAGCTGGCTGCACTATCGTGGGCGCCGCAGTAGGTGCCGCGATAGCCATAATTCTACTGAGGTAATGTAAACCGGGCGCGTCCCGGTTTTTTTTCAAGCGGAGCGCGGAGGCCGCAGGCCGGAGGCATTAGTGGCCGCCGCCCGAAGGGGCGAGACGCGTAGCGGCTCGATGCGCAGCACGGCAGAACGGCCCCGCAGGGGTAATGCCCGTTTTTATTCTGCGTGACTGTCACGCGTGACTGTCACGGGGAGGAAAATAATGAACGACCGAAAGCGAGAACAAGCCCGTATACGGCAGGCCCGCCGCCGCGCGCGCCTGAAAGAAGAAGGCGCAATCGTGACTGTCACGCTAACAAAACAAGAAGAAGCTATGCTTCATGAGCTTTGCCGTGTGCGCCGTCCCGGACGAACAGCCTATTCGACGAACGAGTTTTTTCAGCTGCTGCTGATCCGTAACTGGCAACACTGGCAGGAACAGAAGGCGCAGCTGGGAAAATGCCAGGCTTGCGGAAAACTGAAAGCGGAGGGGGGTTGCGGGGGCGAACGGCAGAACGAAACCTTTAACTGCTGGCTGGCCGTCGAAGCCAACGAACTAAATTTGTAGTGTATTGCGCAATACACATCTCTTAGAGGCAGAAGCGGCCGTTTGTCACTGGAACGGCCGCGAAGCGGAAAGAAAAAAGCCCGGTCAATCCGGGCTTATTTCTTTATGCGGCTCAATAATCGTCTAAGTCACCGCAGCCCAGCGGGCAACAATTACGGTCAATACCGTGGCTGCAATAGCCGTTCTCACGATCCTGGCGGATTTCATCTGCGATTTCGTCCTGGGTGAGATAGTCAAATTCACGCCGCGCCACTGCGATCAGTTCATCCTGAAACGCGGCCGGAACGTCAGCAAGGTAGCCGTCAATATCCGCGCTCAGGCGGCGCTGATACAGTTCATAAATCAGGCCGCAGCGTGGCTGCTGTTCGCTCGCAAAACGTTCACACTGGCGACGAAAATCTTCCGTGATCTGCTCAAGGGTTTGTGTGGTCATGTTGTATGTCCTCGATAGTGCTTTTGAAAACCCGGCTTTGCCGGGTCGCCAATGTTATTTTGTTTGTTGCAGCAGCTGGTTTAATTTTGCAGCCAGGTCATACGTTGACGGGAAAGCGCCTTGCAGGCGCTGATTAGGCAGCTGGTTAAATGCTTCGAGGCAGGCGCGCAGCAGCATTTCTTTCTGGGATTCGACTTCTTTTTTCAGCTGGGAAGGGGTGGTTACTGTGGTCATGTTTACTCCTTAGTGATCCGATACCGGTAATTTTTCGGGCGGCGGTATTGCCTCCCGATGATTTAATTATCGGTGATTACGCCCTTAAAGTCAATACGAGTACGGAATATATTTACCTGTTTTTATGCCCGGCAGGGCATGGAAGGCGACCGCGCCGG
>SKES01000716.1_pt1 | contig 26445 bp, 30 predicted proteins | sample 4826851 | NCBI WGS metagenome assembly SKES01 (sample SAMN11008803, study PRJNA524170) | human gut metagenome | biome: Human fecal sample; material: Feces; isolation source: fecal sample from pouch patient p52 | host: Homo sapiens | place: Israel: Tel-Aviv | collected 2016-09-04 | reverse complement strand
TATTTAAACTAATATTAGAATACGATCCATTTCCTAAAACTTTAATTAAAGTTTCTAAACTAATTGCACGGGCACTTTTACTTGTCGACAATTTCTTCACCTGTGACAAACTTACTACCTTGACCATTTAAGAAGTTCTTAATATTCATTCTCTTTTTACCACTTGGTTGTACTTCTAATAAGTTCAAAACTGTATTATCAGCGAAACTAATTGCAAAACGCCCTTTATTAGCAACCACAGTACCAGCTTCTAAACTTGAAGAATCGCTAGCAACTTCAGCCTCCCATACTTTGAATCTTTGACCATTAATCATTAAATAAGCACCTGGATCTGGATTCAAAGCACGAATCATATTATTTGCTTGTTCAGCGGTCATATCAATACTTAAACGTTCTTGTTCTTTAGTAATATTTGGTGAAAAGACTACTTTATCAGGATCTTGTGGAGTCTTTTTAACACTTCCATCAATGATTGAAGGTAAAGTTTTAAGTAATAAATCTCTACCAAGAATTGATAATTTGCTAAATAAGGTTCCAGCATTATCTTCTGGTTCAATTTTGATTGCCTCTTGAGCGTAGATATCACCCGCATCCATTTTCTTAACCATTTCCATAATAGTGATACCAGTTTCTTTGTCGCCATTAATTAACGAATATTGGATTGGTGCCCCACCACGATATTTAGGTAAAAGTGAACCATGGACATTAACGGCCGCAATATTAACAGACTTCAAAAATTTAGTGGGCAAAAATTGACCATATGCTGCAGTTACAATTAAATCTGCATGCATATCAATCAATTGATTCATCTCTTCTGATCCTGATAATTTAACGGGTTGAAGAACTGGTAAATCATGCTTTTCAGCAGCAATCTTAGCTGGAGTCTTGGCAATTTTTTGCTTACGACCAACTTTTTTATCTGGTTGTGTAACAACAGCCCTTATTTCATAACCTGCTTCGATCAAACCTTCAAGTACTGGAACAGAAAATTCAGGTGTTCCCATAAATATTACTGATGTCATTTGAGCATCCCCTTACATTATTTTTTCTGGTTCATTATCAATAAATACATTTAAACCATATTTCTTAGCTTCTTGAGCTGAATCTTGAATATGGTGTAATAATTCTTTTATATTTGGTTCTTTTTTATATTTTACCAGTATTTGATAATAATATTGATTTTTTACTCGAGAAATTGCACTTGGTGTTGGACCTAAAATAATCATCTCCTCATGCAAATGTTGTGATAAGTATCGTTTAATCCTAAATGCTTCTCTAGCTGCATTTTGTTCTTTTTTTGCAGCAATTGAAATTAACACTGTAAAAAAGTATGGTGGATAATTTCCTGCATGACGGACATTCATTTCATATCCGTAAAATCGTTCATAATTTTGCGTTTGAGCTAACTGAATTGCATAGTGTTCTGGATTATAAGTTTGAATTAAAACTTCTCCTTCTTTATTAGCCCGGCCAGCCCGACCTGCTACTTGAGTCAATAATTCAAATGTTTTTTCCGATGCATTATAATCTGATAACCACAAGCCAGTATCTGCATTAATTACTCCAACTAAGGTTACATTAGGAAAATCCAAACCTTTAGCAATCATCTGCGTTCCTAATAAAATATCCGCTTCATGGTTACCAAAAGAATCTAATATACGTTTGTAACTACCTTTTTTTCTAGTGGTATCTACATCCATACGCAAAATTCTTGCGCCGGGTAAAAGTTCTTCCAATTCTTCTTGTACTTTTTGCGTACCTGTACCTAAAAATCTAATTTTAGAACTCTGACAATTAGGGCAACGACTAGGAACACGTTCAGTATGCCCACAATAATGACATTGCATGCTATTAGTATCCTTATGTAAATTTAATGAGACATCACAATTAGGACATTTTAATACAAAGCCACATTCTCTACATAGCATAAAATTAGCAAAGCCACGTCTATTGAGCATCAAAATGACTTGCTCTTTATTATCCAAACGCTTCTTAATCGCATCAACTAAATTAACTGATAGATCAAATTGACCACCTGCAAATTGAACATGCTTCAAATCAATTAAGTTTACTTTAGGCAATTTTTTATTATTTGCTCTTTTAGTTAAACGCAATAATTTATATACATTTTTCTGAGCCCGAGCACGACTTCCTAAAGATGGTGTTGCACTCCCTAAAACCAATGGACAATGATGATACTTACTACGCCAAATCGCTACATCACGAGCATTATAACGCGGATCGGTTTCCTGCTTATATGAAGATTCATGTTCTTCATCAATTACAATTAAGCCGATATTATCTAATGGTGCAAATACTGCACTTCTAGCACCTACTACTACCCTAGTTTCACCACGACGAATTCTACGCCATTCATCATACTTTTCGCCTTCAGAAAGTGCACTGTGCAATACTGCAACGGCTTGACCAAATCTTGATTTTACTTGGCGAACCATTTGCGGTGTTAAAGATATTTCTGGAACAAGCATTAAGGCATTACGCCCTTGTTCTAATGCTTTACTGATGGCATGTAAATATACTTCAGTTTTTCCACTACCTGTAATTCCTTCTAATAAGAACGTTTCAGCTTTTCTTTTATCAATCGCTGCTGTTATTTGATTCAAAGCAAATTGTTGTTCATCATTTAATTTAACAGGAGCACTTTTTTTATTGTCTTTAAATCCTGATAAAGGATCTCGATAAACTTCAACTTCTTTTCGTTTTAGCCACCCACGTTTAACAGCTGTATTTAAGACAGAAGCAGTTAAACCTAATTTTTTTTCAAAATCTTTTTGATTCTTAGGATATGAAGCTTCATTTTCAATAATATCCATTAAGAGCTGTTTTTGCTTAACTGCATTCTGTCTTAAAGTATTATAAATTTTGGTATACTCTTCAGATTCTAACACTAATTCATATTGATTCTCTTTTTTCTTCTTAGCTTTATTTTCAACGACATATTCAATCTTAGCATCACCATCTCTAAGCAATTTACGAATCTTTTTAATATCCTTAAGATCCGTTATTTTGTTTAAATCGATTGGATCTCCTTGAAAAAATTGCATCTTCTCAGCTTGAGCATTTGCAGGAACCAACAACTTGCGATAATTGGCTCTCATTACCCACGGAAGCATTGCTTGTAAAATTTTAATTCTATATGAATAAATATTTTCAGCTAAATCAGCAGACAAAGTCACCAATTCAGGAGTCAATGGTGGCATTTCATCTACTACTACCAATAAATCTTTTAGTTGCCCTTTAAATTCACTATCTTCACTTAATCCAACAACGAATCCTTGAATTTTTCTAGGACCAAACGGTACCACTACACGTGAGCCGACTTTAATATCTTTTTCTAATTCTACTGGAATATGATATTCAAATATGCGATCTGTTTGTTTCGCTGCAACGTCAACAACAACCTTAGCAATCATTTAATCACCTGTAAAAAAGACCTCCACCCATTAGGATGAAGGTCAATAAATTAATCTTCGAGATTAACCTCGGCATGAGCTGGGTCAACTGTAACTTTACCAGCGGCAATTTCCTCAAGAGCTTTGCCAACTGCTTTATCACATTTGAAGTGTTCTAATGTTGGTGGGTCACCTGCTTCAAGTTCATGTGCTCTTTTAGCAGCAAGAACAGATAATGAATAACGTGAATCAACACGTGACAATAATTTATCAATAGATGGGTAAGTAATTCTCATAATTAATCCTCCTCGACCATTTTACGATAGTCATCAATTACACGCTTAACACTGACATGTTCTGCATCAACAATTGCCTTAATATGGTCTACTGCATTAGCAACCGTATCATTTACTACTGCATAGTCATAGTCTTCCATTTCCAGAATTTCATTTCTGGCTTGCTTAATACGTCCCCGAATTACATCTTCTGATTCAGTACCACGATGTTCAAGACGTAAATGCAATGTGTGAAGATCAGGTGGGGTTAAAAAGATAAATACCCCATCCGGCATCTTCTCACGAACTTTTTGTGCACCATTAACATCAATTTCAAGTAAAACGTCCTTGCCCTCATGCAACATTTCTTTTACGGGACCAAGGGGCGTACCGTAATAATGGCCAACATAATTATTATATTCTAATAATTCACCATTATTAATAGCTTCTTTAAAACGCCCTTCACTAACAAAGTAATAGTCTTTACCATTAACTTCACCTGGACGAGGTTTACGAGTTGTCATTGAAACTGAATATTCAAACGGAAAGACTTTGTTTTCGACTATAGCGCTTTTGACAGTCCCTTTACCGACTCCTGAGGGACCGGAAAGCACGAGTAATAAACCTTTATCTGCCATGCTGAACTCCTCTTAGTAACTTAATATATCTAGTTTGCACTAAAATTAGCTATTTTTCAAGTTTTCACGTTCTATATTAGTCATGACAAACGCTTACTTTATAAAAATAATTAATCAACTTTTATAAAGGTTTCGCAAACAACTTCAGTATCTTCAGTAAAATCTTTTCCTGCTTCTTTGCATTCCCAAGTAAAGAATTTTTTATGTACTTTATACCAATATTCGTAACTGCGATCTCCTTCACCTTCTAAATAGGCGTGTTCAGCACTTACATTTTTAAAGGGCATTATTTCAACGGTTTTATTTTGAATTACACAAACCGGTTCATTTTTGCCATTTAAAACTATTGAATACATCCCTACTGTAGGCACATCTTCATTATGATCATATACACTAGTAGTAGCTGTTTTAATTTTTCGATTAATTAAATCACTTAATATATCAGCATCTTGACTATTAGCGCCATATGCATAAGCGCCTTCTAAAGCATTAGGACTAATGTGATGTTTTTGACAAAAATCGATCCAAAATTTATTAATACTATTCATCTTTTATACTTTTAATTAAATCCGCAGCATTCTTTTTGGCTGCATCAGTTACATTTTGTCCAGCCATCATCTGAGCAATAGCTGTTATGGTTTCTTCTTTACTCAAAGGTCCAATCTGAGTAAATGTAGCACCATCTTTAACTTTTTTAGCTACTAAATAGCGTTGGTCACCAGCTGCTGCAACTTGAGGTGAATGAGTAATTGCAATTACCTGTTTATTATGTCCTATAGCATGCATTTTCTTTCCTATGGCAGCTGAAACACGTCCTGATACACCAGTGTCAATTTCATCAAAAATCATAGTACCAACTGGTTCAACTCGACTAAAAATAGATTTAAGAGCAAGAATCAATCTTGATTGCTCACCACCAGAAACTATCTTTACCAATGGCATCAAATCTTCACCAGGGTTAGGAGCTATTAAAAAGACAATTGAATCTGTTCCTTTTTCAGTAAAAGTTTTAGTTTCTTCAAAATTAATTGAAAATCTTGCCTTTTCCATATACAAATCAGCTAATTCTTGCTTTATTTGTTCCTCTAAAGAATGTGCTACCCGCTCACGGGTTAGATGTAGTTCACGCGCTTTCCTAGACATCTTTTCTTCTAACTCTGCAACTTCGCCTTGAAGTTTTTCTTCATCAAGACCACCAGTTTCAAACTGACTTAATTCCCTCTTTACTTTATCGTAAAATGTAAAAACATCTTTTAGAGTTGGACCGTACTTTTTCTTTAATGAATTCAAAGTATCTAATCGATTGGTAACATATTGAAATCTTTCTTCATCAAAGTCCATTTGATCCATTAAATTAGATAATTCACTTCGTGCATCATTTAACGCATATACACCGTCATCAACAGTTTTAGCAAAATCCTTAAACTTTGAGCCAAATTCCGTTAAATCTGTTGCAGCATTTTGGGCATCACCCAGCAAAGTCGCAATTCCATGTTCATCATCATCATAAAGCTGCATAAAATAACTAGCTGTATCTGCAATTTTCTGGAAATTATTCAGCTCATTATATTCTTCTTCTAGCTTTTCATCTTCTTGCGGGTCCTCTAAATCAGCTGCTTCCAATTCGTTATTTTGAAACTGTAAAATATCTTGTTTTTGGGCAAGTTCTTGTGCATCTTGACGCAAATGCCGTAATTGATTAGTCAACTTTTGCCATTTATCAAAATCAGCCTGATATTCTTCTAAGTCTTCTTTAAACTTAGCTGGAGCATAATTATCTACCAAATCGATTTGCCGATCTTGATTCATCAAAACTTGCTGATCATGCTGACCATGAATATCTACTAAATAATTTCCAAGTTCACGCAACACATTAATTGTAGTAAGTTGTCCATTAATTCGTACTATATTTCTACCTTTAACTGCCAACTCTCGGCTAATAACCAATTGATCATCATCATGAGGTAAACCATATTGATCACAAAGTCGTGCTATTTCTTCTTTTTGATTATCTAATTCAAATAAGCCTGTAATTACTGCCTTTTTTTCTCCTGAACGAACCATTTCTTTTTGACCACGTCCACCCATTAAAAGAGAAACAGCATCAATAATAATCGATTTACCTGCACCCGTTTCTCCGATAATTACAGTCATTCTTTCTTGAAAGCGAACCTTCAAACTTTTGATAATAGCAAAATTTTGGATATCTAGTTCGACTAACATATCTTCACTCCTAAAGACCGTTTACGGCACGTTCAACAATCTCCTCTGGTTTACCTTGCCACAAATTGCGGCTACCATTTGCTTCATCTTTTTGTAAATGAATCAAAAACTCAATATTACCTTTGCCGCCCTTAATTGGAGAATAATCGACACCTAAAACATTAAAGCCGATTTTCAAAGCTTCTTGCATAGTATGCTCAATTACTTGCTTATGCACTTCATGATCATGAACAATTCCATGCTTACCTACATTTTCTGGACCTGCTTCAAATTGGGGCTTAATCAAACAAACTGCATCACATTGATCTTTTAAGATTGCATACATTGGTGGCATGATTAAATCAAGTGAAATAAATGATACATCTGTCATTGCAAAATCTGGCAATCCTTGATCGAAATCTTCAGGCTTGGAATAACGAAAATTCTGTTTTTCCATTACTACTACACGCGGATCATCCCGAAGCTGCCAAGCCAATTGATTATAACCAACATCTAAGGCATAAACCATCTTAGCACCATTTTGCAAAGCTACATCAGTAAATCCACCGGTTGATGCACCAATATCTAAACAAATTTTATCTTTTAGATTAATGTTAAATACCTTCAAAGCTTTTTCTAATTTAAAGCCGCCTCGAGAAACATATTTTTTGCCATCATCTTTCACATAGAACTTTTCATCTTCAGGAAACTTGGTCCCGCTTTTGTCTATTCTTTGATGATTATGATCAGAAACAAGTCCTGCCATAATTGCTCTTTGTGCAGCAGATCTAGAATGAAAAATTCCTTGCTCTGCTAATAAAACGTCTGCTCTTTGTTTTGCCATTTATAACACCTTATGATATAGATCTAAAAAACCAAGCAATACTTCATTATTGATTCCATGTAAATCAGCTTTAGCCTGACTAATCAAATCTTTAAGTTCTTTGCGACTTTTTTCTATTCCAAGTAAAGTCAGCGTATTATTTTTGCCCTCTTCTTCATCTTTATGTGTTGCTTTACCAGCTTCTTCGCTTGTTTCAACAACATCAACCAGATCATCATATATTTGATATGAACGACCAAAAGTTTTAGCAAAATCAACTAATTTAACTTGTTCAATATCACTAGCTTTGGCATAAACTGCGGCCATTTCTACACTTGCTTGAATTAAACAGCCGGTTTTTAACCATTCCATCTTATTGATGAACTTTTCATCATCAGCAACACTAGCATTATTAGTTGAATCAATATCCAAATATTGACCGCCAACCATACCGTTAGCTCCAATAGCTTTAGTGATCATAATAACTAACTCTGAAGAATTGCTGCCTTCTGCAATCCATTGAACTCCAAGTGGTAATAAAGCATCCCCAGCCAAAATCGCCTCTGCTTCACCCCATTTTTTATGGCTAGTTAACTTGCCACGGCGATAATCATCATTATCCATTGCAGGCAAATCATCATGAATCAATGAATATGTGTGAATTAATTCAATACCACAAGCAAGTCTAATTTCAGATTCTTCAATCTTTTTACCTAATGCATTTAAAGTAGCTAAAAAAAGTAAAGGTCTTAAACGTTTCCCTCCTGCCATAACTGAATATGACATTATTTGACTAATTTTTTGATCATCAATTTCTGAAGCTAAATGCTTAGCTAGATAATTGTCAATTACAGGTGTCCATTCATCTTTAAAATAAGTAAAAGCTGTCATAATTATTCCTCTGGAGCCGATGCATTATTTGGATCTAAGTTATGTTCAGTACCGTCACTATCAATTAATTTAGCTACTGTTTGTTCAGCATTGGTTAATTTTTTATCTAGATCACGACTAATTTTTACGCCTTCTTGAAATTCTTTTAAAGCATCTTCTAATGGAACGTTACCATTTTCAAGATTAGTCACGATTTTTTCTAACTCATTCAATTGTTCTTCAAAATTATTTTTCTTCGTTGGCATTTTTTTCTTCCTTTACTTCTACAACTTTTGCCGCAACTTGACCATCTTTAAAGTGAAGATTTAAAGAATCATTTTTATTAACTTGTTTAACGGAACTAATTGTCTTTCCATCACGATCAGTAGTATAAACAAATCCTCGCTCTAATGTTTTTAGTGGACTATAATCATCCAGTTGTTGAACAATCTGCGCGAAAATATTCCTTTTGTCTTTTAAATAATGTTGCATATTATCAGATAAGCGCTTGGCCAAAAAGAGTCTTTGTTGCTTCATTTGATTAATTTGCTTATCTGGATTTACCGCAAATAATCTTTGGTTTAACAAGCGATAATCTTGCTTTGAATGATCTAACTTATTTTGCATACTATTTTGCAAACGCTGCTTTAAACGATCAACTGTTTCTATTTGCTGATCATAAAGTCGTGTAGGTTCTCGCATAATAATAGAATTTTGAATTCGATTAAGTCGATCACGCTTTTGACGAATAATAGTTTGCATACTAGAAAATAGACGACTCTGTAATTGGTGAATCCCAGCTAATTCATCCATTAAATTAGGAGTAGCATATTCTGCTGCAGCAGTTGGTGTAGCAGCGCGCGCATCGGCCACCAAATCACATAATGTAGTATCTGTTTCATGCCCTACTGAAGAAATAACTGGCATTTGCATATTATAAACTTGCCGCACTACTTCTTCTTCGTTAAATGGCCATAGATCCTCAAGAGATCCACCCCCACGTCCGATAATCATTACATCGTATTTATCTCCTTCAGCAGCAATTTGCCGCATTGCTCTTACTAAAGATTCTGCTGCAGTATCACCTTGAACTTGAGCTGGAAACAAATCAATTTCAGCATGTGGGAAACGCCGATTAGCAGTTACCATTATATCGTGAATTACGGCTCCAGATGCACTTGTAACGACAGCAATTCTATCTGGAAAACGAGGTATTTTCTTTTTATGTTCTGGGTTAAATAATCCTTCTTTAGCCAATTTGACCTGAAGTTGCTTTAATTGTTCATACAAAGCACCTAAGCCTGCAGGCTCCATATTTTCTGCATAAAACTGATAAGATCCTTGCGGACCATATACACTTACATAACCAGTAACATAAACCTTCATTCCCTCTTCAGGTTTGAATTTAACTTTATCAAAATAGGAACGAAACATTACTACATTAATTTTTGATTTTTCATCTTTTAATGAAAAATACTGGTGCGAATTACGCCGATAACGAAAATTAGATAATTCCCCTTGCAAAAATACCTTGTGCAAGTACGGATCATTTTTAAATTTTTGCGTAATATAATAATTTAAATCTGTAACCGTTAAATATTTATTCTCGGCCATTTTGTCTCCTAGTTAATTTAACTACTGCTTCCATTAAAAATTGTACTGTAAGAGGACCAACACCGCCAGGGACCGGAGTAATATAACTAGCTTTTTTCTTTACATTTTCAAAATCAACGTCACCAACTAACTTGCCGTTAACATGATTCATACCCACATCAACAACTACTACACCATCTTTTACCATATCTTCTGTCACCAAAAATGCTTGCCCAGTTGCTGAAACAATAATATCTGCATTTCTAGTCAACTCAGCCAAATTTTCAGTCTCAGAATGAGCAATTGTTACAGTGGCATTTTGTTCAAGCATCAGTGCAGCAACGGGTTTACCAACAATATTACTGCGACCAATAACCACTACATTTTTACCTTTTAATAGAATTTTATAATACTTAAGTAATGCAATGATGCCTTCAGCAGTAGCCGGCTCAATAAAATGATTTTCCATCCAAATGCGACCAATATTTGAAGGGGTTAAACCATCAACGTCTTTATTAGGATCAATTCTTTCAAGCAATTCATCTGCATCGATTTGTTCAGGAGCTGGAAGCTGTACCATTACACCATTAATATCAGGATCTTCATTTAACTTATCGATTAAATTCAAGGCAACTTCTTGCTTAGTATCAGCAGGAAGTTGATAAATATCCTGAATAATCCCCATTTTTTCTGCACGTCTTTTTTTAGTACGTACATAAATTTTGCTTGCAGGATCATCACCAATATTTATTACGCAAAAATGTGGCGTTATCCCCTCTTCTTTTAAATCCTTAACTTTTTCTTTAAGTTTTTCTCCTAACAAGTTTGCAACAAATTTACCATCCAAAATTTTTCCCATTAAATTCTCCTTTTTTATTAAAAAAATAGCCGGCAATATGCCGGCTATTAATCGTTAGTCAACCACTCTAGAATAAATTCTAGAATTTGGTAGCTTGAGAGCTTTTGCTGGCAAGAACACCAACTTACTTAGATGATCATCCAAGTATTTTTAATCTGCGGGTTGTCTGCAGATTTTTTGAACTGTCATTTTCACGACAAAAATATTTTCACTACTACTAAATTTGCAGAAGAGAAAATATATTAAAGCTCTATCAGTCTTTAATTAAAAACAAAGATTGATGAGTATTTCTGTTAAACAAAGTTTGCTAACATACCATTAATAAATGGCTTTTCCTTTGGCTCAGCAAATTCGTCACATAAATTCAAAGCTTCATTAACTGCTGCTTTAGGTTCAATTTCATCACTATTTTTAATTTCAAAAAGTGCAATTTCCATAATAGCAACAATAGTTTGACTTACACGTTCAAGACGCCAGCCTTTCTTTAAATGACTAGTTAGTTCAGACTGTAAATCTTCACGATTTTCAAGTACGCCTTCAATCAGTTTCTTAGAATAAGCAGAAAGCTGGTTTAAATTAAGTGTTGCAACGACTTTTGCTTCAACCTCTTCAGCATTTAGATCTGGCTCTTGATTAGCCAAATATACTGCTTGCATAGCAACTTTGCGACTTTCGTGTTGGTTCATTATTTCTCTACTTCATCCTCCGGAAACAGCTCTGAGGTGTTTTCCTCAGTATCTTCTTCATCTTCTGGGAAAATTAAACCTACAACATGAATATTAATTGACTTAAGTTCAAGATCAGTCATTTGTAGTAATTGGGTCTTCAATTTCTTTTGAAGTTCAATCCCAACCTTAGGAACATTTACGCCACTTTCAAGAAAAACGTAAACATCAGCAATTAACTTATTGTCTTCATCGACTTTAACATTGACACCTTTACCATGATCTTCACGGCCAAGTACCCAATTTAGGCCAGACTTTAAGTTACCACGCATTCCTGCGACACCATCAACTTTTTCAGCAGCAATACCCAAAATAACTTCTAGAACACTTGGATCAATTTTAATTTGTTCGCTGTTTTCTTCACCACTTAAGAGAATCTTTGAACTATCTGCCATTTTGTTTACCTCAAAAAACTACTTATTTGCACGTGATACATATGTACCATCAGAAGTATTAATAGTTAATACGTCACCTTCATTAATAAAGAATGGTACGTTAACTACTAAACCAGTTTCCATAGTAGCTGGCTTACCACCACCTGATGAAGTATCACCCTTAATGTTAGGTTCGGTCTTAGCAACCTTCAAATCAACTGTATTAGGTAATTGGATACCCAAAGTTTCACCTTCGTGAGTAATTACACTAACAACCATGTTTTCAAGTAAGTAGTTAGCTTCATCACCAATTTGTTCATTTGGAATAGCCAATTGGTCATAAGTGCTAGTATCCATAAATACATAACTTGAACCATCATTGTACAAGTATTGCATTGACTTAGTTTGAATATCTGCAGTTTCAACCTTAGCAGTTGAACGGAAAGTATATTCTTGTACAGCACCTGTTCTCAAACTCTTAAGCTTTGAACGAACAAAAGCACTACCTTTACCTGGTTTTACGTGTTGGAATTCTACAATACGCCATAAATCGTTATTGTATTGAATAGTCAAACCATTCTTGAATTCGTTTACTGAAATCATTGTCATATTAAGTCCCTCATTTCTACTACTATATCTTACCAATCTTAAACAGATTTGGCTATAACTTCAGCCTATTAAAATGTTATCTATAAAGAAATTAATTCATCTTTGGGCAAAGTTGACAGAGTTTCTGGTGTTTCACCATTCACTAAAATATCGTCTTCAATTCTAACTCCGCCTTTATCTGGTAAATAAATCCCAGGTTCAACTGTATGAACCATATTGTTCACCAGTTTAGTAGTTCTGAATGGCAAAGCCGGTTGACATAATTCGTGAATTTCTAGACCGATTCCGTGACCAATTCCATGGCCAAAATATTCTCCATATCCTTGTTCAGTAATGTAATCACGTGCTGCTTTATCAACATCACGACCAGTATTGCCTACTACTGCAGCTTCGATGCCGCGACGTTGTGCTTCATGAACAATATTATAAATTTTATGCATTTCAGAATCGACTTCACCTAATGCAACAGTTCTGGTTATATCTGCAGCATAACCATGATAAAAACTACCAAAATCGATAACGATCATGTCGCCTTCTTCAATTTCTTTATCACTAGCAACACCATGAGCCCAAGCTGAACGTACTCCTGAAGCAATAATGGTTTCAAAATCTGGGCCATCGCCACCATTGACCTTAAACAAATAATCCAATTTCGCACCAACTGCTCGTTCTTTTACTCCTGGCTTAATCATTGGTAAGATTGCTTTAAAGCTTTCCATGGAAATATCGATTGCTCTGCGTAATGCAGCTATTTCAAGTTCATCTTTAACATTACGAACACGTTCAACTAATTCTTCAACCATTTCAAATTTAATATCAGGATTTAATTCCTTCAATTTTTCATATTCGCTAGCTGAAACAAATTCACCCTCTACTAAAACTTTCTTAACGTTCATTTTTTTAAGTGCTTTAGTTAGTTCTTCATAATCACTTGAACGTTTCATTACTACATTCAATTCACCGGGAGCCTGGGCCTTAATTTGTCCTGCAAATCGTGAATCTGATAAAAGAGTACGATCACCATTAGCATTTAAAATAAGCTGTGCTTCTTCACCAGTAAAGTTAGTTAAGTAACGATAATTTGCTTGATTAAAAATAATCATTGCATCAGCATCATGTTCTTTAACTAAAGAGGTAACTTGATCAATTCGATTATTAATTAAAGTAAGTAATTCTTGTCGTTCTTCCATGCCCTAGACCTTCTTCATATTAATTTTTAATTAATTATACTAAAATTATATAATTTAATACACAGAAAAGGCATGAAAAAAGGCGGGTGGCTCAATGCTACTCGCCTTATTCTTCTTATCTGAATTACTTAGCTTCTTCAGCTGGGTATACAGAAACTTGCTTCTTGTACTTGCCAAGACGTTCAAACTTAACAACGCCGTTAACAAGTGCAAATAAAGTGTCGTCTCCACCTTGACCTACGTTCTTGCCTGGGTGAATCTTAGTACCACGTTGACGGTAAATAATTGAACCTGCGTGGATTTCTTGACCGTCACCAGCCTTAGCGCCTAAACGACGACCAGCTGAGTTACGACCGTTGGCAGTAGAACCGCCCCCCTTGTGGTGGGCAAATAATTTCATACCTAAAATATTCATATTCATTTCACCTCTGAATTAAGCTTCAATCTTTTCAACTGTAACCTTAGTATAAGGTTGACGGTGACCATACTTGCTGTGTGAGTGCTTCTTAGGCTTGTACTTGAAAGTTACAACTTTCTTTTCCTTGCCTTGCTTTTCAACTTTAGCAGTTACCTTAGCACCATCTACTAATGGAGTACCAACCTTAACATCGTCACCATTAGCAACAAGGATAACTTCGTCAAAAGTTACTTCGCTACCTTCTGCAGCATCAAGCTTTTCTACAAATACGCTGTCGCCTTCTGCAACTTTGTATTGCTTACCACCGGTCTTAATAATTGCGTACATTTGTACACCTCCGAAAAAATACTTAGACTCGCCGAACTGGGGTGCTTCTTACTCAAGAAGTCTTCTAACCCTAGCCGTGCGGTTGCAGATGTGGAGGTCTCCACAAATACAACTCCTATATGATACAACGCTTTTCAATTGATATCAATAATTTTAAAAATTTAGTTTATATCCCCCATTGACCACCATGAACTTTAGCTACATTTTCAGTAATAATAAATGCATCTTGATCAATTGCATGAATTTTAGAAATCAATGGACCATAATCACGCGTATCAACCACGATTAACAACTGACGTTTATCTTCATCGCTATAGCCACCAACAACATTATAAATTGTTAATCCTTGATACTCGTCTTTTAACATATCCTGAATTTGTTCAAGATATTTATTTGACATAATACGTACTTGATACTTTTTATCAAAACCAGTCTCCGTGTAGCGCATCGTAATTGCCGTAACTACTTGTGACAAAGCTGCTAAAAGAAAAGCATTCCAACCATCTACGAAAATATTCAAGAAAATTATAATCATGTCAATAATTGTAAGCGTGGTTGCTGGATTCAAATAAAAATACTTTTTTAAAATCATCGGTGGGATCGTTGTTCCACCACTTGATGCATTAACACGATAAAGAAGTGAAATACCAAATCCCATTAAAGCTCCACCATATATTACAGCTAGCAATTTATTGCTAGTTATTTCAAAACTAGGGGTAATCTCCATTAAGATTGGTAATAACAAACTACCTGCTGCCACATTTTTGGTTACTTTTTTACCTAAAAAAATTGCGGCTAATATCAGCATTAAACCATTAACAATAAAAACAGTTATTGAGCGGTTAACTCCCCAAACAGCATCAATCAAAATTGAAATACCGGTAGATCCTCCAGCAGCAATATTGATTGGTCCATAAAAGAAATTAATTGCTATTGCTATAATTTCAAGTCCCGCTAAAAATACTAGCCCTTTTATCCAGGAACGTTGTTTAATGTTTTTCATCAGTAAGCGTCCTTTCTTTTAGTTAGTAATTCTATTTTAACGAAAAAATATATCTCGCCACAACAAATTAAAATAATATTAATAAATTATTTAATTTCTTCCTGTTTATATTCAATTGATTGAGTACCCTCATATGCCGGTAAGCCATTTTCAGCTCTGTAAAGTGCCCGTTCAAATGAACGATATCCTTTAGATGAAGAAACCGCAAATTTTACTCCATATTTAGAAGCAAATTCTTGAATATTCCAAGTTGCGTCATGAGCAGCATATGCCGTCATCAAAATCACAATATCAAGTTCTTTGATTTGTCTTTCCATGACCTTCTTTTTACCTTCAAAGGCATCGATCGGAATAGGAATACCATTATATCTAGTGACTATCCCCTCTAAAATCCCTTCATTTTGGTTGTCACCAATAGCAATCCCAACTCTTTGATAGTGAAGATTCATATCAAGTTTAGTAAATTCTTCTTGCTTACTATCCTTACTTTTATCTTTCTTTTTATAGGATAAATCTGATTGTTTGGGAGGATCAACTTGATAAATCCAGCGAATTTGAACCGCATCACTAGGATTTTTCTTAATTCGTACATCACCTGTATACCAGGCCAAATCCACAATAGAACCATCCTCAAGATGAATATTTTCACCTTGATAATAACTAGAATCGACCGGAATAGTAATATCTTTGCCGCGAATACGTAGTTTTTCACCTTTAATATTACGAGTAATTGCTAGTTGTCCTGCTTTACCTTGAACAACAGCATAACGAAATTCTTCAATTGGATCATAATCACGTGTTCTTAACTTACGATAACCTACTACTCTTAGTACTTCAGCTTCATAATTAGGATTATTTTGGGTTTCAATTGCTTCAACAATATCACCACTCTTTAAATTAAGTGAGTGAATTTGCGATTCTTTTATTCGGTAAACAATTTGTCCATTATCATTAATCAAATTACAACCAGAAAGAGCACGAATAACTGTATAACGTCTACCTTTTCGATAATCTCTTTTAGGCTGTTCTTTCGGCTTCATTGCTTCTTCAAAAATTTTTTTATTCACCGCATCTTTAGTTGTCTTAGATTTTTGAATCGCTTGATCTAATCTGCCCAAAACACTTCCATAACGTTTACCAACACCAGGTACAAAAGTTAGTTTATGTAATGCTTCAAGAGATTTCTTTTTAGCAGTATCATCACCAGGAGTTTCAATTAATTCAGTTAAGCCTAATAAAAGTTGCTTAAATTGCTTTAAGTCAGCATTTCTTTGTGCAATCGATTGTGTATTGACTATTTTCTTAGGCTTAGAAGGAATATTTTTAGGCTTTTGCTCTACCTCTCCACCTTCTGCCATTGAAATGATTGCTTTAATTGCATTCAAACTGTTGGCTAAACTCTTATCATCTGCGTCAGTTTTATTCAAAATCACTTTAATATTACTTCGATAGTCGTACATATTTTCACCACTTTTATTTTTTACTGAAATATTATATTACTTACTTTTTATAATTTAAATAAGTAATTGCGTTAATGATATCAAGTGATTATAATTTTATTAAAATTATAATTTTTAAGGAGGAACACTCATGGCTAAAACTCGTCCTGAAGACTTAGATTGGAATAACTTAGGTTTTAAATATCATGATTTACCTTTCCGCTGGGTTGATAAATTTCAAGATGGTAAATGGCAAGGCGGACAATTAACTTCAGATTCTACCATCACATTCAATGAAGCTGCTGAAGAATTACATTACGGACAAGAGATTTTCGAAGGTTTAAAAGCTTATCGCAGAAAAGATGGCGGTATTAACTTATTCAGACCTGATCAAAATGCCAAAAGAATGACGAAATCAGCTGAGCGTCTTTTAATGGAGCCTTATCCAGAAGACAAATTTATTGAAGCAGTCAAACAAGTTGTTTTGGCCAATCAAGAATTTGTACCTCCATATGGATCTGGCGGTACACTTTATCTCAGACCATTTATGATGGGAACTCAATCTATTGTTGGTGTTGCTCCATCAGAAACTTACGAATTTAGAATTTATGCTACTCCTGTTGGTGCTTATGTTAAAGGGCTTAACCCAATGCCTTATGTAATTAGTGACTATGATCGTGCCGCACCTTATGGTACAGGTCAAGCTAAAACAGCAGGCAATTATGCCAGCAGTTTAATGCCTTCACTCCTAGCTAAAAAAGCTGGCTTTGCAGATGCATTATATTTAGATCCTAAAGAACATAAATATATTGATGAATTCGGTGGTGCAAATTTCTTTGGCATTACTAAAGATGGTCAATTCCAAACACCAAAATCAGATTCAATCTTACCTTCAATTACTAAACACTCTATTTTAAAAATTGCTGCTGATCTTGGCCTTGATCCTATTGAGACTAAAATTCCAATTGATAACATTGATCAATTTGCAGAAGCCGGTGCAATGGGAACAGCTGCCGTTATCTCACCTGTTGGTTCACTTACTTACCAAGATAAAAAATATAGTTTCGGTAATGAAAAAGAAGCTGGTCCAATCACCCAAAAATTATATGATACTTTAACAGGTATTCAATTTGGTGATTTAGAAGATAAATATAACTGGACAATTAAATTAAGTTAATAAACAAAAAAAGTGACCTTTTGCATAGCAGAGGATCACTTCTTTTTTGTCTAGGCTCTCCATTCTCCGCCTTGACCGTATGAATGCTTGCCCAATTCATTAATAATTACGTGGATGTGTTCCTTTGGAGCCCCAGTATTCTTGTGAACCGCTTCAGTAACATCCTTCATCAAGTTAGTAATTTGTTCGTCTGAACGACCTTTGATTAATTCAATATGTACAAATGGCATAATTATCAACTCACAATCTTTATAATTTTTTCTTCAATTATAACAAAATTGCAGCTGTAGATTGAACTCATCTTTAATATTTTCGCTTACCATGCTGATAAACTTGCTTATCAACTTGCTCAACAGCCGTTACATCAGTTAGTGGATTATTCTTTAATACTAAAAAATCTGCATATTTTCCAACTTCAAGCGATCCATAATTTCGATCAATTTTTAATAATTCAGCAGATCCTAATCCTGCAGCACGTAAGGCTTGGTAATTGCTTGTACCAGCTCTAGTTAATTCTTTTAATTCTTTAGCAGTATCTTCTAATGGATTCATAAATGTGCCTGCATCGGTTCCTAACGCTAATTTAACACCTGCTTTAATTGCTTTACCAACATGTTCATAAAATGCCTCTACATGCTGACACATCTTCTGATATGAAAAATCGGTCATTTTTCCTTTACCATATTCCACAATTTGATGTCCAGCAATTAACGTTGGTGATAAAAATGTACCTTGTTTTTTCATTAATTCAATATCTTCATCACTTACATAAAAACCATGCTCAACAGAATCTACTCCGGCAACAACAGCATAATGAATTTCCATTTTTCCTTCTGCATGTGCACATACAGTCATGTGCTTAGAATGTGCCTCTTTAACTGCCATTTGCATTTCTTCCAAGGAAAGTTCCGTATCATCTATTTAATCACCTTGTGACATAACACCACCTATCGCCATTAATTTAATATTTTCAGGGCCTTTTTTAAACTGCTCACGCACTGCTTTTCTCACATCATCTGGTGAATTAACCAAGTGAGCAACATTTAACTTATTATCTTCCAATGGCTGATCAGCATGGCCACCTAATATAGAGATTGGCATCCCAGCCGGTTCAATTTCAGGTCCTTCAAAAGGATATGCATCCCTCATTTTATTTAGCTTAACATCAACATCAAAAGCTACACCACAGCTTCTAATATATGTAACGCCCCCACGTAATCCACTTTTTAAATCTTTTAAGGCCTTATAAGTAACCAAAGTTTCAGTCTCAGGATAATGTTCTTTGGCTGCATTAACCAACCCTACATGTGTATGAGCATTAATCAATCCAGACATTACATATTGACCATGCAAGTCAACATTTTTATCTTCCTTCGGGTTTGTCCCTGTTCCCACTTGGAGTAACTTACCCGTTTCTTCGTCAACTACGAACCATGCCTTATGTAGCAATTCATCTTTTGTCCCTACAAACAAATTACAATTCTTAAAAACTGTTTTACTCATTCTTCTATTCTCCTATTTGGTTACATATGTATTTCTAAAATTAAAGTTCCCACTAGTGAATCCTAAATTATGAACATTTTTCTAACCATCCATGCTTGTCCATCATGATATAAAGGTGTCAGCGGCTGTTGCGCATCTAATACTTCTTCTGCTTTTACCAAACTCTCTAATCGTTTATTGGGATTCATTTCTTCATTCGATTCTCTTAAGTATTGATCAAATTTGGATCATTATAACTAGTCGTCAATCCTGTAAAGCCAATATCATAATTTCCATTCAACATATTACTTACACGAGTAGTTTTAGGCATTGATTTAACATTAATTACCATTTTTTAGTAAATGTACTCTCTAATTGACTTTGAACATATTCCATTACTTTTTTAGAAACAACATCGTCATCACCAGCTAAAGTAAACTCCACTTTTGATTTACCCAATTCTTTTAATGCCAGATTTAATAATTTTCTTGCTTGCGCTTTATCATAATTTGTATATTTACTAGTCGCATTAGTTTGTGCAAAGTATTTATTAAAATTTTTACCATCTACAGTTTCTTGCGGACCTGTAAAAGTTGTTGCTGGAGTATTAGCTCCGCCAACTGTTGACGCTAAAACCTTTCTATTTAAGGCCATTGAAATTGCACGTCGCAAGTTAACATTAGCCAAATCCTTATTTTTAGTGAGACTATAAGTCAAATATTCTGTTCTATCTAATTTGAATACACGATATCCTTCTTGATGTTTTAACTCTTTTGAAGCTTGTGTATCTAAAAATGCACCGTCTAAGTTTCCTGATTGGTAAAGATTATAGTCAGTAGACGGAGTTTTTTGAACACTATAATTAATAGTGTTTAATTTGACATTCTGTTTATCCCAATAATAATTATTTTTCTTTAACTTCCAATTTAAATTAGATCCAGTCCAACCGCTATTAACAAATGGGCCATTATATACTACATATTTTGAAGCTGTACCATATTTTTTCCCATATCTTTTTGCTACTTTTTCATTTACCGGGGTTCAATTTGATGCTGTCATCGTTTTAAAATATGGTACCGGATGCGTAAGATGAACTACTAAAGTATGTCTATCTTTAGCCTTAACTCCTAAATTATGAGGTGAAGTTTTACCAGCCACTACTTCATTAGCATTTTTAACTGCTTGGTAGATATTTTGTTGTTGCGATTGTGTTCGTGGATCTAACGTTCTTTGTAATGCATAAACGAAATCATTAGCAGTAACTTGATCTCCATTACTCCATCTTGCATTCTTTCTGAAAGTAAATGTCCAGGTTTTGCCGTCTTTACTTGCTACTGATTTAGTTGCCACACCTGGTTTTACTTTTCCATCACTATCTAAGCGATTTAAACCTTCAAAAACATTATCGGCTTGCTCACCACTTGTCGTATCAACCATTTTAGTTTGATCAAGTGTTTGAATTTCTGACGTTGTCATCCAAGATAAGGACCTATCATATTTTTGATTCCCTGATGAATTATTTGAACAGGTAGACAAAACCGCTGTTACACTTGTAGTAACCAAACTACTTTCCAACAATTTTAACCACTTTTTCATATAACATCCTCATTTCTATTCTCCCTTAGCTTGAATAAACAAAAAACGCCCTACTAGGTTAAATTAACCTAATAGGGCGTTTTGACGCGGTACCACCTATTTATTCATCAGCAATTGATACTGATCTCATGCACGTGCGGCTCATCATATAGACAAGCGATACGTCGCCGCTGTATAGGGCGGGCCCTGAAAAGACTAAATATCGTCTCTTCAGCTCAAAGGTGATTTTTGCATAAGATCTCATTATCTTTTTTCCACCACACCAAAGACTCTCTGAAAACTTAATCTTAAGTTACTTTCCTTATCAAAGCTAAATTATTCTTTATCAAAAATAATATTGTCACAATTTAATAATGTGTCAATACTTTTTCAATAATAAAAGAACTACTTCCATTAAAATTACTCAAAAACTTCAGCTGCAGCAATAACTTCAAGTACTGATTCATCTACTTTATCCCTGCCATACGCATCAAAAAAACGATTTCGATACTTATTGGTTTTTAAATTAAACCACAAAGTCCAGGCCCCCCAGAACAGATCTATGTGCCTATCACCGACACCACTGCCACCAACATCAATAAAACCCGAGAAATTCCAATTTTTGAGAATAATATTAGGTAAACAATAATCACCATGAAGCAGGACTTTATCTCGTAAAGCATTTTTTCCTGACATTAAAATGTCATAGGCTTCTTTAGCTGAACTGTATCCAAAACTAGGAAACTGCGATTGATCATAATTCCCCGTATGATAATTCTTTTCAGCTGTAGCAAGATAGTTTATTGTTTTATCCATAACTGGACAGTCAGTATAATCTGTTTCATGCAATTTTCTTAATTCACATGCAATCGTATCACATAAACGTTCAGGGTTTTTAAGATACTTTGGATACACGCAATCTTCTCCGCCAACGGCAGCCGTCAAGAGCCAATCATAATCATTAGAAAGATAATTCAACACTTCTGCGCTAAGGCCTTTTGAATAAAAATATTCTGTCATTTGGGCTTCTTTTTCAAGTTTTCCAATTGCCGAACGCTTTAAATAATAGCCATTGTCCTTATCAATAAAATAAACCCTTGCTTCAGGAGAAGAAGAACTATCATAAATTTTCGCTCCAGAAATAAAGCGATAAATGTCTAACGGAATATTTTCTGGAACTTTAGTTAATATTGTTTTCTGCATTTTTTACCCTAAAAAGCTCCACCGCCGCTTCCGCCGCCAAAGCCGCCAGATGAACCTCCAGAAAAGCCGCCTGAACCACCTGAAATAGGCGAAGAACCAGCTAAAACGCCACTAGTGAAACTACGTTCAAAACTTTTTTCGAAACTATCGCTATTAGTATATAAGGGTGCATAGATAAATACTGAACTGCCTAATTCTGCAGCATCAAATTCCATCTTAAGATGTTCAATAACCTTCTTAGATAAGCCAAAAGCAACGGCATATGGTAAGATATCTTCCCATAAAATTATGTCGCCGACATCCTTCATCTTAAAATTACCAATATCATTAAGCATTTTCTTAAACCCATGTACTTTATTTGTTTCTAAAGCACCCTCCTGGTTATAAATACCTACTCTTGTATTACTGATAACTGTAGCGATAATGGCTAAAACAAGCACAACAAACGATATCCATATCAATGAGCTTAACAAACGTGGCATTGTATCAGACAAAAATAAGTTAATAACACCAGTAATTCCACTGATTGCGATAATTAAAATTAAAGTGCCTACACTTTTATCTTTATACTTCTTAGCCGCCTTATCAAAGAAGCGATTTTCTACCAAAGCATAGTGATTATTACTCCATTTATCAAACTTTTTACCTAAGCGCTTAGAAGTATAATTTCTTAATTCCTTAGTAATAAATGATCTACCATCACCCACATTTTTAAATAGAAATTCAAGTAACTCATCATTTAGAATACTATCATCAACTAAATTAATTCGATACTCGCTCTTTTTTAAATGCTTACTCTTATACTCTTCAATCTCGATTTGATGTTTACCAGCTAATTGCAGTAAATACGCAGTAAAAGCCTTGGCATCAGGTTTAGCATTACGATCAAGAACTTGAGCCACTATTGGACTAACATCAGGAATTTCATAATTGTGAGCTAAATCCCGAATCTTCTTTGGTTTGACACCTTTGGGTTTGACTAAAATGGCTTTGATTAGCGCAAATAATCCACTAATCAATGAGATTACAAATAACCCCCAATTAATATACGTTTTTCTTTGTCTTCTTTTATTAGCCTCAATAGCTAATTTAGCCTCTTGCTTTTCAATAGCTTTCTTTTTATTTTTATTAACAAAATTCATATTAGCAGAAGTTACAGATGGACTGAAAATAGAGTGGACTTCAATCCCCATATCTCCTGGTACATTGTTAGCAGTCATGATAATTTTACCTTGATTAGGTAAAACTTTAGTTTGACCATTTAATGGACCATGGGCCCATGCTTTTAAATCTGGAACTTTTCCTGGGAAAAGTACAGTTACTTTAGCATAATCAATATCTGTATCCCAGCCATTACCAATAATCTTAAAATTTAATTCGGCTGTATCTTTATAATTAGTGATAGCACTCAAAATTCTGTATGAATACTCTATTTTAACTTTATCATCTTCATTAATTCGATGAAAAACTTTAAAACGATATGATTTTCCTTCTTGAGTAAGTTGATAAGTATTATTTTGACCACTATTTGACAAAGAAATATTTTTATTATTGACCTTAACTTGAATATCGCTTAAGTTCTGGTTTTTATTTAGATTTTGTTTATAAAAAACTCCGTGCGCATCACTGGCAAAATCATATTCAATCGTGCGTTGCATTGATAATGAACCATCACGATTTACCTTAGCAATAACATCCATATTGTTAATGCTATAATCTACATCTGCACTAACTTTTTGAGTAAAAACTGTTAGAAAACTCAATACACTTAATATTACAATTAAGTTTAAATATTTTCTTTTCATTTTTCTGTCCTCAATTATTTAAAAAATCATCGATTAATCCTAACGCTTCTTTCTTATGCTCTCCTTTAAATTCATGTCCTGCTCGTTTAATAATATGCAACCGAGAATGCTTAAATTTTTTATTTGCTTTTTCGGAATACGTTTCCGGCACAATAATATCATCTGAACCGTGAAGTATTAAGACTGGGCCATTATATTTAGTAGCAGTTTTTAACAAATTATATTTAAATAACTTTTCAAAGTAAGTTTTTCCAACAGTAAAGCCAAATAAATTCAGAGTATCTGGCACCTTTTTAATTGATTTAAATGCAGCTTGCGTATAATCAGTGATTGAAAATGCCGGATAAAGTAAAATTAGTGATTTAACTTCTTTAGGATATTTTGATGCAAGCATTGCAGACACTGCTCCACCTTGACTCTCACCTAATAAGGATACTTGCTTTGGATTTACATCTGTTCTATCTTTGATCGCTTCTAAAACAGTTTTTAAGTTTTGTTCTTCTGTAAAAATTGACATGTTCAACTGTTCTACACCTGTACTGCGTCCATTTTTAGCGCCACCAGGATAGTCGAAGACATATGCTACATAGCCTTGTCCTGCTAGATTTTTAGCATAATCAACCAAATCATGGTAATTACCTGCTAATCCGTGTGACAAAATAACAGCTTTTTTCTTACCAGCTAGATCTTTTGGTACATATATTCGACCATAAATATTCACCCCATCTTTATAAACATTCCAATCGTGTTCTACAACTTGATATTTTGCTTTAATTTGCTTTATTTTCTTATTTTTTTGTTCAACTTTAATTGGTTTATCTTTAGACTCAGACGCAGAATTATTCATCATGCATCCCGTTAAAGTCATAGCTAGACTAACCAAAAAAATATATAAAAATCTTTTTTTCAAAATTTAATTCACCTTTTTAAGTAATCACCTAAGCGTTTCTTAGGTTAGTTATAATTATACAAAAAGTGCGAGCAAATTCTCAAAAAAGAATTTACTCGCACTTTTAACTTTATAATCTTTATTTTTTAAAAGTTAGCTGCTTTTACATACAAGCCCTTACCAATACGGTAATATGATTTACCATTAATATTAAACTTTGAACCATAAGTCTTGATTGGTGTACCTTTTCTTAAAACTCTCCAGTTAGCACGTCTACCTGAATGGTTATAAATGTAAGCATTATGTTTCATTACTCGAGAATTTCCCAGGACATTGCTTGCCATTACGTAACGATCATCACCAACTTTAAGAGCTGTCTTACCATTATCCAAAGTTACAGTTGAACCATAGTATTTAATACCATAGTAAGCTGCGTAATAGCCACTTTGACGTTCACCCTTCTTATTGTAAATGTATGCCTTCTTCATAACATAACCTGAAGTTTCTGGTTCAGATGGTGTAGCAGCTGATGAAGAATTATTATTTGTTGTAGTGTTATTAGTTGAAGCTGAATTAGAATTGCTTGATGAAGGTGCTTGGGAAATAGCACCATTATTTGTAGTAACATCTCCATCAATTGATAATGGAAGAACTGCTACATTACCATCAACACTTAATCCACGCCAGTTATCAGTAAATTGCCAAATTGAAACACCTTCCATAGATGGGAAATAATTAAAATTAGGATTATCAATTCTACCTGAAATAGCGTATGAGGCTACCCACAAAGAATTAGGGTACTTAGCAATTACGCTATTAGTATCAATTTGATTTTGTAAAACTGATGAACTTGCGTAAAGAAGTGGCTTATAACCTGCCGCCTTAATTTGGTCCATAAAAGCAATGATAGCTTAAGCAGTAGGAGTCTTACCACCATAAATATTATTACCTTGACCGGTTTCGTAGTCACAAGCAATATATGATCCCTTAGGAAGACCAAATGCTTGAGCAGCCTTAATTGCATAATTTGCTTCTGCAACAGCAGCACTTGTATTAGAACTGAATGTTGCAAAGTGATATGCCATTGGCATCATATTATTAGAAAGAGCAGTTGAAATTTGACTTGATGCTTTAGGGTTTCGGTATGATGTTCCTTCACTTACCTTAACAATAGCAAATTGTGAACCAGCTTGTGCATGACTTGATAAATCAGCACTTTGGTAACTTGCTACATCGACACCAAGAGCACGTGCTACAACTGATGTAGTTGCTGCCTTAACGGTAACTTGCGGCATATTTACTTGGGTTAATGCTACACCAGCAGTACCAAGTGCAGTTGCGCATGCTAATTTAATAACCAATTTCTTTGTTGTAGTCAATCTTCTTTTCCTCCGCTATGTGAAATTCACTTGTTATTCACATTTGTTTATCTTCATATACGAAATCAAATTTAGAATAATATCGTTTTAAGTATTAGTCAACCAATTACACTCTAATGTAAGAAGAGATTAATATTTGTCACAATTTTGTATTGTACAATTTGTAAGATAATATAG
>SKES01000710.1_pt1 | contig 26758 bp, 29 predicted proteins | sample 4826851 | NCBI WGS metagenome assembly SKES01 (sample SAMN11008803, study PRJNA524170) | human gut metagenome | biome: Human fecal sample; material: Feces; isolation source: fecal sample from pouch patient p52 | host: Homo sapiens | place: Israel: Tel-Aviv | collected 2016-09-04 | reverse complement strand
CCTTTTAACACCATTTATGTGCATTAATTGGTATACTAGGCCTAGAAAAACTAACGAAATGGTTGTGATTATCTTTGACTCGTCTACGAAACTCTGGGTTGGACTTCTCTGTCGCGACGCTTAACTTCTTGGCTAACGTCGGTATTGTCCTGCCCTACGTTCTAATTCTCTTTAAGTATCAGCAGACCCACAACGCGAATTACTTAGCTGCGATCGTGGTCTTCTACGTGGCCCGGGCGGCGAGCGTCTTTGGGACTAAACACCTAAACCTCAAGGCTAGTAGTTATTTGCTCATTTGCCTCTGGCTGGGTGCGCTTGGTAGCTTGTTGTTCAGTTTGACGGCTAACATCGTGGCCGTGCTGGCTGGGGCCCTATTCTTAGGATATACATCCGCCAACATCTGGCCCTATTACTTGACGTTCAAGTTACACTTGTCCGCGCAGACGGATTTTAAGTTAAAGAAAATTTACTGGTTAATTTTCTTAGTTCTCGGCATTCTCTTTGTGCTAGATTTTGCGCTGAACTGGGGTTACCGGCTTGCCTTTATCCTACTGGCGCTACTATTTATCATTGCGTTGCCTGCTGGCCGTTTGTTGAGTCAGTTTTCGCTCGCATTTTACGATCAACACGAAATGGCCCAAGTACGTCCCATCAAGCCGTGGCGCGTTGTGGTCTTTATCGTCTTCTTTGCTGCGATTGGTTTACTGACGTTACTTCGTAAGGCGAGCCTACAAATCGCACTACCGGCCGTATTAGGAATTATCGTCGTGGCCATTGTTCTACTAAATCTAGAACTAGCTGCTGATTGGCAATCCATGCCGGCTAACAAACTACGGATCGTTGATCGGGGCTTTTTACTGAGTTTTGTCCTACTGTTTAATAGTTTCTTCGGTGTCTTTGTCTTTGGCAAAATGGGGATGTACCTGGTCTTCGCCATCTATTTGTTGGGCTTTGAGACCGGCCGGCCACTATATTTATTATTGGGACGGCATGACTTACATCGTGCCACCACGATTGCGCGCGGTGGCTTGATTGTCGGCCATTTGTTAGTTGCCACGGCCCAACCCGTTTTATACGTTGCCGGTTTGCTCCTGATCTCGTTGTACGTCGGTTTTGAAAACCCAGCCATTAATACTAGCGTTTATGCCACTGAGGTTGATGATCCAGATCTCGCAATTATTCATAAATATCGCTTTTCCACTTATGGGGGCCTGCTTTGTCAACTGTGTTTCTTCGGCCTCTTAGTAATTGTTAGCAGTTTTCGACAATTAAACTTGCTCAATTTCTTCAATCCAGCTTCAACCGCTTTGAAGAACACTTATCTAGTAGGGATGGTTTGGCCCTTAACGGCGATTTCTCTGATTGTTACGCTGGTCACGCTCTACGGTCAGTATTATTTCAAACGAGCACAGTCAAACGACTAGGCACCATCTAAGGAGGCTTTACGACCATGATTTTTATTGCAAGTGCTGCAATCATCCTGCCACTGATTCTTCTCGGGGGCCTGAATTTATCCGCGACCCGTGGAATGACCATTAGCGCTCTGGTGGTGATTATTACCGGCTACTTTTTCTGGCAGATTAGTCCAACGGTCCTCACCGCCTCAATTTTGCAGGCGATTCATAAAGCCCTCCCCATCTTATGGATCTTATTTGGCGCCTTACTCATGCTCAACTGTTTGCGTGCCACTGGTGCAATCGACCGGATTAACCAGGGCTTTCAAAGTTTGTCTGCTGACATGCGGCTACAAACCGTTTTGGTAGCCTTCCTATTTGGGGGCTTGATTGAAGGTGTCTCGGGCTTCGGGACCCCAGCGATGGTCACTGCACCATTACTAATTGCACTCGGCTTTTCACCCATGGCGGCCGTTATCTTGGCCTTAGTGGCTGACTCGACCCCCGTAGCGTTCGGCGCCGTTGGAACACCATTGACCGTGGGACTGAGTAATGTGACCGAAAAAGCATCCGTCTTGAACTTGATTGGCCTGCGCATCACGCAACTCGATTTATTCGTTGGTGCGCTAATGCCAGCGGTGCTCATTTTAATTCTCATCATGTGGTTTGGCCCTAAGGCACACCGCTTGAAAAGCTGGCTTTCCGTCTTACCTTGGGCGTTAGTGATCGGTTTCGTTTACAGTCTACTGGCACTCCTCAGTGCTTGGCTAGTGGGTTATGAATTTGTTTCAATCATCGCACCGCTGGGAACGCTGGTTATTGCCATCATCACGATCCGATTGCACTGGTTGTTACCAAAGTCGAGCCAGTTGACGCCATGGCGGACGAACGGGATGGCAGACCAGACGCCTGCGCCTAGTCCGATGAACCTGATGACCGCTTGGTTTCCTTACCTGTTGGTCGTTGTGCTATTACTCGCTAGCCGGGTCGTGACACCAATCAAACAGGTTTTGACCCGTTATGCTAACTTATCGTGGTCCCACATTCTAGGTTATAGTCAAATCAACTCTGATTGGGAACTCCTCTATTCGCCAGGGACAATCTTGGCGGTAGCGGCCATCATTGGGTTACTAGTACAAGCCCGTTCATTAAAGCCCTTACTACCAACTGCCCATTCGGTCATCCGTTCGATGGGCAACACCGCAATTGCCCTCGGTGTTACCCTGATCATGGTTCAAGTCTTCACTAATTCTGGCTTGAATCAGGCCAACCTACCCAGCATGCCAATGTATATCGCCAAGTTTATCGCGACCTATCTAGCTGGTGTTTGGGTCATCATGGCACCATTTCTTGGCCAATTAGGGGCGTTCGTAACTGGTAGTACCACGGTCTCGACGCTGACTTTTGCACAAATTCAAGCTGATATTGCGGCCAATGCGAGTTTGAAGCCCACGATTATCTTGGCAGCCCAGCTCGTCGGTGCGGCAGCCGGCAACATGGTCTGTGTCCATAATATCGTTGCTGTCAGCTCAGTCGTTGGCCTGAGTGGTCAAGAAGGCGCCATCTTACGTAAAACACTACTACCAGGTCTGGGTTACGCCCTGTTAATTGGCGTTGCCGGGTGGCTACTATTACGTCTCTTAGCTTAACTGAATGCGTATAAAGGCACTAATCACCTTAACTGCGGCTGATTAGTGCCTTTATTTCATGAATGGATTAGACTAAAATAGGGTTATAATTTTCAACGCAAAGGAGGCGCTGACATGCAAGTGCGCTTAGTGCCGAACTTACAACTCGGTGAACGGATTATTGGTCCGACCCCCGACCCCGAGGCCAATCGCGCGCTTTATCAACGCTATGCGAAGCGATTACAGGCGCGGCTAGGTATCGGCTTTCAAGTCTACCTAGATATGAGTGACGGTTATGATTTACTGCATGCGCGTGATTACGACACCGATACTTGTTGGGTGGTTGCAGCGGCTGTTTACCAAGCATTAACTGATTCTGCCGTGATCACCCACCACCGTATCATCTCGCTGAGTGACCAAGCACTTATCTTAAAAGCGACGCAGCCCATCGAACAACAACTGCACCAATCTCCGACTGATCAATAGTCGCGATTCACCAGCTGGCAGTCGAATGAGATGAAAATAACGCCTAACCAACAAAAGTAGCAGTGTACTAGCCATCTCTGGCTGATTACGCTGCTACTTTTGTTTGTCAGCTCACTGCTTAATTTAACGAGCGTAGAAACTAGTTATTGATTATTGCATACTGGCAGCCATTTTGATAGCCGTTGCCATCTCTTGAGCCTTGACTTGATAAACCACTTTACCAGCTTGCCATTGGATAACTTGGTCTAAAGGTCCAGAGCCTGACGAAATCGCGTCAAAAGTGATGGCGCCGACCGACTGTGGTGCTGGTAAGTAGACCTGCTCGAAAGTAGCGACGGCCTGTTTAGCTAACGCGACGCCCGCATCTTCGTGCATCATGTTCGCATGCACGGTCAACGACCAGCGGCCCTCATTCCACATGATATATCGTTGACCAGCACCCGCGTCGATATGCGCGGTGATTTGATGACCAAGATCGACGGTTGGCAGCCCTGCTGTGGATTTATTATCACGATAACCCACCTGCTGGGCCGCGGCATTAGTTGTCGCATAGGTCGTCTTAGTGACAGTCGCATAAGCCGTTTCATCCGCCACGGCTGCCGCGTTGAATGGCTGGGCCTGCTGACCCACACTATAATGGATGGTGTAATTGGCCGCGTCACCTGAATAGCGCATGTTCAACTTCGAACTGCCACTAGTTAACCCATCGACTTGTGGAACGAGTGCCTGCTTTCCCAACGTCTTAGTCAATTGTTGATTCAAAGCTGCCAGCCGGTTCGTAGCCGTGGGCTGGGTGACCGACTTGTTAGCGGCGCTGGCGGCCCGCTCACGCGCTGTTTTAGACGAGCGCGTGGCTGCGGTTTGAGACCGACTACTAGTACTACTGGTAGCCTTAGCCTTCTTTTGGGTGCTGCTAACCGTTGCCTTGGCACTCGTGGTCGTCTGACTAGTTGATTTGGAATCCTGGTGTGTTGGTGATGAACAGCCGACCAACAAGACGGCAAGTGGTAATACGAGCAAGTTGCGATAATTCATACTGTTCCCCTCCCCAATAATCATGTCACGGCTGATACGTGGTCGTCAGCAACGTCCATGATGTTTGACTTAATTATAGAATAGAATGCACTATTAGGGGGGATTATTGCACCTTACAAAAATCGCCGGCCATTAGCTGGTAAACTAATTGGGTTTACCAAGACTGATGACCGGTGATTACAATTATCGTTTTTAAACGGTGCGATGCATACTTCGTTCGATGACTAATAAAATGACGAACCAAGCGACTGAACCGATGACTGCCCAACGGTTGACTTTATCAAAGCACAAGACGACCGTCACCGCGATAAAGAAGGCCAAGGTCGCGATGTTGGAAACAGGGAACAGTGGCAGTTTAAACGGATTATGCGTACTGTCAGTGGTTCGTTTGTAAACGTAATGGCACACCAACAAGGCACACCAAACAATGATGAAGTTGGTCGTTGCCACGTTAGAGATCAACGTGAAGACGGTACTTGGAATCACGTAATTCAACGCCACGATCACCAGTAAGATCAATGATGAGAATAACAATGAGCGGGCGGGAACGTTGTAACGATTGACCTTTCCCATCCATTTCGGCGCGTTGTCACCGTGCGCAAGTGTAAATAGTGTTCGACTCGTACTGAAGATGGCACTATTACAAGCCGAGAGCGCCGCGGTCAGAACCACGAAGTTGATAATGCTGGCCGCGGCTTTGATCCCAACGTCGCTGAAAACTTGCACAAAGGGTGACTGACTGGTCGTGATCTGATCCCAAGGATAAATTGCCATGATCACGAATAAAGCGCCCACGTAGAAGAATGAGATTCGAATGGGTAAGCTATTGATGGCCCGTGGTAATTCTTTTTCTGGGTTTTCCGCTTCCCCAGCTGTAATTCCGACCATTTCGATGCCCGTAAACGCAAAGATAACGAGCGAAAACGACATCAAGAAGCCCTGGACGCCTGTTGGGAAGAAGCCCCCGTGACTGACCAAATTTGTCACCGAGACCGTTTGCCCACCGACATGGGCCGATGAACCAATCAAGATAGCCCCCGTCACGATCAAAGCAATGATAGCCACCACTTTAATCATCGAAAACCAATATTCTAGTTCGCCAAACGCACTGACGGAGAGCATATTGAATACTAATAAAATCAAAATAATTATTAAGGGTGTCACCCACTGCGGGATCCACGGAAACCAGTAACGAATGTAGATACCACTAGCAGTCAAGTCAGCCATAGCTAAACTGATCCAGCAGAGCCAATAGGTCCACCCAATGGCAAACTCGAAACGTTTACCTAAATATCGATTAATGAATTCTAGAAACGAATGTAAACGCGTATCCGACAATAATAGCTCGCCCAGTGCTCGCATCATCAAGTAACAGAAGAAACCGCCAATGGCATAAGCCAACAAGATCGACGGCCCCGCCTGTTTGATCGCTGAACCGGAGCCTAAAAAGAGCCCGGTTCCAATCGCGCCACCAAGCGCAATCATCTGCACGTGACGGCGTTTTAGTTTACGGGCAAGTTGCTGATTTTCCATATGACCTCAACTTTCCTTTAATCCAATTTGATAATAATTTTCATAAAAATACAGATTTTTTCACGTCCATTCATTTTATGATAAAATAATCCGCCGTGCAACTTTTGCCACCGAAGGAAACCGTAAAAAACGGGTTTTAATTGCCATGCAGGATTTTTTCTGGTATCTTTAATTACTTTGATTATTACTGGAATACCAGTCATTAGAGCTAAAGGAGTTTACTTATGCCAACTAAAACAACTGATACTTTCTGGAAACGATTCTTCAAGGGCGTCGTCATCGCCCTCGGCTTTATTTTACCGGGCGTCTCAGGTGGGGTTCTCGCCGCCATTCTCGGCATTTACGAGCGACTGTTGGGCCTTATGGCCCACTTCCGTCGTAACTTTAAACGGGACTTCTGGTACTTTGTCCCCGTCGGATTAGGAGGCATCGTCGGGATTGCCCTGCTTTCCGCCCCGCTGGAATACTTACTCGCACACGCTCAGGTGATCGTTCTCTGGGGGTTCGCAGGGGCCATCATCGGGACCTTACCAGCCCTGATGAAAACTGCGACTAGTCGGGCACCACGTGACTGGCTCGACGGAGTTTGGTTCTTCGGGACCTTCATTATTAGTGCCGGCCTACTTTACTTTATGAGTGAGCTGTTTGGGACCTTGCCCGCTAACTTTGGTGGTTTCATCGTTGCGGGAGCGCTGATTGCCTTGGGCGTCTTAGTGCCGGGACTGAGTCCTTCCAACTTGCTACTTATTTTAGGCCTTTTCACACCCATGCTGACGGGCTTTAAAAGACTAGATATCGTAGGCGTCTACTTACCGATCGCCATCGGTGGCATCCTGGCGATGGCGTTGTTCTCGAAGTTGATGGATCACCTATTAGTGAAGTTTCATTCCCGAGTCTACCATTTCATATTAGGTATTGTTCTGGCTAGTACCATGCTGATATTGATTCCGAATCCATATGCGGCTGAGAGTATCTCATATGCGCATGCCACACTCAGTACCTACCTATTCAGCGCCATAGCTCTTGCTGTGGGAATCGCGCTGGGGTACTGGATGAGTGCTTTAGAAAGTAAATATAAATAGTGCCACTGACCGTTGGCAATCTTGACGAGTGCCGTTGAATGCCGTTGTGCGGTCACGGTTAACCAAAAAACTGAGCGTCGGAATGTGAAAATTCCAGGCGCTCAGTTTTTTTGGTTAACTACTCAATCAGCCACCTTAACTTTGATTGCGACGTCGCCGCGGTTGCAATCGTCGTAATTCATTGACTTGTGCTTGAATCTCACCTAACATTTGTGTTTGCATTTTCTGGATTTCAAGCATGTTTGGTTCATCTTGTTGAATTAAATGATCGACTTTCGAGTGCAGGACCCGAATCTCCTCTTCAGACATCGAGTTCACTTTAAAATCATTGGCCGCTTGTAGCCGATCATACTCAGCTGCCCGATTCTGACTCATCATGATCAATGGTGCCTGGATTGCTGCGACCATGCTTAAAAATAAATTTAATAAAATAAAGGGATAAGGGTCAAAATGATGGCTAAAAATTGGTAAGACGTTGAGCAACATCCACACGAGCATCACCACGACAAACGAAATGATAAACGCCCAGCTCCCCCCGAACCGTGCGACCCCATCCGCGACCCGTTGACCAAATGTCAATGAACTTTCCAGCTCGCTATTAACATCGACGACCCGATACGTGTGGTTAGCGAGAATCTTAGATAATTGCGCATTGACCTTATCATTTTGTTGATAATCGTTCTCGATCATCGCATCCATCTTTGCTAAGCGATAATGTACGAAATGCTCACTACAAATGAAACTGCTATTATGGGCCTGCGGAAAATCTTTTAAAATCATTTGCCGCAAACTAGTTTCCAATTCTTCTAATCGCATACCGTCCACAACTTGGTAACGTTGTTGATCGACAATGCACACTGCTGTTTTCGCCATTAGACACACACCTTTCTCTGATCCCGGTGTGAGAATTACGTGAACAACGCGGCCTCCTTGATTAGCAACCGGAACCTGACATCGCAAAACCACACCTCACACCATCTATTTAATTATACAAATTTAAGGCGCATCTGCCCAGTTAAAGACCACCAATCAAAAAGCGATTATTATTCGCCGACCTGAAGTGACGAGTTTCCTCGTATTCAGCTCATTGAATAATCGCTGCGTTCAGACGGAGAGTTCGTCCATCAACATCATGGTCTGATACTGACCATCGTCTAAGACTGCCACCGTCTCGGGAAACTCCCGTTGGTAATTGACTGGTAAATCGAATTCCATGATGGCATCGTGCTGCGCATCAAAGGCCACGGTGACTTGCCCATTACGTGCGATCAGGGCAAATTGCAGGACCCGTGGCAGGCGAACGACTCCCTTTAGATTTTGATCAATAATATCCCAAATGCCATCAATCACCGCGCTCGGTAGCTTGGCGGCTAACCCTAGCGTTGCAAACCGTTCTTCATCTTGATCAAACATGCTAATCACCTCATTACTCAATTCGGCTTAGTTATCACGAACAATCACTGCGACCTCTTTTTCAATCCGGATAAATAAGCCTTGTGAATCCTGTCGAAAATCATTTTCTAACGTGGCAGACAGCGGTTTAATGCGGCCAACGACGGTGCCAGTTGTCCCATAGAGTTCGATAGTCTGACCATCTGCAGCCCACTTAACTGTCCAGTAACTACCTTCTAAGGCCTCATCGACGAAGTACTGAGTTCCCGCCAGCACAGCTTCATTAATCACGCTACTTTCATCCGCAGTCATTCCCGCGTCTAATTCCCACTTAAGTTTTTGATTAACTTCCAACATGTCTCCTGGAATCAAATTTTGCATGATTATTCCTCCACTTTTGTTCATTTACTTAACATCATACCACAATCACAACTAATATCAGGCATTCAAACTTATCGGTATCAGTTGTCAGTCAGAAATTGATATGGTATTGTTATGATAAGAAAATGAGATTATTAGAAAGTGGTGAATGACGTGTTGGCTAAATTTTTAGCTTGGATTAACCTTAAGCGCACAATTTTTGCAGTTATGGTTATGTCAGGGGCGCAGTCTGCGCTTTTTCCAAGTTGAATGACCACTAGCCATTGCGAAGTCACGAGCAGCTGACGACAATGGGTCGTCTTTTTTTGTCCGCTCGTGGCCGCTAAAGGAGTCCAATATGTTATCACCACTTACCCGTCGTAACCTAACCCTCAGTTATGGTTATGCGGCCTGTGCTTTTTTTGGTATCAACACCCTCTGGGTGATCTTTTTACAGCAACAAGGCCTATCACTCGTTGAGATAGGGCTATGCGAAAGTGTTTTTCATCTGACTAGTTTTCTCTCAGAAGTTCCCTCCGGCATTATCGCCGACCGCTTTGGTTATCGGCCTGTCCTGATCATTAGCCGCCTGATGGCTATCGGACACGCCCTCATCATGTTGACGGCTCACAGTCTCGGCTGGTTTCTCCTAGCATTCATCCTACAAGCCTGGGCGTATAATCTCCAGTCTGGTACGATTGAAGCGGCACAATATGACAATCTCGTCAATACTCAGGCCACGCAACATTATCCACGCGTCACGACGATTCTCAACACGACAATCGAAGTGGCCGATACGTTGGGTGTCGTGTTGGCTGGCTGGTTAATGCCCCAGCATCTTTCAGTGACGTACTGGGTCTATTTAGCGGCAGCGCTCATTGCCATTCTGGCAATCAGTGGACTGCGCGTTCCCCAGCGCCAGTTGACCAAGACTCATTCAGCACAACCGTCGTTACGAACGATCCTTCGTGCTGCCGCGCATCTGTTAGTGACTCAACGTCGTTTACGGCTTTTAATGATCTTTGACGCGCTCTTTTCGGCACTCGGAACAACTTATTACTATTACTTTCAAACAGTGATGACTGCTCAGCACTTTAGTGGGAGACTAATCACGACGATCCTCATTGCGAGTATGGCCCTCAATATTGTGGCGATCCAACTGACACCTTGGCTACAGCGACATCAAACCCAACATCAGTTACTTTACGGGCTCTGCCTAAGCATGATTATGGCCCTACTTAGCGCATTTAGTCACGCCATCGGTCTACTGGTCCTCATCTATTTAGTCATCAATAGTTTGATGGCACTGATTGAGCCACTGTTTTCCAACTACTACAATCAGCTGATTCCAAACGGGCAACGGGCAACCCTACTGAGCGTTGCCAGCATGGTCTTTAGTTTAGCGATGATCAGCGCTTTTCCTCTGATTGGCTGGTTAATTCAACGGGTGGGGTTTGCCGTTACTTTCGGTAGCTGTGGCCTGCTGACATTGATCGCCTTGCTGAGTCTTTACGGCTATGCCCGGCGAAGGGCCGTCCAGCATTGAAAACCATAACTAATCACTGACATTACTGCTGAGAGATGTTCCCCCACGACTTGACCGGTTGCTTTTGACCACCCCGCAACCAGATACTAATCGCAATTGCGTCACCATTAATCATACACGTGAACGGTAAAGTGAAGGCCCCCGAGAATCGAAAGGATTCCTGGGGGCCTTTTCCGTCGTTTGGGGCTGTTCGGCCTATTAGCTAGTTTGAGTGAGCCAGATTCGATCGTTCAAAATGTTGCCGAATTTCCTCAGCGATGGCGCGCATTCGCTTTGGCGTATCTGCTTGTGCCAGCCGATAGCCGATATAGTATGGTGAGACATTAAATAGTGGGACCACTTTGGCAACAATCTGGTCATCCCGCGGATAGAAAAATAGGTTATAACTATCACACTGCCCATGAAAATACGTATTTAGCGTATACTGGACGACCTGTTGCACAGCATCGGCTAACGGTGCAATCGCGGTAGCTGGAGCAGCAACGTTGATTTCGACAAATCCCATGATAGGCCGATCAGAAACAGTCACTTGGACCTGATCGACCGCCAACACTGAATACCCAGTCAAATTGGCTGCTGTCACGTTAGCGTAACCATCGGCGGCCATTAAACCAACGATTTGCATGTGTGGATGCCGTAAACTTCCACCCGAGTGTGGGCCAAAATTTTTATAGCACAACACCGATTTGAACCGACCACTCGCAATTGTGGCTTGCCAGTGCTTCAGAGCAAACGCGAAGACAGCGCGGTTTTGTGCGGATGAGTAAGTAGCAATATCGCCATCATGGCGGGCCGCCTCGATCACGATCGTTTGCCAGGTAGCTTGCAAGGTTGGAAATTTATTCAATAGCCAGATACGATCTGCATCTTGCGCGATAATATCAGTCAACTGGCCCGGATCGCAAAAAGGACAGGCATTGTGCGGGTGCCGGATATTTTCTGGCTTATCCTTCGCAATGGCCGTATCAAAGATTAGTGGCTGGATTGGCAAGGTTCCTCAACTTCTTTCATAAAATAAGAAAACGGGTCCGACACACTAATCAGGTGCCGACCCGTTTGCCGCTTATACGCATTAGTTCATTGGTTCTGGTGTATCAGCGCCCGGACCAAATTGGACATCCGCCATCGTGATCCAAACAACAAATTCCGTTGATGCTAACCGCCAGTACTGCGGGTCCGACGCCGCCGGTAGTGATTGTTCAAAGAGCGCAATAGCCAACGCGTTAGCCGCATTGTCCGCAGCAACTTGGACACTCGCCCCAAAGGTCTGGGCGGCCGGAACGTCTGGAAAACGGACATCCCAGTAGGTGCCTTCATCACGAAAAATGGCTGGATACTTAACTTCCACATAATTGTGATTCAATTTCATCACTCACTTCTTACAATCATTTTAAGGCTATTATACCGAAAACGGTCGCAAAAGCCCAGCTCAAACATCATGATTGCCGTAAAATTAATCAGCTTTTGACACATGGTACGAGCCATTACTATCCGTCGTGACCTTATAGTTCCCACTGATTGAGTTTTCACCATAGTCCTTCGCGTCATTTAAATTATCGTATGTCGAGCCGGCATGACTACTACTGCTACTCTTTTCAGTACTAGTTGACGCCGTTTCACTCTTTGATGAGCTGCTGGCTGTTGAAGTACTGTGAGAGGTGGCGCTACTTGTGGTCGTTTGATGACTGGTCGTCGTGCTATGCGAACTAGCCGTTGTATTGCCAGCCGTCGTATTAGTGGCAGTTGAACTGCTATAATCACCAGTAGTTGTTGTCTCGCCAGCACTAGTGTCCGTGTCCGCATCCGTGCTTGCAGCCGTTGTTTCACTGGTACTCTCACTACTTGAGCTTGAATGCTTCTTCTTTTTCTTCGATGAGCTAGATGATTTCTTCGAAGATGATTTTTTGCGCGCCTTGCTGCTACTTGAGGAACTCGTGGTTTCGACTAAGTCTTGGTTGCTAGCTGCTTTGACAAAGTAAACGACTGTTCCACCGAGCGCAATCACGATTAAAGCCAATAGCCATAACGAAACGTGATGTTTTTTTTGCGGTGACTTAGGTGCTTGCGGTTTCTTTGGATCGTTCGGTTCCTTAGGTGCATGGGATCCCTGTGAACTCGCCTTACGTCCCCGCTTGCCACCCGTAGCCTCTCGCGCTTTTAAGCGTGACATGCGCGTCTGTTTTTGTTCAGGCATTAACTATCGCACTTCCTTTCTTGCTTCCGCCAGTTTACCATATTTTGGCGGGCTTGTCTTAATGCTTAATAAAAGAAACAATATTATTTGTGTCGATTTTTAATATCGACGTTCATTAATTAATTGCTTGTAAATTATCATAATAGTTGGCAAGTACACCATAAATATATGGTACCAACCATAACTGGCCGATTCCAGCCGTTAAGATACTGAGAAGTTCCCAGCCCAAAAAGCTTAAATGCAACACGAATAACTGCCACTTGTGCCCGTGCATCAACTGACGGCTACGGGTGACCGCATCACGATAGCGTGGCCGTGCTTGACCAGCAGGTGTTGCAGCTAACAAGTCCTTATACGCATAAAAAGTCTGTGAATAAGCGTACGCCTTAATAATACCCGGAACCACCAATAGCAGGCTCCATAGGAAGATAAGCACAGTTTTATAAATAATCAGACCGACCAGTGCCCACCCATAACGTTTCGTGAACCCGACCGTTGAGTCACTGACCGGATGGATCTGGCGTTCTGGTTGTCGGACCCAGTCCAACATCGCATAACTCGTCCCAATCCGAAAGATTTGAACGACCAGCCAGACACCAACTTGAACCAGTAAAAACCCAGCTATTACAGCTAAAATCAACGATATATCAGAACCAGTCAGGGTCCCCAACTGCTTAAAAGCCGTGTCGTCAGTCGTGGAACTGCCCGACGACACGCGATCTGAATAATTGGCCATCACCCCGAAAATCGTTAATAAGCTAATAATAATACATAATAAGATGGCATCTTTCCAACGCCCCTTAAAGAGTTGCTTAATTTCGGTTTTAAGTTCGGCCCTCGTTTTTTGAATCATTGCGCCACTCCTCCACTACTTGTTTAATTTAGTCCATTTTCCGTTTTTTGTCCCCGTTAGTCAACGGCAAAACCCTAAAAAAGCGCTGGCAAAATGCCAACGCTACGAGTTGAATCATAATAATTGCTTATGCATAATCACAACGGGGGCCCCATCTTCATCATACGGGCCGGCCGTAACTCGATAACCACACAGTTCGTAAAAGCGCTGGGCAGTGAGTTCACCATGAATCTCGCCATGAGTAAAACCACGTTGCGTGGCCCACTCCTCAGCCGCTGTCAATAATTGACGACCCCAACCATGACCGCGATAGGCCTTCCGAGTGCAGACTCGACCAAATCGCATCACGTGGTCAGCTTGTGGTTCTAAACGTAACGTTGTAATTGGTAAATCAGGCTGTAAATATAGAACAGCGTATTCACGCTGATCAGTATCCTTGACGTCAAATTCAACGTCAGCACTGATTCCACGCTCTTCAACAAATACAGCCTGACGTAACGCGTAGGCCGCTGCCCGATTGGCTGGTGATGCTGAAAAAATAATTTTCATTTTAGTAGGCCTTATCAATGTCCTTCAACCAGGCTAACGCTAATGACTTGTCACCTAAATGGGCCCCAATCACTGGACCAAAGTACGTGATATCGATCGGCATGTCTGGATAAATTTGTTGTAACTTTTGTTTCCAATCTTCAGCGGCAGCCAAATTATTCCCCTGAACGATAATTGCTCGCAGCGGATAGTCGACTTTTGACTGTGCTTCAGCAAAGAGGTGCTCAACTCGCGCTAAAGCTTTCTTAGTTGAACGAACTTTCTCAAAGGCGACGATTTCATGGCTCTGATCATCAAAAGTCAACAGTGGCTTGATCCGTAACACGCTTCCAATGAAGGCTGACGCATTCGATAACCGACCACCCCGGACCAGATTTTGCAAATCATCCACGATAAAGTATTCGCCCATCGAGGCCCGCAGATCATCTAGGCGTGCCAGGATTTCTTCAACACTGTGACCAGCTTTAGCCATCCGCGCGGCTTCAATTGCCAAATAGCCCATCAGACGGACCGTGATCTGGGAGTCATACGGATAAAGTTTGATATTATCGACCATATCTCGCATGTTCATCAAGCTATTATAAAAACCGGAAATCGTGCTAGCAAGATGAATACTGATGACCGCATCATAACCTTGTTCACCCAAGCGGTTATAGAATGCCACCATTTCCCCCACGGGTGGTTGGGACGTACTTGGGAACGACTTAAATGATTTCATATTTGCGTAAAAGTCGGCCGTTTTAATGTCGACACCTTCTTGATACACTTTTCCATCTATAATAACCGGAATCGGCACGACATGAATATCGTTGTCCGCGACCTCTTGCGGTGTCAAATAGCTCGTGCTGTCAGTAACAACAGCAATCTTCATGACTTACACCTACTTCTCATTTAAATAATAACAAATATCATAGCATAAAACTAAGTTATACTCTACCTTCGACCGTTTGGAAAGTCATGGCTCAAGAATTCGGCTAACTGACTTGTTTAACCGATTGAGCAGAATCCGGAGAAGGTTTTGTTCATCTTGTGGCCATTTGTCAAAAACTTCTGCTTCAAACTGTTGATAATCCGCATTAATCTTGGTCAATGCCGCTGTTCCTGCCGGCGTGACCGTGTAAACAAGTTGGCGGCGGTCACGACCAATCGCTTCCTTACTCAAACGTTCTTTTTTGACTAGGCTAGCCAGTTGCCGACTTAATGTAGATGTATCAAGCTGCATGGCTGTCGCCAATTTTTCTTGCGTATTGGCCCCCGCTGCCAACTGGATCAGCAGTTGCCATTCCGCAACGGTGATTCCTTGGGCCTTAGTAATTTTTTTCAACATGGCAGTTTGCAACTTAGCGGTTTCCGCTAAGGCCGTTAAACTTGACTTCATGACAGTTCATTCCTCTCAACAATAATTCACATCGGTCCATTGTGACTTAATTTACCCCGCCTGATGATTAAAAACGTCCCAATTTTTAGAATCAAAAAGACTCAACTGAGCTTTGCTGACGCAAGCACGTTTCAGCGTAAACTGGCTGATCCAGTGCGATTCCATCGTAATTAGCACGCTTTAACCATCACTTATGCGAATAGCAGCACACACAATGAATACATTTGTATTATACAATATAGAGTGCGTAATTACGACTACTTTTTATTTAAAATACCGTTAAAGTAGTTTTTGCATATAACATTTTTAGATTCAAAGCGGTCATCCGCTAATTGCTTGTTTGACAACTAGCAGCGTCAGCGCCTAACTTTATGCGTCAACGCGGGGCGCTAACTTGTTTTTAACCGTTCAAAAACGGTATACTAGTACCCGGTTAACTGTATTTTTACAGTGATAACGAATATCTTAGAAAGCGAGTGATCACATGTCCTTTGATGGTTTATTTACCCATGCCATGGTCACCGAATTACGCCAAACACTAGTTGGCGGTCGTATTTCAAAAATTAATCAGCCATACCAAAACGAGTTGATTCTGACCATTCGTGCCAACCGGAAGAATCACCCAGTTCTACTATCGGCTGACCCGACGTACCCGCGGATTCAGACAACACAAATCCCTTACGTTAATCCGGCCGTGCCGACGAACTTCGCAATGATGATGCGTAAATATTTACAAGGTGCCATCGTGACCGATGTGTCGCAGGTCGCCAACGACCGGGTTGTGCACCTGACCGTGACGACCCGTAACGAACTCGGTGATGCCGAGACATTGACGTTGATTATCGAAATCATGGCGCGACATAGTAACGTGATTCTAGTTGATAATCAGACTGGTAAGATCATTGACGTCATCAAGCATGTCGGTGCCGATCAGAATCGCTACCGACTACTTCTACCAGGCGCGACCTACATCGAGCCCCCCAAGCAAGACAAACAAGACCCATTTACACCGAATACTGATTTTCACACCTTAGTCACGGATTACCCCAACGAAGACGTGTTGGCAAAACAATTGCAGCAGCATTATCAGGGATTCGGCCGTGATAGCGCGCAACAGTTAGCTGCCGATTTACATCAGCCTGGCAATCTTGATCACCATTATCAAGCCTTTTTGGCACAGTTTGATCAGCCTCAGTCGACGTTGATCACCTTACCAAATCATAAGACCATGTTTGCCGCGGGACCGTTTGACCATTTTGGCAAAGCCACGCGCCAGTTCGACTCATTGAGCAGTCTGCTTGATTTTTATTATGCAGATGCGGCCCAACGGGAACGAGTTCAACAACAAGCCGGCAATCTGATTCGGGTGGTCAAAAATAACCTGAAGAAGAATCGTAATAAGCTCAAAAAGTTGGAAAAAACCTTAGCTAACACCAAGCAGGCCGATGAGCTGCGGTTAAAAGGTGAAATCTTAACGACCTATCTACATGAAGTCAAACGTGGGATGACTGAGATCACTTTACCAGACTATTATCACGATAACGCGCCGTTAAAGATTCAACTATCTAATCAGCTCTCGCCTTCCCGGAACGCGCAGAAGTATTTTTCACGTTATCAGAAGCAAAAAAATGCCGTTGGCTTCGTTGGTGAGCAGATCAGCTTGACCCAAGCTGAAATTGATTATCTGGACAATATCCAGACCCAAATCGAGCTTGCTAGTCCCGCTGACATCACCGAAATTCGTGAAGAATTGACGCAACAAGGCTACTTAAAGCAACACAAGACTAAGAAAAAGCAACGCAGTTCACGTAAACCGAGTCAACCCCAGGAATTTACTGCGAGTGACGGGACGCCGATCTTTGTCGGTAAAAACAACCGGCAAAACGATCAGTTAACATTGAAAACGGCCCGTAAGAGTGACTATTGGCTGCATACACAAAAAATCCCAGGCTCACACGTCATCATTCATTCAGATGATCCTAGTGACCAAACGCTCACAGAAGCCGCGAATCTCGCCGCATACTTCTCAAAAGCCCGCGATTCAGCAACCGTTCCGGTCGATTACGTCCAAGTTCGCCGAATTCGCAAGCCCAATGGCGCCAAACCTGGCTTTGTGATCTATGAAGGTCAGAAAACATTGTACGTTTCTCCCAATGCTGAGCTTGTTGAACAACTGACACCGCACGCGTAAACTGGTTTTAAGAGTACGCAGTGATCAATCATTAACCAACAAAATCGCGCGTCCAAGATAAAATTTCTGGACGCGCGATTTTTAGTACTTACTGGCAGTGCTTCAAACGGTAACGGTTCAAACTTCCCGCCGCCGAAAGAATAGCAGGCCTAACACTAAGAATAAAATAATGTATGCAAGATTGCCCCAAAACAACTGGACATCCGTGAGCTTGGTAATTTTACTCAGCGTCGGTAATCCCAACTGGGCTGAAAAGTTGAACATGTTGAGTGGGTTCCATTTGAGCCACGTATACTTCCGAATGAGTGCGATCATGGGAATATTAACCATTCCCAGAACAAAGTATCCGATGATTCCGACCGCGACTGCCGCACCAGAACTCTTGAAAAGAGCAGCAATTAGCAGCACTAGACTTAGCAGTAACCACGTATTGAGAAATTCACCACCAACGCCCGCCAACCAATCATGCCAAAACTTGGCCCGCGTAAAGATCGCAAATTTATCATTTACTAAGCAGACTTTAAGTAAGATGGCAAACAGACTGCTACCGACATACAACAATAGACTGTAGGTTAACAGCACGAGCCACTTACTAACCAAAACGAGTGGTCGTGAATAACGCTGCGTTAACACGTGCTTGATCGTCCCAAATTGAAATTCCATCGTGATCATCGTGGCCGCCGCTGCTACCATAAAGAAGACGATGAACTGCTGCGCTTCAAAATTAGCGGCAAACATGGTTTTGGCGGGAAAAATCGTCGGCTTGATCCGCGCCAAAATCGCAAAGATCAGCGCTACGGTAGCCAATATCAGTCCACACCAAATCGTAGACTTCTTCTTAAATAGTTTTGTGAGTTCTTGTCGATATAACGTCATCATCAGTACCACTCCCTAGGCGCTGGTTGTCGCCAGTAATTTTAAAATCGTACTTTCCAAATCAGCCGCCTCATGCCGAACATCCCTGACCGTCAGTCCGTGACTAGTCAGAACATGAAGCACATCTGCCACCTGATGGTCCGGTGCTAAGTGGACTTTCACAACCGTGTCGGCAACTACTTGATAGCCGGCCGCCACCAAAACCGCTTTCGCCTGACCGTCATGATCAGTTTTCACAATGACAAAATGATCGGTCGTCGTTAACAGTGCTGTCATCGTTGTTTTCTCAATAATTTTACCGTGATCGATAATGACTAAATCGTCTGCTAGCTTTTGCAATTCACTGAGAATGTGACTAGAAATCAAAAACGTGACGCCCGCCTGTTTTTGCTTCAAGATAAAATCGCGTAACTCCTTAGTACCTTGTGGATCCAAACCATTCATCGGTTCGTCCAAAATCACTAGTTGCGGCTGATTCAAAAAGGCCAGGGCGACACCAAGCTTTTGTTTCATCCCCAATGAATAATGACGCGCTTTTTGATGGATATAGTCGGTCATGTTTAGTGCGGACACCACCGCCGCCAATCGCGCTTGGGCATCGGGCCCGTCCGCAAACAAACGCAAGTTGTCCCAACCGCTCATATACGGATAAAGACTCGGATACTCGATTAGTGACCCCACCGTCGCCAAGATGGGATGATGATCGAATTGCATCGATTCACCTGCGATTTGAATCTCACCATCCGTGCTAAGTAGCCCTAAAATTGCTTTCATAATTGTCGTTTTTCCAGCGCCATTCGCGCCCACCAGGCCCACGATCCGTCCCTGGGTGCATTCAAAACTAACGTCACGCAAAACTGGCTGGTGGCCGTAACTTTTATTCAGATGTTTAACGGTTAAAATTGCATCGGCCATTTAAATCCCCTCTCTTTCAAGATGGCAAACGTTCTCATAAGCTGTCGACACGTTGCGTCCCTCCTTAAACGATAAGTAACCCTGCCTAGGAAAGATCACCATTCAGACGTTACTGAATTATAGCTCGCTATTCATTTAAATGTTGGTTTTCTCGGGCGCACACCAGTATTTTGGTACTTTTAACCCCCACCACGCGAAACGACGATTAACTAACCAATCAACGTCGTCATTTTTGTCACATTAGGACTAAGCCACACGCCCGCTTAAACGCATTAGTTGTGCGCATGAATCAAAAATAGGTGAACACTAGATCAGCCACATTGCCAACCTAGTGTTCACCTATTTTTCGCTTTTGAAATGAAATTTTTGGCGCCATTCCGGGATTAGCTCAGGTCAATAAACCGGATGATCCAGCACGGTCCAGTCCGGGTAGGTCTGATCGCTTGGGTCAAACTGCCCGGATAACAACACTGCCTTTGCTTTTAAAACCAGCGGTGACGCATTAGCTTCAGTCAACGCATGCAACGGCACCCGTGATGCTCCATGCGAATCTTGACCATCAAAGTTAGCGACATGTTCGGCCAGCTGCCCAGTCGTCCGGGTCACTCGGTAAAAGACCGCCAGATGTTGGTTCATTCGCCACTGCTTGAACTGCCAGGGATACCGAAAATTCGTGATACCCAATTGCGTCAATTCAGTCGGGATTAACCCGGTTTCTTCTTGAATCTCACGGCGAATCGCGGCAAGTAAGGGCTCACCATCGGCCAAACTGCCACCTGGTAAGTCGTAGCGATTCGTATAGGGACCACCAAACTTTTTAGTAACGACCAACGCATGCTCATCGCCAATAATCCCATAAACACCAAATGCACGGTGATAAATTGCCATTGTCCCACGTCATTTCACGTTTAAACAGCGTCGTTAAGCGTAAGCGCTAGCTATCTTGGTGTCAAGGCAAATCTGAGTGTTTACTGTAACGGTAAACATATCAGACGATTGTAAGTTTACTATTTTAGTAAACATTAATTCATCGATTGTGTTTACAAATACAATAAACAGTCTTATAATCAGTAACATTGGAGGTAGCCTCATGGACTTAACTAGTTTAACGATTGATGATTTAAAACGCGGCTGGCATCAAACAGCCACTGCCCGGTATTGTAATTACTGTGATGCTAGCTGGGAAACGACTACAGCGGCGGCCACGATCGAACAACACTTAACGATCGTCCATGGTGGTATCCAGTCACCACTGATTCACTTAGCGAGTCGCTACAATACTTTAACCACTAAACAGCAAAATTTACTGACTGCTTTTGCGACTGGCATCAAGGATGCCGACTTGGCTAAACAATTTCAATTAGCGGCGGCCACGATTCGACATCAAAAATTTACATTTCGTGAAAAAGCCAAACAAGCTAAATTGTACCTGGCCATCTATCAATCCGTCTTTGAGAGTGGTCAGACGCCCAATGATTTGATTGTCCTGCCAGAACAACCTGGAATTATTGATGACCGCTTTGCGATTACTGAAGACGAAGCGGTCCAAACATTGAAGCAGTACTTCAACTTTGATCATGACCCACTACAATTGAAGCGGTGGCCCAAAAAGCAAAAGACGATCGTCACAATTCTAACGCGGATTATTGATGAAATTCCGATGAACCGGCCAATCAATGAAGACGAGCTCAACCACTATTTACAACCGATTTATTTTGATTACACCACGCTGCGCCGTTACCTGATCGACTACGGCTTCTTAAAGCGTACCGTCGATGGCCGGCAATACTGGCGCACAACTACTAAGGAGGACTGAACCATGCAACCAGTCGAAAAACATCGCTTACAACAAAAATACAAACTTGCCCCAACTTATTACGGCGTCATTCAAATTACCAACGAACGCAATCATAAAATTTGGATTGACACAGTGCCCAATTTACACAACCGCTGGGCCTTTTATCAACTAAATCTTAATAAAAACTTTTACCGGTCCAACCCGTTACAGGCTGATTGGAATCAACAAACTGCCGCTGACTTTTCATATCAAATTCTGTGGCAAAAGGAAACGACCGATGTTACTAATATGCGTGCCACGCTCAAAGCACTCAAAACCAAATGGCTGCACGATTTACAACCATTCGATGACCATGGCTATAATCGGCGCCCTAAAGATTGGCAGGAAAACTAAATGACCACCACTAAACCAAACATGCACGCCGTTGCTATTAATCCTGCAGCCTGGCCGCGCCAAACTTATTTTTACTATTTCACCAAGATAGCCCCCAGCGGTTTTAGTCTCACGGTAAATATGGATATTACCGCCACCTAGCTTGGACTAAAGCCCACCACGTTAAATTCAACGCGGTATATCTATACCTAGTGAGTCGCTTGTTGACCACACATCCCGAAATGCGCATCGGCTATTTGAACGATCAACTGGTGACCTTTGACGTGTTACATCCGTCTTATACGATCTTACACGCTGACCGGACAATGGCTAATTTATGGACGACTTACGACACCGATTTTGAAACGTTCTATCAACACTATTTAGCAGACCAAGCTGAATTTAGTGCACTTCCAGGGCCCATGCCGAAAACACCACAAACACCTAATCTGGTTAATATCGGCTGTCTTCCAGGAGTCCACTTTAGTAGCTACACGCCCCTCCCATTCAAACCACTAGATAGTTTCTTTCCAATTTTTCAGGCTGGCCAGTTTAAGAAGGACGCTGACAAAACAATCATGCCGCTAAGCATTACGGTCAATCATGCCACCATTGATGGCGATCATCTCAGTCGTTTTTTTAATGAACTCCAGTCATGTTTGGAACAACCAACACAATACTTAGCCTAACCATATAGTCAAGGCCCGTTATGTGCATTTGTTATCCAGCTTAAACACCGCTCGTCAGGTCTTTTTTTGAAGCGAATGAGTCACTAGCTTAATCAGTGTTATTTACCGGTGTTTGTTCGCTCATCAGATTGCGCCTTTCTTCAAGCAACCACACCGTAACCACTGTCCAAGTAGTGCCGGCCCTCGCCAGTACAATTCTAAGAAATTCTTATGCTAGCCTTATGAAAACGCAGTAGTTGAGTCTGCTTCAAATGGGTAAACTAAAGACATTAATTAAGAAAGGAACTGATGTCTATGCGTCATTCACAAGTCTTAACGATCACGGTGAAACAACCGCGGCCTCGGAGTGCTGATCCAGCTGTCATTTATAGAGTCGATCGCCATCCTTACTGGCATTGGAACCTAATGAACTAATAAAAACGAACCGTGCACTGAATCGTAGTGGGCTCAAATGCGCGGTATTAAAAATAATCCCGTTCGATCAGCCGTGTGGGCCACCTGATTGAACGGGATTATTTTTGGTTGCAAGCTCTGCGGGTATCCGGTACACTGAAGCCATCAATGAATGGAGGAAATGCCAATGGCTGAGTACCTTGACGCTGACCTAGCTGTTTTGACACCATATCTGGAAAAGCTGGGTGCAACACCCCATCGCGCCCAACTGATTACCTTGCTCAACTGGGTACACACGACTTTTCCACAACTCAAGGCACGGGTCGCCTGGAATCAACCGATGTTTACTGACCACAACACATTTATCATTGGGTTCAGTACCGCCAAGGATCATCTGAACATTGCACTTGAATCACATACTTTGGATAGCTATCGGAACGCGATCACGGCTGCTGGTGATAAAACAACCAAGATGTTATGGCAAGTTGCTTTCGATGCGCCAATCAATCACAAGCTACTTGCAGAAATCATTCAATATAATATGACTACTAAACAAACCATGACGACCTTTTGGCGCCCTTGATGCGTCAGCGTTCACGACCCCGCTTTCATGCCTGAATCCGAGTCGTGAGCGCTTTTTAATGCTTAAACTCAGACTGATTGTCAACGCACTTAAATCTAGTTGACATAATTTTAATTTTTATCAGTTGCAGCCAAATTAATGATTTTTTCAAATGTGAAGCGGCCCGCGTCATACTGGTACTTGATGACTGCACAGTTATGTAACACGATGCCTTGCCGCTCAATTTCGTCCATTGAAAGCCATTGCCGCAAAAACATGAAGCTAGCCCCACCGTGACTGACCGCCAACACCTGATGATGATCCGGACGTGCCATCACCGCCGTCAACGTTTTGACAACGCGGTCTTGTACCTGCAAATCACTTTCGCCACCGTACTGACAGAAAAAGTCACCATGACTGCGGCGCACGGGGTCCGGTTTTGGATTTAACACTTCCGACTCACCTTCGAAAACGCCAAAATTCCACTCTTTGATACCCTTTAAACGCTCATAAGGTTGCTTGGTCACTAATTCTAACGTGTCACTAGCTCGTTCCTGCGTTGAGCTGTACGCATGATCAAACGTAATCCCTTGCGCCTGAAAATACGCACCCACGCGTTGGGCATCCGCAATTCCTTTGGGGGTTAGCGGCGAGTCACACGCCCCCTGAATCTTCTTCAGCCGATTAAAAAGTGTTTCACCATGCCGCATCATATATAATGTCTTTGCCAATTTAACTAACCTGCCTTTAATTTGTCTTTAGATAAGCATACCATAAATGAAAGCGCTATTTAAAGCGTCCTATACATTGGCCAGTTAGAGCCTACTTTTGCCTACGAACGCGCAAAAAAGCACAACCAGATTTTAGTCTGGCTGTGCTTTAAATAGCGATATTGATCAAAAGCTCAGACTAAAAATCCGTATCTTCATTTCCCTGATTCAACGCTGTCAACGCCGCCTTTAACGTGTCGCCATGTGCAATCACCGTGCCGGTAGCGTGGCCCGGTTCACCGGTGGCTTCCACTTCATCATAAATTTGTAAATGATTGTAGGGAAATGTATTCGCCTGAACATAGACTGGCTTTAGCCGGTTAACATCCGGATAGTCGTACATCACCTTAGTCAGTGCTTCGCCTAATTTCACGTGAAGTAATAGTCGGGTCACGCTCGACCCACTGGCCTTACTGATTAACGCCATCGTAGCAATGCTCATCGGTTCAATCGTAGCAAGTTGCAAAGCTGTATCAGCAATCGCTAACCGAACTGTATAGAGCCCGGGCGCACCCATGGCGAGCACTCGTTGCTTGATTTCAGCGTGTAAAGCTGTAATTGCCTGATTTTCCGCCTTATCACGAATCGGAAATACTTGGACCGCACCACGGACATTGCCACGCAAATTATTTCCCGCAATAATTTCACTTACCCCGAAAATTGTCACATCGGTGCCGTCCGTAATCACCTCGACGGCGGGCGAATCGTTGGTCTTGATCTGCTCGCGCGGCAAGCTATTGTTGATTTGGATCACTTGGTAGCCATCCTGTACTAACTTCTGGCCCAGCCGGTAATCATGATAGGTGGTAAAAACAATCAACGGCTTTTCAATCGCTAAGACGTTTAAAATATCCGAATACTGTTTAGGTTCAACGTAACGTTTTTTGGCCAATCGTGGAGTCATCGCCACACTATTAGGGTTAGCGTTGATCAAAACAGGCTCATAATCAGCCTTTTTCAAGTAGAACAACAGTTGTGAGACCAAATAGTCGTTCCCATGGTTGGTTCCAATCCGGTTAGCACCCGTGCCAATGACAACGACTCGCCGACCAGTAGACGGTTGACTTTCGTTATCAAATTCGTACGTGGAGTAATAAGTACTCGTCTGCTCAGTAAATTCCCCGGCAGTCGGTTCGACCTCCTTAAAAGTCGGTTGAATTTCATTTTCCAACGCAAAGTTGCGAACCTTAGCCACATCCGTTTGCCAGGCAGCGGCCGCATCTTCATCGGTAAAGCCAAAATATTTGGCTCGACCCAGCGCGTGGACGTCAAACGGCCGTTCACGCAAGGCTCGTTCAATTTCTAAAATATGACTCAGTTTATAAAAGTAAAAAGCATCAATCTTGGTTAGCTCGGCTAATTCATCGATTTGATAACCACGATTCAGGGCTTCAAGTAAAATCAGCATGCGCCCAGCTTGCGGATGAATCAACCGTTGGATCAGTTCACCCTCCGAATAGTTCTGGGGTCGATTAGCAATCACGTGATAGCGAGATTCGTCCGTAGACCGCAACCCCTTCAACAAGGCTTCTTCCGTTGAACGACCAATACCGATCACTGAGCCTGTCGATTCCGTCACGGTGTCTAGTTGATGACTAACTTTCTTCAACACATTAAACGGCCAAACTGGTATCCGGCAAACAATATGATCTAAAACGGGTTCAATTAAAGCTGTTTGTTTACGGTAGGCTCCGGGCAGTTTGACCTCTGCCAAACTTATCCCGACCATTAGATTACCAACAACTTGTGCTAACGGATACTCGGTTGCCCGCGCGGCTAACGCCATCGTCCGATCAAAGTACGGTGTCACTTTAATCACGTAATAGTTTTGCGTGGTCGGATCAAGTGCAAATTGAACGTGACAAGAGCCGGTCAAGTGTAACTTGCGCATGATCTTGAGTGTCGCCGAGCGAAACTGTTGGTATTCTTGATCCGTAATCGTTTGCGTTGGGGCAAAAACGATTGAATCAGCGGAGTGAATCCCAACTGGATCAAAATTTTCCATCCCACTGACTAGTAGCGCGGTGTCCTTCTGATCACGGACGGCTACAAATTCGAGTTCTTTATAGCCGACGATACTCTGTTCGACAATACATTGTTTGGTCCCTGAAACTTTGAATCCCATTGCTAGTGCCCGTTGCAGTTCGTCTTCATCTTCACATAGTTGGCGACTCGCTTCGATTCGGGGTGCGACCGACTTGACGATCACTGGAAAACCGACGTGGCGCACCACGGCCATCGCCTCAGTCGTGCTAGCCACAACTTGTGAGGCAATCACGGGTTCACCCATATCTTTCAACCGGTTGCTCATCAGCGCTGGGTTGACAATCATGTCGACCACGTCTTGATCCCACTGTAGCAACTTCACGTGATTATTTTTTAACACATTGTTGCGAATCAACCCTTGAATTAGGGTGACTGTTTGGACGCCACCAAGTGAAGGAATGAGGCCATCAGGCTGTTCAGTTTCAATAATTTTGGATAGTGCGGCGACGGTCAGTGGTTCTAAATAAACCTTGTCAGCAAACCGATTTTCAGCCGCCACGGAGTAAGCATTGTTATCGACGAGGACAACAGCAATGCCCAGACGCCGAATTGCCGCACCGATTTGGGTCACCGCCGCGTCGTGTTGTCCCTCTCGGCCAATGTCATTATGCCCAGCGCCGATAATCAACACTTTCTGTAAGGCTTGATTGTTCACCAGATTGGCCCCCTTGCTTGTTGCATCGACTCAACAAATTCATCAAAAATGACCGCACTTT